>Ga0247842_10009284_pt1 | contig 10065 bp, 16 predicted proteins | sample LaCruzMarch2015__3_FD_192411 | JGI IMG/M metagenome (GOLD analysis project Ga0247842, IMG submission 192411) | Freshwater microbial communities from meromictic Lake La Cruz, Castile-La Mancha, Spain - LaCruzMarch2015_19m | ecosystem: Environmental > Aquatic > Freshwater > Lake | place: Spain... | reverse complement strand
GCTGATACTGATTCCAGAGAGCCTGAGTTTGTCCGATAATGCTCTGGTTCTCCGAGGTGTTGGCCCAACCCACGCCCCCCGGCATTTGAATACTCTTTGCCGCTGCCGCTACTCCACGTATCTGAGAAAGGAAGTTTGAAGACTGATATGATGCGTCAGTGTTTGATTCAGCATATGCCCAGATATCACTAGTGCTAGAAAGTGATGCAGCCACATCCGCATTCACAGCGGAGTTCACAGCCCCTGGGTCTCCACCAGATGTGTTCGTGTCATAAGGCCCGGCGATTGCTGTATACATTGCAGCAGCAGCCATTGAGGTTGCATACATTTCCTTTCGAATAGTTTGGTATGCCTCCTGGGCTCTTGCAAGGTTCAACGATGCCTGGTCTACTGCGTCTTGGGAGCCCTTACCCATTGCCTTGTTAAGTTCTTCTTGTGCCACTTGGACATCAGCAGCAGCAGCAGCGTATTCGAGTTCCGCCCCAGTGAGGCCAGCATAAGTATCAACAAGGGGGGCTATAGCCTTCGTTGCTTCTTTGAGTGTGTGCGCATAACCCGGACCTTCTAGCCCAGGTTGTGATGGCTTCATGCCCATAAGCATACCCAGGATTGAGTCTGGGTTTACATTTCCTGTAAGTGCTTGGAATCGTGAGTCATCGAGAATCTGCATGCCGATATTGACTTGCATCTTCTCAAATCTTTCCCCGATAGCATTGAGTCGGTCTTTATACTCGTCGGCTTTCTGAATGTCTGCGTCGCTGATAACCTCTGTGGTTTGGAAACCTTTAGCGGCAGCGTCTGCACGACTAATCATCTCAGCGATGCCATACCAGGACCGCCCATAAGTGTCTGACAATAGAGTGTTACGCGCATAGGTGTCTGCCATTGAACCCGCTTTGGCGTTGATATCCATCATGAGTTCTGCGGCTGAACGATACTCTCCGTTGTTGTCGTAAAGTTGGACCCCTATCTCCTCCAACTGAGCACGCAGTTCCTCTCCCGTTGTGCCAGAGTCTCCAAGGCGTTGAGAGAATATACGAAGGGTTGCAGACACGGATTCGAATGAGGTGTCGGTTGCTACGGCTGCACCCTTCAGTCGCTGAAGATTCTCGAAGGATTCCCCCGTGATATTCTTCAAATCGTCCATTGCATCGGTATACGCCATTGCCGCCCCTACTGTCGAATCGTAGCCCGCCTTCATCATGGCAAAGGCTTCTTTGGCAGCCATCGTAATGGCATCAAAAGAGATGGCGGCGCCAGTGATACCTTTAGTAAGGTCTGATGTGTCAAGGCCAAACTTGGCCATGTAGTTCATTTCCGTATCGGTCATATAGTTGCACCTCCTGTTACCGTAACCCACTGTTTAAAGATGCTCACTGAGTTTTCGGTTGGTTGTTCTACTGGCTTCTCTGATGTAGAGAATAACCTAAAGTTATCCATCTTGAGTTCAGAGTTTCGCAGGGTTACCTGACAATTAAGTGCATTAAGAGCATCCATGACGTCAACAGTGCTGCTGTAATGCTTAAGTCTTGAATCCACTAGGACTGAGAATTCGGCGGGAGTTATCCTTTCGAATTCCTGTGGTGTGAGCCCACACAGTCCAAATGCAATAGGCTCGGATTCGTCAACCCATTGCTGTGCTAGTTTTTTGAGGGTACCGAGTCGGACGTCTTGTCGGTGGGTTTAAGTTCTGACGGGTCTTTCATCCAACCCGAACAGACAAATGAATAGAACACTGCCTCAACTAGTTCATCTGGATAATGCTCTGATAAGAACAGGGATACCAGTTCCCCTGCCTCTTGCTTACTTGCGCACCTGCGTTCGAGCGTGCCCGCGCGTGTGCGAGTCTTCAAGCCATAATAGAACAGGAGTCTAAATAAACTTAGACTCTGTAGTGACCGCTGAAAGAACTGTACGTAGCCAACTTTATACTCTCGTTCTAAACTGATAACATCGGACTGGTCGAACCTAAACTCGAGGTCTTCATCTCCGATGGTAATTGGTAGGCTTCTAACCGTCATTTTAAAACTCCTAAATAAAAAAGATTATGCGGTTCCTCTGGTGAACCTGAAGGTATAGATTGTGGGCTTGCATGCCGCCTTGTCGACAACCACGAATACGGTCTTGATGCTTCCAGTCGGGAAGTTCGCAAGCGTGTATCCAATGGCGCCCGATGCTACGGTTGTAGCGACTACTGTGCCGTCTACATAGATAGTTCCAGAGGTTGCAACCGGGGTCATTGTGAAGCCCGTGGTGGTTGCCTGTGGGGTACTGTAGTCGTAGACGTAGGTCGTGCCTGAGAGCGCCGAGGAGGTCAGAGTGAACGAACCTGCATTCGGGGTGAAGGACATGAACCCAGTGGTCAAGACATCGCCTGCGCCCGTGACTTCGGTAACGTCTTCAGTCGGGGTGATTGTTACAGACATGGTTGCAGGTGAGCCCTTGAGGGCAGAGGTCTGCGAGTATGCTGATACGAACCCGGGGACTGAGTAGGTTGGGAGTCCTGAGGATGCGGGATAAACGAAACGCCAGACACCAACGGTCTTCGCGAGTGCGAGAACACGGAGGGCTGCCTGGGCTGTGTCGTTTACGAAGTTAGCCTTGAAAGTCAAATCTCCGAAAGCCGACTGGCCTGCGATGCTAACCTTGCGGATAGAATCATGGCTGGTTGCGTCGACTTTCTCAACGCTATATGACGGAGGGGTAATTTCCGTGAGTTCGGCGTATACGGTCCCATTGTAAAGGACCATTGCGCCCGTTGCCATCTTTGCTTGTGATGTCATAGGTAGTTCACCATAAAGTCTCTGTGATACATCCAGGTTCCTACGTCTGGGTTGTTGTCACTGAATGTTCCTGCATCTTCGATTCCGACGATTATCACACCACTTAATATAGTGTTAACGACCTGGTTCAACGAATCCGCAATCATTCCAGACAAGTTGTCTGCTACGCCATCGCTGGTGGCAAACACAGTTGTCTGTATACGACTTCGCCCATAAGGCGTTGAGGTGTCGTTGGGTCTGATGTCGTCAATCTTCGATACAACTATTGCGGGGAAGGTTGGGTCACTGGGGAGTTCGGCACGATAGACGCGTGTCCCCGCCACACCGTACACGGAAGTGTCCGCAAGTAGTCTGTTTATAATAGCGAGTGTAACGTCTCTCATGCTTTCTCCTGCAATACTTGTGCCATTATGTCAAGATAGATTGCCTTCCCTAGGTCAAATGTAGGCCTCCAATGTGGGCGGGGGGCTTGGTTGTATGTTCGGCCCAAACTGTCAATGTCTGTGAAACCAAACTCAAGTCTCCTCGTTTGCGGCATGGGACTTCCCACATAACTCACAGGTATATTAAAATCGGCGGGTGGGTCCGCTCGAATAGAGCCTCTATACTGACCGGTATCCACAGGTGTAGATGTGCACTTGGCAACATCACCAGCATACTGGGTTGCAGCCTTATATACAGCCTTTGCTGCGTTGAGGTTGATGTTTTCAACAATCAACATACATTCAACAGGGAAGTCATCCCAGTTGCCTTCAAACCCCATCAGCGCACCCCCAGTGAAATGTAGATTGCTAGGAACATTCCTATCATGGTGAGGACTCCTGATACTACAGCAGAAGACCGAAGTAAACCCTCTGTGTTTCCTTGATGGATGTCTAGGGTTCTTTCAACTGCATCTATGCGAGCAAGTGCTTGTGCCTCACGGGCCTCCCACTCTCTACGCGCATATGCGTCAAATTGCTCAAGTCTTCCTATCGCTGCCTTAATGTAGGCCATGTCAGTGTTGGTCGCTAGAACAATGTCTCTAACATCCTGGAAGTCACCGTATGATACCCCGCCGCCTACGTTCATCGTGTTGATATCGCGCTGCGCCCGGGCCATTCAAATCGCCATCCCTACAAAGACCGCTACAACTGACACCATGATGGACACACATATCGACACCACTGCTGCCGATGCCGCCACGCCTTTGGCTCTCCCAACCTCCTGATTGTGGAAAGTCTCGAGCGCTATTATTCTATTGTTATTGGCCTTCGCCACTTCTACAAGTTCACTGATTCTCTCGTCAATATGCTTGACGTCCGAACGAAGTTCAATGACCATGTCGCGCAACTCTTGATGTCCAAGACAAGCCACTGCTGGCGTCATGATACCCTCGCGAGTCTTGCGGTGTAGTGGTGAAGTGCTCCTAATGCATATGCAGGTTTCATCTCTCCAACCGTGAACGTGTCAGCATACCCAGTGTTTGTAGACGTGAGAGTGTCACCACTATCTACAGTTGCCGTTGGTGGTAGCATTACCGCTAGGTTGCCCTGGCCGTAAGTCACCTCCCCTGTCACGGGTGATGTTTCGGTTATGTTAAAGAACCTGCATGATATTGAAGATGTTATTGGAGTCTTGGAAAGTTGTCCATATGAATCAAGGGTCTCCGTCACTGTGCCATCAGCCACAGCGGCTCCGGGGATTGTCCCGTTATCAGATAGGACTTCGTTGTTTTCGAACACTCCAGATATTGAATAGATTACGAGAGTACCGCTTGCAGCACTTCCAGTACTTAAGATGGTGGCGGTAGCGTGAGATGTCGCTCCCGTGAGGGTTTTGCCAGCAGTGAACACTGCGGAGCCGCCATCATACTTAAGGTTATATGTTAGGACCAGCCTCCTGGCTGTAGCGGTGTGAGGTGCAGAAAACATGTTAACATCGCCCGCCTGCCTTCATCATGTAGGACCTGCGAGGTGTAGACAATGAAATCTGTCTCGATATGTAGTCATCCAGTATTGCAAATGCTCTTGCCTCTAATGCCTTGCAGGCTTCGGAGACATTGACTGAAGATGAGAAATCGCCAGAACTGGCCTGGAATGAACCCTCCTGTAATCCGAATCGTAGTAACCCCGCTTGTGATAAAGCAAGGGATGCTGACTTCGTTTCATCGCAACCTGAGGCCGACACGCCACGTGCCTTTAAGTACGCCGTTATCTGCCTATCAGATTCATCTATTAATGCTTGAAGAATTGTTGCTGAGCGAATGCTGCCCGTTACGTTAGTGAGTTCGGTGGTTGAGCAAAAAGATGTCATTATCCCACCTCGGGATTGCATCGGTAGTCATAGTCGTGTTCTTCCCCGTATAGGTCTACGGGGGTTGATTTCATTTGCATGTCGCGGTCAAACCGGTCTAGTTTACCAAGCAAACCTGTGAAGTCCGAGGTTTCTAAAAAAGTTTGGTCTTCAGAGGTGAAGTTGTCAATCTCGCGGGTAGCGAGATATCTGTCTTCATGCCACTTCCCAGAAACGTATTTGCCGCTATTCTGGGAGCAAAGCATTATACTTCACCCCGATTAGACAGACAGTGAACCGATAGCGTCTACACTTGAGGCTGCGCCGTATCCCTGAACGTCAAAGCGCATTGAGAGGGTGATGCCCTGCATCTGGCGGATTGAGTCAGCGTACTGTTCAACCTTGATGTCCTGCCTCATGCCGATTGCGCCTGCGCGTGATTTGTCGAGCATGATTGCCATGGTGTCTCCATTGGTGTCAGACTCCCAGATGCGGCTGGTTCCGGGTGAGAGTGCTGCGGTAACGCCGAGCATGTGGGTCGAAAGGCCCATGAAGTTGCCAATGCTGCCTGCCTGTGAGATGCTCTGCTGGAGTCCAGTAAGAGCGAAGCCCTCTGCAAGTGCGAGTGCATATGCACCGGGGGTGAGAATCAGGTGGGTTGGCTGCACGTTGTCAGCAATCATTGCTGCGTGGAGTTCCATCGAGTGAACGAGCGGGGTTGTTCCAGCGGTTGCAACAGTGTTGCCACGGGAGTCCATCATCTCGTAGATAGCGACGCGGTTGAGTGCGTTCTCCATCCTCATACCAGCCTTGCGAACTTCGGAGGCGATGATGTCAAAGAGTGCATCATCAATCATTTCGTTGGTGATGACGGGGCGGACTGCATACTTCTTGGCGGTGAATGTGACACTGCCGTAGGTCTGGTCCTCAATCGGGATTTCCGCGCCTTCTGCGACGACGGGTGCATAGGTTCCTGCCTCACCGTAAGGAACAGAGAGAGACATGCCCTTCATGTTCACGACGGGGAGAACTTCCCTCATACACTTCAGGGGCTCGGTGCCCTCCATAACGGTTGCATAGATTTCAGTCGGGATGAGGGTGCTTCCCTGAATGCCTTCTGAAATGAGCAGTTCACGAGCGTTTACAATCTTACCGTCGAAGTCGTGGTATGAGAGTTCGCGGGGAACAACTTTCTCTACTGTGCGTTTCAGTTCAGACTGGCCCATTGCGTCCATAGCGAGGAATTCGGCGAGCCTGCGGGTGTGAATATCGTTTGATGCCATAGTGTTAGTTCAACTCCAAAAATTGATATGAATAAGATTACTTCTTGGTCAACTTGACCGAGCCTGTGATGTATGCATATGCGGGGACTGCCGTTGCCGGAAGTGCCTCGAGCATATAGCCGAGTGGTTCTTCTCCGCCTGTTGCGGAGGTGTATGCAATTACATGTCCTGCGGTTGTACCGGAACCGATAATCTGGGTCCCTGCTTCAAGGGCTGCACTGTCGAGAGCGTTCTTCACTTTGACAATTGAGCCGATTGATGCGACTGCAACCTTCTGCCCTGCAGTTGCCTGCGAGTGGAGTGCTACACCAATAGGTGCAACGGTTGTGCCAGTTACATGTTTCCATACGGTCATTTCGACGCCGGTTCCGTGGAATCCGACGACATCGCCTGCCAGGATAGCCTGACCTGCAATCATATTGAGCACTGCACCAAGTCTTCGGGGCTTGGGGTCAAATGCTGCTTGTGCTATTGCTCCCATGATTATACTCCCTCATTGATGTAGTGGTGTGGTGTCAGAAGTGCGTATGCTGAACCGCCTGCGGTCATTGCCTCTAACAGGATGCCTACCTGATAGTGAGCGGTGGCGTCAGTCTCGGCGGTTACACAGCCAAGTGCAGCGGTTGCTGCGGCCTGAACGATGTCTCCTGCTTCGAGGGTTGCCGTGTCGTCTCCGTTCTGAACGAGGATAACTGAACCGGGTCCTGCGATTGCTACGTGCGCGCCTGTTGCTGCACCGTGAAGTGCAACGCCAACAACTGCGGCGGTTGAAACACCATTGCAGGGGTTGACTGACCATGCGACACCCGTGCCTGCGAATGCGACTACCTGACCTGCAAGGATTGTGCTCCCTGCGATAAAGTCGCTTGTCTCTGCAATGTAGGTGGGGTTTGGCTCGTATACGAATACCGTTGCTGGGTCTACGTCAGCCATGATTAAGCCCCCCCCGTGGGCACGTAGGTTGGCCCAGTAATTAATATGTATCCAGGAACAGTAGTGACAAGGTCCTGAAGTGCGATACCGATTTCAATGCTGTCGGTTCCAGGTGCTACAAGAACCATGCCCGCGGTTGCTCCAGCAATGACGTGGTCTCCCGTGTCAATGGTGGCGTCAGTTGCGGCAAGTGCCTTGACTACGCTACCAACGCATGCGACTGCAACCTTCTGTCCAGCGGCTGCTGAATAGAGCGCAATGCCAATGGGTTTAATTCCAGTTGCTGCGGTTCCGCCAGTTACTGGTGCGACTTCCCAAGCGATGCCAGTTGCTGCAAAGCCAACGACGTGGCCCTGAAGAATTGCTGATGTTGCAGTAAAGTTGATGACCGTGCCCAGGCGAAGGGGCTTGGGGTCAAACGCTGCAAATGTAGTTGCTGCCATGATTAACCTCCAATCTGCCTGCTCTTCCGGTCAATCGACACGTAGAATTCGGGCTCTTTGAGTTCGACCTTCTGTACGACTGGTGCTGCTGCGACAACGGGTTCAGTGGCTGGTTTGGACATGAGTTCCTTAACCATCTGTCGGAGTTCAGCAATCTCTGCCTTGGCTGATGCCTCTTCCGCCAGTTCACGTGAGTTGTCAACAACGGGCTCGGCCACCTCAATCTTGGGAGCCTGCATTGCGGCAAGTTCCTTCTTGAGTTCCGCTACCTGTGTTTCGAGTTCTTTGAGTTCCATAATATCATCCTGCACCACTGGTTCGGGTGCTGCGATTGGTTCGTCTGCACTAACCAGTGGAGCAACTTTCTCTTCATTAATTCTACAGAGTTTGCAGGCGCCCTTGTTGACGAATGCAAAGCCAGAGAAGTTTAGAGATTCGGCTTCTAACTGGCGGGTCGAGGAATTATACCTTTCATCTCCCGTGTGCTCAACGCTCACCATTGCGATGAGTTTGCGTTTGACAAGTTCAATCATATCCCTGGACTTCTGTGTGTATCCATGGATAAAGATATCACCAACCACCGCGCCATCCTGGTACCGTGGATTGCGCAGTTCCGCCACCTTGTCAGTAGCGTCCCGTGGCACACCACCGGCATGACGAGCCCAGCCAGAGTTGTCTGACCAGTTCGCTGCATATTTCTGGAGAGTGCGTTCGGGGTAGTTCAGTGCTGTCTGTACAGCGCTGTCAGTCCAAGTGCCCGCCGCTAACATGGGCACATCCCTGACGAGAAGACCACCGTCTTCGTTAATCATCTGGGATTTCTTGAATGCGGTTGCAAGCATCCTGGTGGGTTGTGGAGTTGAGGCCAGTTCTTGCTGAACAACTGGTGCCTCGTCGAGGGTAACATCAGGAGAGGTTGTTTCGGTCATAGTTTCACTGTGGTTTGATTCCACCGAAGTGGTAACCCATGTGCTTCGCGAGTGCCGCCTCTAATACATAGATGCGGTTCTCGAGTTTCACAATCGGGTCTTGTTCGTCAATGATTTCAGGTTCTACTTTGATTTTCTTTTCAGCCATTTTCAAACTCCTTCATAGCGCTCTCATAGTTCTCACCAAAGGCTCTCCACTGTGGACATCGCATTGTAAGCAAGAGGTCGTTGTGGGCATCTTTGTGCAAGTCGTTCAATATGGGAACTGCAATCCAAGGGAAAAGCCTGCACATGAGGGGTTTGTCCTCATATGCCATTATGCACCCTTTGTCGGTTAACCCTGGGCAACCTCGCTCAAACATCCACGCATCGTTTATCCACACTGGACCGTGCGATTGGATTTTATCATTGCCAACATAGTTATAGAGACGTAGGTATTCATCAGTTGTAAGGCAGGGTCGAGTGCAACAATGCTCCTTACAATTCTTACATAAGTCTGGTTTGTACATAGTTATACCGTAACGAGATATCCCTGCATATAGGTCGTTGCCTGCACGTGGTCAGTTGCTGCGACACCCCTTGCATTAACTACGAGGTCGGTGGCCGCTGCGAACTGTAACGGGACTTCAAAGTGGCGAGAGGTGCTGTTACCCTGCACGGACATTTCAGCCTGGTCGAACAGGCTGGTGCCAGAGGCTACACCATCGTGGTCAACGTTCGCTAACAGTTTGAACTGTAGGAAGTCGTTCACACCACGGCTGGCACCGTAACTTGAACACGCCCAGTCGGTGATATATAGGCGCTTGCCGGCCGGAACTGTATACTGGGAGTTGAATGCGCGGGTTGCCCCAACTGGAATCTGGGTGAATATTGGTGCATCGTCGAGTTCTCTGACAGAGATGGTTCCGGCTGCACCTTGAAGGACCCCCATCGTCTTTATGCGAAGGCCGTTGATACGCCAAACATCTGCGGCACCTGTGCCTGATGCGACATCGGTGGTTCCGTCCATGAGGAAGGTGTGTGTCTTCTCAACCCCAGCGGATGTGAGGTAATACAACTTTATCGTGCGTGCACCCGTGCCCGCGGCATCCCCATCATCATCTGTGCTGGTTGAATCAATCTCAACCTGTGCACCTGGATAGGTCGCGGCAAGCGGGAAGTTGGCCATTACGCCACCCGTGGAGTATGAGCAGATAGATGCCTCTACCGCCGCATCTATATCGGGGTTAAACCCGAACTTCTCCCAGCGTTCGAATGTCGGTTGGAATCCCAGCGCTACCCTCATTCCGAGGTCGAGTACTGGGGTGAACTGGCGTCCTGCCTGTTCTTGAGCGTTAAATCCATAAAATGTCATGACAAATTACTCCTTTTCTCTGTATGGGACCAATGTGCACCTACAGTTCGGGTGAACTGGTAATGA
>Ga0247842_10009282_pt1 | contig 10066 bp, 10 predicted proteins | sample LaCruzMarch2015__3_FD_192411 | JGI IMG/M metagenome (GOLD analysis project Ga0247842, IMG submission 192411) | Freshwater microbial communities from meromictic Lake La Cruz, Castile-La Mancha, Spain - LaCruzMarch2015_19m | ecosystem: Environmental > Aquatic > Freshwater > Lake | place: Spain... | reverse complement strand
AGTGGCGCACGTCGCCGGTCGGAAAGACAAGAGAACAAAGCGGACAGCGGGATTCGAACCCGCGACCCTCAGCTTGGGAAGCTGATGCTCTACCAACTGAGCTATGCCCGCAACACGGAACGGAGTATAACGACCATCCGATGGTGAGTCCACCGTAGACGCTCACCTGGCTCAGAGCCGCCAAACACTCCCAACAGGGGGAAGTATGGCGGTCGTTCACGAGCCGGACTTCGGGGCAGCGAGGGACCTCTTCGCTCTCTACTGCAAGGCGGAGGGGCTGGGTCATCTGCGCATTGCCCCAAGTCGGTAGAGATGCTAGAGTCACTGCAGAAGCCGGCAACTGGCGAGCGTACGCACAATGTCAGTTCCCATAGGAGGAACGATATGGCCCTACGTCGGGGGATTGGTCTAGCTCTGCTCCTTCTCGCCGTCGCATTCCCTCTCTGTGTCTTAGCGGAGGAGTCAGCACTCTGGTCGCAGGCGGACGCAAGGGGGATCGGCGCAGTCCAGAGCCTCCAATTCGCCACCTGGGACGGGACACTGTACATGGGGGCAGCGTTTACCTCGCCCAACGAGGTTAGGATCTATAGAATGGGGCAGAACGCCACGGAAGTTGGAACGCTCTCCACTGTTGGCGTGCCAACGATCGCTCTGAGCAGCAGTGGGGACTTGGCGATCGCCGAGGTGGCTGACAACTCGGCCTATTACTCGGTCACCGTCTGGAACCTCCCAACACAGACCACTCAGAGCTATTCGACTGTTGTGCCTGCCGCTACTATGTTACTTGGCGTTGCGTTTACAGGTGGCGGAGTGGTCGCGGTGTATGGCCTCTTGGGAGAGCAGTACCGGCAGGCGATCTTCTGGGCCACAGGCGATACGGCGGTCAGCACCATGCCGGCGACACTCTCCTCGTCACGCTGGTACCCCCGGGGGGATGTGTCGATGAACGCAAGTGCGACTGCGCTTGGGGTAAGCGACAATACGGGAGTGTACACATGGCACCCTGGATCGAAAGCCTGCAACTTCTACCAATTACCGGATGTGGCCCTTCTCGACATGAACCCTGCGGGAAACCTGATCGCAGCATTCAGTGCTGGCGACCATGCCCTTGTCATGCTTGATGCGCCGTCTGGAACAGAACTCTGGAGGCAGCCACTGTGGCAATGTCTGTCGGTGGCCTTCAGTGTTGATGGATCGCTCGTTGCGGCTGACACGCCAGATGGTGTCGTAAGCGTATTTGCAGCTCAGAGCGGGAACCTCATAGGCAGCATTGACTACTCTAGCCGCGGATCAGCCTATTCGTCTTCGTCGGCGGTTGCCCTGAGCTACGGAGGGGAGTGGATCGCGACAGTCTTTGACGACCACCAGGTTCTCTTCTGGCACAAGGAATGACTTCGCTCCGAAGATGCCAAGTAGGTCGTCCGACAGTGACAACCGCCAAGTGATGGCGACCCATGCGAATCACGCTGGATCGGTTCCCTGGAATGCACAAACTGGCGTCCGGGGATCACTCGCGCCGGTCGAATTCCCCTCCCGCCTCCGTCATGAGGAATCTCAAGTCGTAGGGGCAGACTGCGGCTCTCTCGTTGCGCTGCTCCTCGCCCCAGCCGGGGATCACATTGCCCCCGCCGATGACGTGTCCGTTGAAAGGCAGGCCAAAGGCGCAGGGTCCCTCGGCCACGGTGACGCCATAACATCTGTTCTCACGAACCGTGCAACCGATGATCCTTACCTGAGATGAGTCCCTGATCCTGCAGCCGATTTCGTTCCTCGATATGTCACAACCGTCGATCGTGGCCTGCGATGAGTCCCAAAGGTCGACACCAGACAGACCGTTCTCTGAGATGGTGCAATCGGCGATCGTCGCGATACAGGAGTCTTGAAGCAGAATACCCGTCATCCTGCTCCCGGTGATGTTGCCGCCAGTGAGAGTGACTCGGGCCGAGTCCAAGAGACTGATGCCATAGTCATTCCCGGATATGGCACACCGAGTGATCCTGATCTGGGATGAGGCCCAAGCCCAGATCCCCATGTCGCTTTCGGAGATGGCGCAGTCATCGATTGTCACTTGAGCTGAGTTCGTCGCCCAGACACCAGCCCTACTGTTCAGAAGTGTGCAACTGACAATTGTCGCCTGGGCCGAATCCTTGAGAGCAATGTCATCCCCTAACTCAGCCCGAAAGACGCAGTCTGCTATCGACGCCTGAGCCGAGGCTGTGAGCAGTATGCCGCTCGTATCGCACGCGTAGATTTCGCAACCGTCGATCGAAGCCTGGGCCGAACCCTGAACCCAGATACCGGACCAGCTACCAACGATCTGACAGCCTACGATTGCAGCCTGCACGCCTGCTTCTACGACGATTCCGCTGGTCAACCAGGTCGCAGAGGTGGTCAGTCCGAGTTTCTCCAAGACGACCACGACTTCTCCCTCTGTAGGGTTATACACACGAATCACCGGGACTTCGTTCTCGTACCCATAGACTATCGCCCCCCTTTCTCCTCGCAGTGTGAGGGACTTGCCGATGGTCAGATGCTCCCGCCACTCCCCAGCAGGAAGACAGATCACGGCGCCTGGAGGTGCTTCATTGATCGCTGCTTGGATCGACTTCCCGGGCTGCACGAAGATCGTACAGGACGGCGTCTGTTCCCCCCTTGCGGTGCCGCCAGCTACGAGGACGGAGAGAATCACAAGTGGGAGCAGGAACAGAGTCAGACCACGGTGCATATGCCCCCCCTTTGCTCGAATCCATTGCCAGCATATCACAACCGTCCGCGAAGTCTGCGAGACTACGTTACCGCCCATCGAGGATAGGGACATTCGGGACCAAGCTTCCTCACCATGTGAGGGCGAAAACGCTTCGCGGGCCGACTACCCCGACAGGAAGACAACAGACGCACAAGAACTGGGCAGATTCGCCAGATGACGACTAGGGTATTCGAGGAGTGCCGCAACCTCACCACTGGCACTCGGTGGGTCTACTGCCACTGGACCGGATGTCGCCTTCCCGTGTTCCCATGCTTGGCGGTCCCCAAGCACTCCCAGCTCAAGGCCACACACGGCAGTGATCACCTACGGCGGGTGTCGCGTTTGAACGGCGACTCGCCTTCGCTGTTGCTGCGGGACTTCTCACCCGTTACGGGATCCTCAAGATCGACATCGTGCCACGCGATCCGTCCGTCGCGCACTTCGAACCCGAGAGCAAGAGCCACCGGATACGCGACGTCGTCCAGCAGAGTCTTGGCGCAGTCGATACCGCGTCTGGCGCTGGCTTTGCCTTCAATGCCCTCCAAGGACTCGATTGTGTGAACTATCGCCTTTCGCTTTGGCCAGGTCTCGTCCTTCCATGTTTCCCAGAACAGCTCCCCAGAGGGAAGACGAACGCGACTGAGGTCAATGCCGAATCGGGCAAGGAACTTCGAGACCTCTTTGAATAGCTTTTCTGAGTCGAGGTCCAGCCGCCGGACAGTGAGGCGTCCCGCCCATGCCTCCTGGAAGACCGCCCCGAGGACAAACCCTTCATACACCAGGTGCGTCATGCACATTTCGACGGAAGATGCGGCGAATACAAGCGCAGGAGCCGCGAATCCCGCTTCAAGAAGTCGCCCTGCGACTTCGATGCCGTTCCGGACTCGGTCATCGACATCCCCGCCGTACTTGTTCAGATAGCAACGCATGAGATGGTCGGAGACTCTTGCGGGAAATGTCTCCTGGAACCACTGACTGTACCACGCTTCTGCTTCGTATTGCGCTGACAGGTCTACTTCGATATCCCTAGCATCACCGGCATCATCTGGCACCCACATCTCCTGTTCCCTCCTCCGCGAACGCCGAGCTGGAGTGGGCCGCACAGTGTCCGCAACCCTTTGACAGTATAACAGGAGTGCTTGACCTGCCCCGTGTTCGGTCTGTCCCAGAGCCTCTGTCACACCGGGAGCCGAAGAGCAGCCGTTGGCGCGCGAAGGCGCGCTTAGCTATCGACTCGCAGTCTGCCATCTTGCCGGTCTCCCTCCAGGTTGGACGGCTCCCCTGTGATGTGGTCCAGGCCCTCGGCGATAAACCAGGCGTCGAGTGTTGCTTTCTGTCTTTCTGCAACATCCGAGAAGCGCAGGAAGCACTCATGAGATAAGGGTTCCAGCCGCTTCGGCCACTTGTCCTTCTGCTCTGCTAGTTGCGACACATACTACTGTGATGTATATGCAATATGATAGTGGAGGTGTAGAATGCTATGGTATCGAGGCGGAGCTGGCAGAGTCCAGGCACTCAATGGGAGGCAAGCTGGAAGCGTCCTCAAGTACCTCAAAGGGATCGGCGATCGCCGCAACACGCTGCTGTGGGCCTTGGGAACGACAACAGGACTAAGAATCTCGGACCTTCTGAGGTTGCGAGTCTGCGACCTGAAGGATGTAGATGACAGGATCGCCAGGACGTTTGAGGTCCGTGAATCGAAGACCGGGAAGACGAGAGTAGTTCATCTCATGGCAGTGGCGAGAGAAGCACTGGCTGACTACATTGAAGGAGAGAGGCCTACGGATGATGACTACCTGTTCCCTTCGCCAAAGGGCGAGCGGCCAATCACACGGGAGCAGGCACGGCGACTCATCAAAGGCTGGTGCAGCGCAGTGAACTTGAAAGGCACCTTCGGAACCCACACCTTGCGAAAGACCTTCGCGACGATTGCCTACGCCAATTCCGGAAGCGACCCCGTAGCCACAGCACGCGTCACGGGCCACTCTAACCCCGCTCAGTTGCTCCGATACATCGGGCAAGCCACCAAGCTGAGCTGGAAATACTCGGGGCAATGGACAGGACGTCTAGCGCATAGCCCCCCCGGTCGCGACTCCTGAGGGAAACGACCTGACTCAGTGAGTGCTTAGAACGCATGCCCGACTTCGAGCGATCCCATAGCATACACAGACTGTCTTGGCTCGCGTGATGGGGAGGGCGGGCGGGATCCGGCTGCGACGCCTGCGATCAGTTGAGGTCCCCTCCCACGCAGGTGGTGTCACGTCCTCACCCCCACTCTGGACCTCTGGGGCCAAAGACCTCGGCGGCCTCTGGGCAACGGAGGCGAATCTGCACTAGAGTGGAAGCTATGCCCGTGTATGAGTCTCTCCCCTCGACCGCCCCGAAGAAAGCAAAGGAGAAGGAGAACCACGGCCGGCCCGGGTGTCTGGCCACGCTCCTGGTGCTGCTCGTTGGGGTGGTCTTGCTGTTGTGCGAGTTGTGGATTCCGGGAGCCATTGTCATCGCTCTCTGGGCATTTGTAGTGTTGCCTATAGCGACCGCCGGGATGCCGGAGGAGACTTCCAAGGGGTGGAGAAGATCGGTGAGCGAAGATGACCCCAAGGATCCCCGAACAATTAGAACTCTGAGGCTCCTTGGCTTGAGCCAGAAAGAGAAGAAGGCGCTTACGGAGATGGTTCGGGAACTAGAGCGTTGGAACAAGGAGGCTGTTGAAATCGGTGACTACAACGCCTACAAGAATTCGAAAGTCTGGATCATGTTCTTGCAGGCAATACTGCGCGGCGAAACGCCCTTGCCGGAGACGCCGCTTCCGTCGAACGTACCCGCCTGGGCTGCCTATGTCACAAAGCACTCTGCCATCCACCAGACATTAGGAAGCGCAGAACCCACCCAACCCTCCAGTATTTTGAGCCTATGGTGAGCATCCGCATCGTTCTGCGCGGCATCGAGCGGACCTTGCAGCTATCCCGTTGCTTCGATATTTGTCCAGTACTTGCGGATCTCCCCTGCGCGCCTCACCTGGATCATGCCGTACTTCACGGCGTCGACATACACAACCTCTCCCTTCTTGAACGAGGTCGCGAGACCAGTCATTAGGCCAAGTCTGTACATGTACGCGAACATGGGCGTATCTCCCTGGTAAGCGTATGATGAAAACTCGTCCGAGTCCTTTTCGCTTACCCAGCCCACGTACCCATCGTCGACGATTACTTGCCTGCCACGAGTATGTGACGTCGTGTGTCCGGACCAAACCCCGACACTGAGTGCTACGATCCCGATCAGCCCCGCAAAGCACAAGATACATAATCCCCTCTTCTCTGGGGAATTGAGAACTCCCCACTCGCTCTCATTGACCGTTCTATTCATCGGTATACCCCCTCTCTACGATCGGACCTTTACGATTGGGTGCGGTGGTGAACAACTCGAGACGATCGAGGTTGCCCTATTGAACAGAGTGGACCAACTGAGTCTGCCCTTGTCTGTGGTGCAAGTCTATGATCGCCGAGGACTTGTGCCAATCGTACATTGCCTTTCCAGTTTTCACGCAACGTCAAGCGCAAGCTGGGCAAGGGGGAGTCATGAGTGTGACATGCATGACCGTCAGAGAGGAAGTGAGTTGCGCCTGACAGTCGGTTCAAGGCGAGTACCGCTACGGGACAGTGAGGCCCGGCTCCATCGGTCCTGACTTGCCCTCGTACGACAGGAAGACTATCGTGGGCCATCTCAATACGGATTACGGGGAGTTAGGCGGTCTTTGAGAGCGAGGAAACGGCGGAAATGGCCTTCCGAAGCGAAAGCGGGACTCGAACCCGCGACCCTCAGCTTGGGAAGCTGATGCTCTACCAACTGAGCTATGCCCGCAACACGTCCAAGTATATCGAGCCGATTCGCCGCAGCCAACCTACTTCTCAAGCGCAGCCAGTGCGGGTAGGGTCTTCCCGCGCACGTATGCCAGGCACGCACCGCCGCCGGTTGACACGAAGCTCACGCGCTCCGCGTACCCCATCTCTTGCAGCGCCTCGCCCGTCTCGCCGCCGCCGATCACGCTGAATGCACCCGATGTCGCCACGGCCTCAGCAACGCCCCGCGTTCCCGCGGCGAACGCCGCCGTCTCGAATGCCCCCATCGGCCCCGCCCAGACGATCGAACGCACGCGTGCGATCTCCCGGGCGAACATCGCGAGGGTCTCGGGCCCGATGTCGAATCCGCTCATCCCGGGCGGAATCCTCGTCGCGTCGCCGATGGCCGCCTTCTCTGGCATGCTGAGGGATGGGGCAAGCACAGCGTCGACGGGCAGAACGATCTTCGTCCCCTTCTCCGCCGCCAATCGAACGATGCCCCGAATGTCCTCCAAGAGGTCGCGATCGACGCGCGAGTCGCCGACGTCCGCCCCGGTGGCGGCAAGGAACGTGAACGCCACGCCGCCCCCGATGAGGATCCCGTCCACGCGCGGGATGAGATCGCGCAGGACGCCAAGCTTGTCGCTCGCCTTCTTTCCCCCAACGATCGCCCAGTACGGTCGATCTGGATCATCGACGAGACGAGACAGGACGTCCACCTCCTTCTGGACGAGGAGGCCGGCGTACGACGGGAGTCGCTCGGCGACGCCCACCGTCGACGCGTGGGCGCGATGCGCCGTCCCAAACGCGTCATCGACGTAGATGTCGGCAACCTTGGCCAGCGCATCGGAGAACGCCGGATCGTTCTCTTCTTCCTCGCGATGGAAGCGTACGTTCTCCAACAGGAGCACATCGCCCGGCGCGCTCGACCGGACGGCGCCGACGACTTCCTCGCCAATGCAGTCGCCGAGTTTGCGCACGGGGCGGCCGAGAAGCTCTGCAAGCCGTTTGGCTACGGGATCCAGCCGCAACTCCGGGACGGCGACGCCGTCCGGGCGGCCGAGGTGCGTCACGAGAACGACGGTCGCTCCGCGATGCAGCAGCAGTTCGAGTGTCGGCAGGGATGCCCGGATGCGGGAATCGTCCTTGATCGTCGCCCCTTCGAGGGGAACGTTGTAGTCGACGCGGACGAGGACTATCTTCCTGGCTACGTCTGCATCCTGGATCCGTCGTAGGGACTTCGCGCGACCCATGGACCCTCCTCCCGCGCCTGCGCAGCGCAATTGAACCTATTCCTGAACGGCATTATAATAGCGCGCAATGAGTGGGCAAAGCCTCGTTCTCCTCGCGGTAGGTCTGTTCGCCTCCCTCGTTGTCACCGTCGCTGCCGTAGACCGCTACCTCCTCGACGAGTATCCGCCTTCCGAGATCGCCGGCCTCTTGTGGCGCGTGGAGAATGCACTCGGCCGAGCCCAGGATATGGAGATCTCCCTTGCATCCAAGGAATACGGGGACAATGCGGAGACCGTTCGCATGGTGGTTCGCGTCCTCGTCAGCCCTGTCCCCGCCCTCTCGATTCACTACACGGAGCCTGAGAGCATGAGGGATCAGGTCGTAACCATCGAGAACGATCTCTTGTCGCACTATCTGCCCGAGGCGGATCTGCTGGTGGTCAAGCGCTGGACGGGAGTTCCGCTCGCCGCCGTAGGCCTCGCCGGGCTCGATGTGTCCCGCCTGCGCACTCAATGGCGGCAAGGCACTGTCACCGTGCAGATCCTCGACAACATGGTCAACCTCGCCTCGGGCGCCCTCGCAACGAGCTTCGCGTTCGCCGGGACGCTAACTTCCACGTCGCTCGATCAGGGCGCCTCGCTCAGCGCAACTCCGTCGCCCACGTTTGACCCGGACCTTTCCGGGTTCGCGTCGGCGCCCTCCGTCAGCTTCTCCGACCCGCTCTACGGAAGCTACATCATGGAGGTACGCGACGCGGTGTCGGGGCGACTGACGCAGACCCTGTGGTTTGACCGCACGACGTTCCTTGTCCAGAAAGTCGTCTTCTTTGAGGACGACCGCCGCGTCCGGACTCTCGAGGTCGAGCGACTGCTCCTGAATCAAGGGCTCACAGCCGATGAGATTCTCGTCCTTCCCCGGGCAGCCACGACAATCCGAGGCTGAGGCTACGATTCAGTTTCCGTCAGCGTCCCCGGTCGCCCCACGGCGGCGCCGGAACTCCCGGAGGTCAAGTCCATCCTCAACGAACTCCTGGAACTCGTCCTCCTCCGCGAAGGGTGATTCGATCGACGCCACATCGAACACGGCGTCGGCGATGAAGATCGGGCACCCCACGCGGAGCGACAACGCAAGGGAGTCCGACGGACGCGCGTCGAATTCGAGGACATCGCCGCTGGCGGGTCGAACGTAAATCGACGCGAAGTACGTCCCGTCCTTGACCTCTTTGATCACGACGCGATCGACCGTCGCGTGGAGATCGTCCAGGATGTCCTTCATCAGCGCGTGCGTCAGGGGTCTTGGGAAGTCCTCGCTCTGAAGCCCGAAAGCGATGGAGATCGCTTCAGCGTCTCCGATCCATATTGGTAAAGCCTTCTGCGACGCGCGATCCTTAAGGAGCACGACGGGAGAGTTGTTGGATGGATCGACCAGAAGAGCTTTGATCACAACTTCCCGCATCTCGAGACTCCTTTGCCGCTTCGCGCTTTCCGATTATACAGTCCTCCCCTGAGCGCACAAAGCGGCGGCCATTGGACAGACGTCTTCTCTCCGCTACACTCGGGCGTTGGAGCCGAAGGGGGTGGTCGGGGTGTGCGGAATTGTCGGCTACGTGGGCTCGGAGCTCGCAGCGCCGTTTCTCCTAGAGAGCCTGAAGCGTCTCGAGTACCGCGGCTACGATTCGGCCGGGATCGCGCTCATCGAGGACGGCAAGCTCGCCCGCTTCCGGCGCGCCGGAAAGGTGCGGGACCTGGAGCATGATCTCCATGGGGCAGCGTTCTCCGCCACAGTCGGTATCGGACACACCCGATGGGCGACGCACGGAGTCCCTGCAGACAGCAACGCTCATCCGCACCTGGACTGTCATGGCCACATCGCGGTCGTTCACAATGGCATCATCGAAAACCACGCAATACTCAGAGAACGCCTGGAGAAAGACGGGCACATCTTCTCGTCGGAGACGGACACGGAGGTGCTCGCCCATCTTGTCGAGTCCTTGTACGACGGTGACCTTCTTGACGCCGTGCGCAAAGCGGTCGGCCAGGCTCAGGGAGCGTTCGCCGTCGCCGTCCTGTCCCAGGATGCTCCCGATCGCATCGTCTTTGCCAAACGCGGAAGTCCCCTCGTCGTAGGTCGCAGCGACGGCGCCGCCTATGTCAGCTCGGATGTCCCCGCCCTGCTCGGAAAGGCGTCCGAAGTCCAATTCCTGCTCGACGACGAGCTCGGCGAGATCACGCTCGACGGCTCTCGCATC
>Ga0247842_10009281_pt1 | contig 10067 bp, 9 predicted proteins | sample LaCruzMarch2015__3_FD_192411 | JGI IMG/M metagenome (GOLD analysis project Ga0247842, IMG submission 192411) | Freshwater microbial communities from meromictic Lake La Cruz, Castile-La Mancha, Spain - LaCruzMarch2015_19m | ecosystem: Environmental > Aquatic > Freshwater > Lake | place: Spain... | reverse complement strand
GTCTTCGTGGCTGTTTTACCCTGGTGGGTCGCAGCAGTCAGGGAGACTGTATAGGTACCCGCGTTTGTGTACGTATGTAACGGGTTCTTTTCGGTTGAGCTGCTCCCCTCACCAAAATCCCAGAACCAGCTCTCGACCGACCGGGTAGTAGTATCATTGAACTGCACGGTGAGCGGGACTGCCCCCGAGGTCACATTCGCCGTAAAATTTGTGTCCGGTGGATTGAATACCGGGAGACTTCCCACAGCGGTCGGGAACTCTGATGCGCGGTCGGCATAATCCGGACCCAGAACCGTATACCCGCTGACCATGGAAGGTACATTCCCTACCGACGTGAGCCCGTTTGTCCATGAAATACCATGCCCCTGGGGGGCGTTGTCACTCCAGGCGTACGTATTGAACGTGGTAACCTTATCGAGGTTTTCAATCGTATATTCAACTTTTACCGCACCATAATTTTCAAGGGTGGTAATATCGAGAGCTCCGTTCGAGCCGAGATTCCCTGCCTTGAGATCGACGAACATCAGTTTCCACAGGTTGGTGGTGTCGGTCATATCCTGCCCGTAATACAGCGGGTAATCCGCCGGGAGGTTATTCCCGGCAGGTTTCCAGGTCTGCGATCCATAGACAAACTGTGACTTGGTAAACGTCTCGTCTACGACATTTGGATGGTATGTTATCTGGGACAACGCCGGTTGAGCACCCATCACACCGCTCGGTATCCAGGAATACCCGCTGGATTTTATGTGGATTGCGTAATTGTCGGGGATAGAACCCTTCACTGCCACGAGGAGAATAATATCGTCGTCGTATGCTCTGCCGCCCGTATTGGTGATATAAAAGGTACCGGACTGGGACGTAGTGGTAGTAACATCACCAAAGTTCGGCGGAGCTGTTGAACTCCCTGCAATATGGAGGGCATTGATCCCTCCTCCGTTGGTCTGGTTGAACTTGAAATAATAATACCCGGTTGGCTGGTTCGCAAAGGCAAGATTACTGATACTGCTTTTTCCCGGGATGATCCCCCGTGCAGGAGGGTAATCACCTGCCGCTGCGGGCAGGATGCAGCATATCGTGAGAAAAAAAACGAATGCTACGGGTATCCATACATTCGTGCAATGAGATTCTGGTTTCTGATCGATCATGAAGAATGCCCCGGTATTCCGTTAACCTATAATAGTTAACTCATTCCTATTCAGTAAACTGACTGGATAACATTTTTTATTTGAGAGTTAGTAAATATATCCCCATGATGAAGAGTATCAATCCAGTTAACCATGAAGATCTTCAGGACCGGTAACCGGGGGTGCGTTCTTCCGGTAACGGGAGATTGCGCCGGAAGAACACCCGGAGACGACGGCTTTCCTGCTCCATCAGGTAAACCGGTATTTTGTACGATAAAGTCAGGAAATTCCGGTGCACGTACCGGGATGAGGCGACAAAAGTAACCCGTGTACCAATGAATGAACAGTTTTTGCCCCGGGGGTATTCGTGTGGCTGGCGTGTTCTTTGCGACCGTGCATACCGGAACAGGTCAGCGCCAGGGCATACGAACTAAAAGGAAAAAGGCATATGAAATTTGTCGCGATACTTTTTTTCATCATTTTTTTTAGTATACCGGTAGTCAGTGCTGCACATGTCACCCTCTCGACGCCCCAGAGCGAGTATTATATCCTGACCGGTGAAGAAGCCGTTATTCCCCTCACCATTGTAAGCACGTATAACCACGATGTCACCGGGACACTGAAACAAACCATGATCCCGGTGAATTCCGGAAATGCCGGATCCGGATCTCGCGGAGCGAGCATACAGACACGGGCATTCTCTGCGTTCACTGAAACGCGCACCGTTTCACTCTCTGCCGGGAAATCGGATGCACCGGCAGATTTTCTCCTTACGATTGCGTTCAGTTACGATGATAATGGCGGGAGAACTTCGACCTTGGGAGGAATAGGAGTCCATTTCGTCACCAGCAGGGAAGATACTCCTGCGAACCAGGAAACCCTGGTCAGCACCGATATGGCAATAACGGGGACAGGGACATCTTCTGCTGGTTTTGCCTCTGCTGGTCCCGTCCCCACCACCGGAAATCCGCAACGGGAGAGCCCCGGTGCGGCACTCCAGAATAACCAGATGCCGCAGGATGCTTCAGCACTGAAAAACCAGTTGGCTAACGAGAGCAACCAATCTGAAAATGCGCGATCGGGAGATGAAGAAAATGAACTATTGGGATACATCCTTGTAGATCCTCTCGTGGCATCCATGAACCGTTCATTAACCGGAGCCGGTTTTGCTCCCGGAAAAACCGATGTTATCCCGGTTTCGAACAGTTCCGGGAGTTTTGTTATGACGTATTCGTCCGGGACAAAGAACGTGGGCATTACCGGTGAGGTTTTGGGAACCCATGTTTTGTTTGCCGAAGAATCATCCGATGTTCCTATTCCCCTGCCAGGAGCGCTTCTCTCCAATACGACGTACCAGGAATACGGGACGAGGATTGCAGAAAAGGGATTTGTTCGCACCCAGACCCGGATCAATATGACTCCTGACCGGGAAACCGTCGATCTTACCTACTCGGATTCCCAACATCGTATTCTCCATGTAAAAGCGGCGATAGTGAATGGGACGATCACTTCCGTTGAAGGGGACAATCCGGATGATCTCCCCGCATTTGCCGTTCCGGCTATTGCCCTCGTTTGTGTTCTTCTCATCTCAGGCGGGATCTGGTATCTTGCCCGGTTCCGCCCCCGCGATCTTCCCCTCACCAATGACAGGGGTCCTGAACCGGAACCTATAAAAAACCCCCGGGAGATCGCGTTGCACCTTCTGGATGAGGCTGAATTGGATGCCGCCAGGGGGAACTATCCGGAATCGTACCGGAAAACCGGCAGGGCGATACGGATCTTTCTCTCGCACGAGATGAGTCGTGGCGAGGAATTGACGAGCGGAGAACTGGAACGTCTCCTTGGTTCCTGTCCAGGAAATAACGGGAAGATCCGAGGGATACTGGACCGTTGCAGAACGGTGGGATTTGCGAAAGACACACCGGATCCCGGGGAATTTCACGATATGATCAATTTCACCCGGACGCTTTTTCACGAAGGATTCGGCGGGAAGGAGGTTCCGGGTACGGGAAACCAGGTTCCGCAGGCTGGGTCATAATCTTCCAAAGTGAATAAAGTACCGCCTCTTCGCGGTATACAAGGGAAACTCAAATTGGATTTTTCCCAGGGTATATCATTGCAGGAAAGTAAGTCCTTGAGCCCTGTCTCTTCTTCGAACCGCCTTACCCAGGCACGACCCGGTACGGCGTCGCGCCGACCCCCATACGAGGGGAGGAATAGTCGTAATACGGGAGTCTTGGGGCGGCAGCTCCCATTCACCATGATGCACTGAAAACACTGTTACCCACGAGATCTCATGACGAGCCATAATTTCCCTCCTTCATGCAGAGAACTGAACCGGAGAGAGAATCCCTCCGGAAAGGAACCCGGGTAAAAAGAGAATCCCGCTCCTTACACGTTAATCCAACCATTTTTGACCCGGTTTTGTTTTGTCAACGCAATAGAGTTAACCGACGATCAATTTAAAAAAACTATAATTGCAGTCTCACCCATTGTATTGGGAGATGACTGAAACGATCTATATCAGTATTGACGATACCGATACCCTCACGGGTCCCCGGGGGACCGGAAAACTGGCACGGATGATTGCCGATGCCGTTGCCGCAGACTATCCGGTCTTCGGGGTCACCCGTCACCAGTTGTATGTGCACCCCGATATTCCCTATACGTCGCATAACAGCAATGCCGTCATTCACGTGGAGGCTGACGGGGACGAGGCGATGGATCGTCTCTTTTCTACGGCGGAAGAAGTCATGCTCGGGGATTTTCTGGAGGGCAGCGATCCCGGTCTTGCCGTAGCATCCGAGAGCCAGATCAGCCCTTCTCTTGTTGTATACGGTCAGGACGCAAAATGCACCGTCCTCAACCAGGAGCGGGCACGCACCCTTGCGAAAAACCTGCACATCCGGCTCAAAGGGCTTGGCGGTACTGAGGATGGCGTGATCGGTGCCATGGCGGGTCTTGGGCTTGCCTTTGCGAAAAATGACGGGCGGTACCTCCAGAAAGGAGATATCCGGAAGATCCTCGGATCCTGTTCTGTGGAAAGACTTTTTACGGAAGGTATTGACGAAGTCTGGTCTCTGAATGGTAAGAAGTTCTCTTCCGGAACCGTCGTCTTCCGACCTGAAAAACCACCCCGCCCCAGTCCTGTCTGCGGGAAGACCGTAATTTTCGTCAAGGAAGATGCTGACACCTTAATGGAAGACAAACGGGATTGAAATGGAGTTTCGTACCCGGGTTGGACTTGCGTTTGTACTACTCGGGTGTTTCCTGGGAGGAATGGTTGCATTGGGTACGTTTGGCGAAGTACTATTCCCCCAGAGTACTACGATGCCGACCCCGGGAATCCTCATCGATCAGGTTGTGACGAAAGCCGGGTTCCAGTACGGTCCGCAATCCTGGCGTCCCAGTTACGATCCCCTGGGGATATACCCGGGAAAGGACGTCCTCGATAATGAGACCTGGTACCTGATGTTCATCGACCTGAACGCAACACCGGTCAGCGGGGATCCCAACGTGAAGAGAATCGGATCCGTCCGGCTGACGTACAATTTTACTGACCTCTCTGGCAGAGCGGTGTTTCACGTGTATGGCTTGACAACCGGTACGATCCCGACACGGACAAACCGTCAGGTGGGGTACAACAATTGCGGTTTTGTAGTAATGGGAAATGCGACGGGAGGGTCGTCCATGCCGGCGGCAACCCCGCTTGTCATATCAGGTTCCCACCAGTACAGGATTGCCATCTCCAACAACCTGCTGGCGGATTCCGACGATCTGACTTCCACGACCCGCACCTTATGGTTTAACTCCCCGCAAAGCGGTCAGGGTTCCCTCCATATCACGCCCAGTCTTTCAAAACGGATGGGAGCGGTTACGGAAACGACAGACCAGAACGGATCGTTGTACGTTACTGCCACCGGTGGCGATCCGGGCAATGCCCTGCTCCTCCTGGTCGCAGTGGATCGCCCCCAGCCGGATGGATTTGCCCTGAGGGTCCGGACAGAATTCGTGAGGATGAGCTAACATGGCAATTAAAAAACCGTATTTTTCATTGTACGAGATTGCCCTTCTCTCGCTCTGCGCTGCACTTATCGTTGTTTTGAACACAACCTTCTCCCTTCCCTTAAAAATTCCCGGGCACACCGGGATCTACTGGGTAGTCCCGGTCATCATCGGCGTCGGGATCGTGAAGAAGCCGGGAGCAGGAACCTATATCGGTTTTGTTTCAGGAATTCTCGCCACGCTCTTCGGGTTAAATACCCTGCATATCTTCAACCTCATTATTTATCTCGCGCTGGGTACCATGATCGATCTTGTCGGGCTCCTCTTCTTCTACCGGCTGGATCACCCGGCTGCCGGGTTTGTGGCGGGGGCGGCGGGCAACCTTGCAAAGATGGTGGTGAACTTTGCCCTCCAGACGTTTCTCGGGATTCCTGCGGTCTTCATCGTTATCGGGATCGGTGCCGCGTCCATATCCCATTTCATCTTCGGGGGCATCGGGGGGATTATTGCAGCCCTGGTCCTGAGTCGCCTTTTAAAATCCGGAGTGATAACGCGTGACGAGGCATGATCCTGCCGTTACCATACGGGATCTCTCGTTCCGGTACCCGAGAACCCTGTCCGGAAGGAGCGTGACTGCTCTCAGTCACGTCAACCTTACCATCCAGCCCGGTGAATTCACGGTAATTACCGGGCAGAGCGGTTCCGGGAAATCCACTCTTGCCCGTTGCCTGAATGGTCTCATCCCCCATGCAACGAAAGGAACCATGGAAGGAACGGTCATCGTCCACGGGATGAATACCCGGGAGTATGATACCCCGGAGTTTGCTGTGCATGTCGGGATGATCTTCCAGGATCCCGGGTACCAGCTGATTACGGGGGATGTCGAGAGCGAGATCGCGTTCGGGCTTGAAATCCAGAACCTCCCGGAGCAGGAGATCCGGACACGGATGGACCAGGCGGTTTGTCTCCTTCATATCGAACACCTCGCAGGAAGGCACCTCAATGACCTGTCATGGGGCGAACGGCAGCGTGTGGCAATCGCCTCGGTTATAGCGGTACAGCCCTCGCTTCTCGTTATGGACGAACCTTTTTCCGGTATCGATGCATCCGCTGCACGGAATCTCGCAGAACTCCTCCGGGAACTCAAGTCAGGTCTCGGAACGACCATCATCATTTTTGAGCACCGGACTGCCAGCCTGCTCCCGATTACCGACCGCCTGGTGGTCATGCAGGCAGGAACGATCATATCCGACGGGAAGCCGGGTCAGCCCGGCACATTCTCCCGCAAGGAAAGTTCCCCGTTCAATGAAAATATTTCATCCAGTACCGCAGTGTCGTCTGCACGAGCACATCTCCCGGAGAGTGCCGCTGTTCCTTCATACGGGCAGACTCCCGTTCCCTCACTCTCGATCCGGGACGTGTATTACCGGTACCCGGGTGCCAAAAAAACCGCTCTCGAAGGGATTACCCTTGATTTCTATCCCGGGGAACTTACGGTCATCACCGGCGCGAATGGATCGGGAAAGACGACGCTCCTAAAACACTGCAATGGTCTCCTTCTTCCGGAACGCGGGAGCGTGCATATCGGGACTGACCCTCTCGCCCAAAAGACTGTTGCTGCCACGGCACACACGGTTGGTCTCCTCAACCAGCATGCAGATTACCAGCTCTTCGAAAGCACCATCACTGAAGAACTCGCATTCGGTCCCCATAACATGGGGAAGACCCAGGAGGAGATCGAGAAGGTTATTCATGCAATCCGTCACCGTTGCTCCCTTGCCCATATCGATCCTTCCACGCCCCCCCTCGGTCTTTCAGGGGGGGAAAAACAGCGGGTTGCACTTGCGAGTATTCTTACCATGGACACCCCGATCGTCATCCTTGATGAACCTACGTTCGGTCTCGACCGGGACTTAAAGAGCGCATTCACCGGCTTTCTCCGGGATTTGTGCACCGCAGGGAAAACCGTCATCGTTGCGACCCATGACGAGGAATTCGGGGCGGCGTGCGGGGACCGGTTCATCCAGATTTCCCGTGGTCGTATTGAAAGCGATGAGCGGAAATCCCCTGGATCTGATTGTGGAGTGTGCCAGGATAACCAGGTAACGATCCTCAAGGAAGGTGAAAACCCGGGTGGATCCTGACGGGCAGCGACCGGAAAAAGGGAAAAAGTCAAAGAGACTCCGACGACTGGCGCTCCTCCGGTTTAGTCCCGGGGATTCGTTTTTACACCGCCTTGACCCAAGGACAAAACTGCTGATGATCCTCGCCGTAAGCGTTGTTGCGCTCCTGTTCAGCTCATTGACCGTATTGGTCCTGGTATTTCTTTTTGAGCTCCTGCTCGCCTACGCTTCCGGGCTGGCGCATAAATTCCTGCGCGGGCTCACCCTGGTTTCCCCGCTTTTTATCTTTGTTATCGTCCTTGATAGTTTGTTCTCAAAAGTATCATCCGAGCCGGTATATTTCTCCATGCAGATTGGCTTTCTCCATCCGGAAGTCACGCTGGCGGGAGTGATTTTTGCCATAGCGATGGGGTTCCGGCTCCTTGCCCTTGTCGGAATCTCGTTTCTCTTTCTCATGACCACGTCGCATGACGATTTTGTGAGGAGCCTGAAAAGCATGTGGATCCCGCCGACGCTCACTTTCTCTTTGGGGTATGCTCTCCGGTCTACAACGTCTCTTTCCGATGATACCCGGCAGATCATGGATGCCCAGAGATCCCGTGGTCTCGAACTGGACCGGGGGAGTTTAATAAAAAACCGGAACAAACTCACGGCGCTCTTCATCCCGGCGACCGTATCCCTGCTCAAACGTTCGAAAAATACCGCCGATGCCATGCAGGCACGGGGATTTCGCCAGTCGATGCCCCATTCCTGCTACAAATCGCAGAAATTCAGCCGACAGGATCTTCTCATGGGCATCGTTCTCGCGGTGCTCGTTATCGCTCTCGTTGTCATAAACTGGTTATTCCCGTTCGCGACCGCGATACAGGTTTGACCGAAGTAAAGATGGAACCGAAGCGCCTCACCCGTCTCAGGGAGGAGTTATCGGGGATCCCTATGTACCGGAGTTCCTGCGCATCCCTTTCTGACATACTCCAACGGCTAAAGCGCGTGGGAGTATGTCCGCCTGGACCTCAGTCTTCGGCAAGCAAGGCATGAAATCCGGCTTGGACAAAATGCCGGTCACTGGTCAGGGTATCGGAAATCCCCAGTTCCTTCATGACCGCAAAGGAAATAGAATCCTTGAAAACAAGCGCTAGAGGATATAGTAATGATGAGAATTTTATGACTATGATTTATCTGCGACATGGACCGTTTGAACTAGACTTACCCATGTGAAATGTCGGAGAGCCTAAAAAAGTCTACCCGTGAAGAGTCTATTCCCCGGACACAGCAGCAGGCGAATGCCGATCTTCGCCATGCCAATTAAAATCGCCGGTGTTGTGGTTTGTGGGTGAAAGTATGCGGCAAATGAAGGGAATGCCTGTTTTGCGGGATGAGAAAATCCCCGGAACGTTCACCGGTCGTACACTTTTTTTCTCAGACCCACTCTGACAACTGTGATTAACAGCGATGAATCGTCAATTTTCTAGAATGGCGCGATAGGTCCCTATACGCTGATGAAAGTATGGGTATCCCTCGCACCGTTCTGCAGTTCGATAAGGATCGTCCAAAGCAGAATATAATTTATCAAAAATTCTCTGTTGGAGGGGTGAGGGTAATTTTCAAAATTCTTTATCCGCCTTGCCAGACCAGCAAAGAGAATACCTCATCGGAGCCCGTACCGGATGCGCATTTCTTCGTGAGTGAAAACCCGCCCTGCTTTGATATCTTCTTCAGATTCGGCAATGGCTTTTAAGTCCTCCTCATCCAGGTAAGCGTCCGGGTTACACAGTTTCTTTTTCTTGATCACTTGAGGCATGATACAAACATGCTGTTTCCCGGGATTATCAAAGCTATGATTGTTTCCGGGGAGCGTTTCAGGTGATCGGCAAGGTAATCCAGCGTCAGGAAATGTCCAGAGCCGAGAGTGAGGATAGTTTCTTCCATCAGAGTGGTTGACACTTTTTTCTTGCCCGGAAACCGCTCATCAACCAGTGTACGTAATGTTGAATGCACGGAGCTGTCCGGCAAATGCACAGAGCTATCTGGCAAATGCACGGAGCTATCCGGCAAATGCACGGAGATATACGGCAAATGCACGGAGCTATCCGGCAAATGCACAGAACTATCCGGCAAATGCACGGAGCTCCCTGTCATCTGTTCCTGCAGAACACCGAGCCGGGTCTGGACTGTAGCATTTAATTCTGGCAGTCCCAGTTTGAGGAATGTATACCATTGCCCGGGTCGCCCCGGCAGACTGGAGGAATCCACGAGTAACAAGATCCTTCAATGCCGTTGAAAGATCAGGTGGGTGGATATACGACATCTCTTTTTGTGGGAGTATGTCGGTGTGGACTATCGACAACGATGAACCGGGAAGGTAAAACCAGATTTCCATAAAACTAATAATCTAAGAATCTTACAATAATAGCAGTGATGAGATATGCCGGATGCAATCCTCGTTAAGGTATCCTCCAAAGGATTAATTACGCTCCCAAAAAATCCGCTCACGTCTTGATATCCATGATGGGGATTACCTTATGGTATCATCAGATGATGACCGCGTCATTTTCCGGAAAGCAAAGATAGAAATTGATTATGAAAACCCGGATAATGCATGGAAATCCATTCCCCTCAGCTTAAGGATTTTTGAGGGTACGAGCATCATACCACTGTAATACCTATATACTTTTATAAAATGCAACCGATAGATAGGTTTAAATAGCGGCGCCTGCCGCGGGCAAACGAGATGAGCATGCCCAAACAAACAAGGCAGCCAAAAAAAACTCCGCAAATTCTGGGGGGCGAATTGCCCCCGCCGGAAAAAATTCTC
>Ga0247842_10009278_pt1 | contig 10068 bp, 8 predicted proteins | sample LaCruzMarch2015__3_FD_192411 | JGI IMG/M metagenome (GOLD analysis project Ga0247842, IMG submission 192411) | Freshwater microbial communities from meromictic Lake La Cruz, Castile-La Mancha, Spain - LaCruzMarch2015_19m | ecosystem: Environmental > Aquatic > Freshwater > Lake | place: Spain... | reverse complement strand
AAGAATATTGCCCGCAATTGATGCCTTGGAGAGTAAAAGCAATAATCCTTCCGCATCATAAAGTTCTCCTGTGAGTTTAACTTTGGATATGTTTGCGGTTGTATTGTTTATCACTATCCCCTCAACAACCCGGATGTTTCTTCCCAGTGCTGTATTGCCAATGAAACGCTGCCGGACATCGATGAACTTAATCTTGCCGGCATCCGGATTATTCTGCGCCTTTTCGACTGTTAATACTCTATCGGTATATGGAATATTAGAGACCATCCAACGCATTACCTGATTTCTTCTCTCCGGATAGAACCATAAAAATCCTGCGGCAGTAATGGACAAAATTAGAAATACGATAATCAGGGCAATCGAGGTAATCTTATGGCCGGTAACTTCTTCTGTCTCGAATCGCCCTGTTTGATCATTGCTATCAACATCATCAGATTGCTTTCGGGAAGTATTATCTATGCTAGGTGGGGCGTGATCCCATCTCGCTGTGCTTGCTTCATCATAGTCCGTAACCTTAGTCTTTGATGTACGTTCATATTGTAACTCCACGGGTCTGAATGTTTTATCGGGTGTATAAATCGCTGCCGACGGAAGGATTTTTTTCCCTATGATTGAGGATAAAAAAAGATCCAATTCGTCCTTTTCGCTTTTTACATCAAATAACTCATTTACCCCACCTACCTGATCTGCCCATTCCCGGTATTTTCTAATATCCTCCAGGATTATGGTGTGCTTATTTTCAGCGGTCATATCTTCCGACAGAATGACATCTTCCAGATTATCATAAACGGATAAAAGCAACGCGAGAGCGGCATGATTGAAGTCCGGTCCCTTGACACTGATATACCGCCCCAGAAAACGAAGGATTTGTAAAAATCCCAAAATATTGGAATTCCCTTCATTTAGCGCGTTTAATTTTTTAATTTCCACGTCTAATCGATCAAGTGTCGCTCTGCTGACCTCCCATTCCAGCGACTGAATAATGCCTTTAATATCATTTAACGGCGAATATGGAACAGAGCCCGGCGACAAAAGTTCAAGTGGCGTTCGATTAATACTTTGGATGTCCGCCTGCTCCGCTTTTAAGATAATTTCTTCTACAGAGGGCGGTATAAATTGAACTTCATCGGTGTTAGTGTTTTCGGACACTTCTGCTTTTGCCATAATCCCTTCTACGGCAGATTGTTCTTTGATTTCTGCTTTTACTTCTTTGTTATTGTCGCCAAATATAGCGTTAAAACTTTTTTCTATTTCGCTGATAACTTTTGATTGATCAGTACCTTCATCTTTTTTTTGAGTATCTCCACCTGCAAGACTATCGAGGCGACCTTCCACTCCCTGGAGAAATGACTTATCTTCATTATCTTTCATTTTGCTTTCTCCTGTTTGAGTTCCTTTTCCACAGCAGCGGTTGTATTCTCACTAAATTTAATATACGACTTTTTCACCCGATCTGTCTATAACAAAGATTATAAAACAGGTCAGTAAACTTTTTAAAATCTCTATTGCGGGAGCCAGGTTTATGATAAGCTGAATATTAATCAATCTTATTATCTATGGGGGACAATGTGTCGATTTGGGCTTTTTTAGAGAGGATGCGTCTTCGATTTTTATCCTATCGGGAAAGGGTTGAAATCCCGACAACCTTTGAGAAAGAATTAAATTATCAATGCGGCAGGCTGCTACTTCTTGCATCATTCCTGATGGCTGTCGCGTATCTTACATATATACCGGTTGATATGAAGCTTCATCCGGATGAACCTTTGATAATTGCTTTAAGAATTGGTCTTTCTGTCGTGGGGTTCACGGTCTTTGTCCTTCATTTGACAAAAAAATTTTTACGTCACAGTTTACTGATGCTTACTTTGAGCGGCGCATATTTTGATATTGCCACAGGGATTATAGCAGCTTTGACTAAAGGCGATTCTGTTTATATTGGCGGATATTTATTTGTAACTACAATGACTGCGGTAATTCCACTAAAGCTAAGGTCTTCTTTGACCATACTTTTTTGTTCGCTTTCATCATTTTTTATAGTCGGCTTCATCAAGGGGATGTCTTTTAATACAGCGCGGGAAATGTACAGCCTCAATGATCTGATAGCAACTTTTGTTGTGACATCAGTTTTTGTAATTTTGATGAATCACGTGCGTATTCACAACTGGCGAAATTCGCGAATAATTGTTGAGCAGCGAGAAGAACTTACTCGCGACAAGATCAAGATCGACAATCTGCTTTTAAATATACTCCCGGCTTCGATTGCTAAAGAATTAAAAGAAAACGGTGTTGTTCAGCCGGTGTACTATGAAAACGCCACAATTGTATTTACCGATTTTGTCGGCTTCACCAGGATCAGCGAAAAATTGACACCGGAGGAGCTTGTTGCTGAACTTGATAAATTATTCTCAATATTTGACCATGTAATGGACAAATATTCACTGGAAAAATTAAAAACCATTGGCGATGCATATATGTTCGCAAGCGGTGTTCCTATAGCCAGCAAAACTTCCGCGATGAAATGTGTGCTTGCCGCAATCGAAATACAAGAGCGGATGAAAATTGTTAATGAAGAAAAAGTTAAAATGGGTAAACCGGTATTTGAACTGCGGATAGGAGTAAATACCGGGCCGCTTATGGCTGGTGTTGTCGGAAAGAAAAAATTTGGTTATGACGTCTGGGGTGATTCAGTGAACCTTGCCAGCCGTATGGAATCATCCGGTGAAACTGGCCGCGTGAATATCTCGCATTCAACATACCAAAGTGTGAAAGATTATTTTGAAACAGAGGCACGAGGTGAAGTCTTAGCCAAGAACAAAGGCGCCATAGCGATGTATTTTGTAAAAAGACTCAAACCGGAAATGTCTGCCGATGAAAAAGGCTTTGTCGCCAATGAAAAGTTCCGGCAATTATCAGGCCTACCAGACAGCAATATTTCTTGACAGATTATCAAATACCCTATAATTAAACCCGACTAAACCCAGCTTACGTTAAGTGGAATTAGTTAACGCTTTAATCCCATTAATTTTTCTAAGGAGTATGTTTATGTCAGGTTTTGTCAACAAAACAATCGGTCAGGTGGTTAAGGAAGCGGCACTTAATTATCCGGACAATCCGGCGCTGATTCAGCCGGAATTCAACCTTCGTCAGAATTATCGTGATTTTTATGCCAGTTGCCGCGAAACTGCCAAGGGGCTCATGGCTCTCGGCGTTCAAAGAGGCGATAAAATATCCGTTTGGACCACTAACATTCCACAGTGGGTCTATCTGCAATTTTCACTGGGGATGATCGGCGGGATTCTGGTAACCGTCAATACTAATTATCAGTCTCATGAACTTCAGTATATTCTGGAGCAGTCCGATTCCACAACTCTGTTTTTTATGGATTCATACAGGGATACCAGCTTTTACAATACTGTCCGCAATGTCATGCCGGAAGTAGATAGCTGCAAGCCGGGTCATCTGGCTTGCGCTAAATTGCCCCTGATGAAAAATCTTGTTTATGTCGGGGAAAAAGAAAACACGCCCGGCATGTTCAAATTTACAGATATGATCAATATGGGTAAAGGCATCACCGATCAGGAATTGGAAGACCGGATGAATTCACTTGACGATCAGGATGTCATCAACATGCAGTACACATCCGGGACCACAGGCTTTCCGAAAGGCGTGATGCTGACTCATCACAATATCGTCAACAATGCCCGGATGGTAGGCGACGTAATGGGTATGACCGATAAGGATAGTTTGCTGATTCATGTTCCTTTATTTCATTGTTTCGGCTGCGTGATGAGCACGCTTAATTGTGTTTGTCACGCTTCGGCAATGGTTTTGCTGGAATCTTTTGATCCGGCCAAATCACTTCAGACAATTGATACCGAGCGATGTACGGCCGTAAATGGTGTGCCGACGATGTTTGTGGCGATGCTGCATCATCCTGATTTTGATAAATATGACACGAAGTCTCTGCGGACCGGCACCATGGCGGGAGCTCTTTGCCCGGAAGAAACAATGAATCAGGTGCGCACGAAAATGCACTGTTCCGAAGTTGTCATTGCTTTCGGTCAAACGGAATGCTCTCCTGTAATGACGATGACACGGCGCGATGACCCGGTAAATCTGCGCGTGACCACTGTGGGCAGGCTGCTGCCCGATGTTGAAGGCAAGATCATTGATCCGGAAACCGGCAAGGAAACGCCTGTGAACGTGCAGGGTGAGATAGTAACACGGAGTGCCTGTGTGATGAAAGGATATTATAAAATGCCGGAAGAAACATCCGGCGATATCGACAAGGAAGGCTGGCTCCATACGGGAGATTTGGGAGAGGTGGACGAAAACGGCTATTTCAAGGTTACCGGGCGGATTAAAGACATGATTATCCGCGGCGGTGAAAATATTTATCCGCGTGAACTGGAGAATTTTCTCTATGGTCATCCCAAAGTGATGAATGTGCAGGTGGTCGGTATTCCTGATAAGAAATATGGTGAACAGGTTTTAGCGGCAATCCAGTTCAAAGATGGGCAAAAGGCCACGGCGGAAGAATTTATTGAGTTCTGCAAAGGTAAAATCGCGCGCCACAAGATTCCCAAATATTGGGAGTTTGTTGAGACTTATCCGATGACGGCCAGCGGCAAAATTCAAAAATTTAAATTGATAGATCTTTTCTCTGAAAAATATGTAACCGCAAATTAATGGTGAAAATTTATGGACGATAAAGTCATCTCTATCGGCACGCTTGCCAAGAACCTGGAAATGAGCCAGAGGACTATTCGCTATTATGAAGAGATTGGTCTGCTTAATTCCATCAAGCGCGTTGAAGGCGGTCGCCGCTTATATACAGATGCCGATCTTAGGCGATTGAAGCTGATCAAACGGCTGAAAATTATGGGCATGACACTATCGGAAATGCAGGAACTCGAAACAATATGGACAATTGAGAAATCAAACGTAAAGTTACTCAAACGTCTTTCGGAGCTTTTGGGGAATCACCTCAAACGCCTCGATGACCGTATTGCCGATCTTGATATCCTCAGACATGAGATTACAGAGTATCAGGAACGAATTCTGGCGAAGATTGGGAAATAGGAAATGTTTAGTCAACCCGCTGCATGAAGCCATACCAGAATGTCTTTGCGGGCCGACCCTCGGGAGGCGTGGCAATCTCAATAATATTGGGGATTTTTCTTGGCTGAAATTATCTTTTCATAATAATCATACCTCAATACTATCATCTACTGCTTTGCGATATTAAAATGCACAAGGATCGCTGTATAAAAGTCTTCGAGGTCTTTAAGATGTTTGACCAGAATGGTTTTTAGAATTTCTACATTAATCGTCTGATAGTTATGGATGGCAATATTTCTGAAGCCGACCATTGACTGCAACTTTTTAGATAAATCAATATTTATAATTCCTGCTTGTTCCAGCCGTACAAAATTATCCTTGATCGTATCCGGAACGCCTAACCCCTCCGAGGCAATGATATGAGCCGCAAGGTCAATGGCAGACTGTACAGCCCTTTGGAGGTTTAAAACAAAAATGTCCTGTTTATTAACTTCATCAAGGGAATCAGGTTTTAATTCTGTAACTTCCTTTATTCGCTTAAGGCACTTTTGGATGGAAGCAGCTTTTGCAAAAACAACATCCTTATCAGGCATATATTCTTCCTTTCAGAATATTATCCTCACATATCTTTCTGATCTGTTTCAAATCATCATATTGATTGATTGTATCCACATAAAATTGGTTATAAATCTTTTTATCTTTTGCAAAAACCAAAGCACCATTTTTCAAGACCTGCATCTTTAAAATGGGAGAGGCAGAATTTAAGTCAGCAATATCAATGCCTTTTTTAAATATCTCATTCAATTCACTTTTCAGTTCATTAATTTCATAAACATCAGGCTGATTTTCAAAAAGGATTCCAATATCTATGTCGCTTCCTTCCGCCATTTTCCCACTTGCCGCGGAGCCAAAGAGAAAGACAAGCAAAACTTCAGACTTTTTCCCGAAAAAATCTGCTAATCTTATAAATATTTCTGAATCCTTTATATCTCGAAGCATATAAATCCTTCCTCAGATCAACTCTAACATCAATCCCTCAAAAGAACCTTCTTTTTCTCTACGATTATTAGGTTAGATCTGAAATCACGGGCATAAACCCCGAAGCAAGCTATGGGTTTCATGCCCTCCGCCTGTGGCGGGATTGTTCAACTTGCCAATTCCGCTGCACTACGCTTTCAGAATTGGAGTTTCACAATATAGTCCTTAATAATCTGAACAACTTCTCGCGGTTTTTGCATGGGAATTAGATGACCGGCTTGTGCCACTGATTTATATTGTCCGTGTTGAAAAATGGATACCGCTTTTTTAACATCGACAAACCCTTTGTTTTCTGTATTTTCTCCTTCCACAACCAGAACCGGACACGTTACTTTGTTAAGAACCGGCCAGGGATTTATATCCCAACCACCCATAAACATTGCCGCTTCATTTTGTGGTGAGCAGGTCAGTTTTATGTTTCCTTCCTCCTGTTTTTGCATGCCGTATTTATGATACAATTGCAGAATTTCTTCATCCCAACTGGAGAAAAGCGATTTTGATTTTAGATAAGACCATGCCTCATTTTCGTCATTCCAATGATTTGTTCTTTTAATTGATTTAGAAGCTAGGGGATGTTTTTTTATATCAACTTCCATCGAGTAGAATTCTTCCGGTAAAAAGATCGGTTCAATCAGGATCAGGCCGCGCGCTTGAATTCCATAATTGGCAACTGCAATTGTCGATACGGTTGCTCCCATCGAGTGGCCGACTATCAATGGATTTTCTATTTTTAGTGAGCGGCAGAAAACGGATAAATCTCGGGAGATTGTCTCCCAACTGAGACCTCCCGCCTGAGGGCTACAATCCCCCCGATAATCACAAATAAATGGCGCCCAAGCGCTGTTTTGCGGCACGAATTCACTTATTATCGGATGCCAAAGCCAGGGCATAAAGCCTGTCGCGTGAACAAAAATAATCTGCGAAGGTCCGCCTTCATAGTGCAGATAAGGAAGCTTTGCGCCTCCGACATCCTGCATCTTTAAGTCCGGTATATCCATTGCCATTGAGAATTAACGTGCTCCTTTGCTTTAAAAAACAAAAACGGCTACGCCGATTACTGTTGTATATCTATTGTCCTTACATATTTTTGACTGGGTTACATTAAGCGTGCGAACAATCTTGCCGCTGATTTTAAAAATCTCCTTTTTTTCATCCCAGCTCTCATCAACATCGAAATCAATGCCCAAAGTGGAGGCGAGCATTGCGGCGGCCAGATCTTCGGCATAATCACCCGCCTGCTTTTCGGTTTGCCCATAGGCGTGATGCTCACTGATGTAACCGTAAGAAGACTTTTCCGCGGGGATGGCGCAGCCAACTGATGCCGCCAGGAGTCTTTTCGGCTCATTGCTGCAACAGCGGCTGAGAACACAATAAGTAATCGCGCCGGGAATCAGTTCTTTGAGTCCCTGCGCCTTTGATATCATTTTGCAGCGCGGCGGAAAGATGCTGGAAACCTGTACCAGGTTGCATTTTTCAATGCCGGCATCACGTAACGCTCGCTCGAAGGAATGCAATTCATCCTTGTGCGTGCCCACACCTTTAGTAAAAAATATTTTTTTGGGGACAAAATCTTGCACTTTTCAACTCCTTTTGCCGGAAACGGCTATAAAATTTAGCGAAACTATATTATCTTCCTTATACCAGCCTTCTTTTTCATATACCACAAAATTATTAATGCCAAGTTTCTTTCAAACATTAAAATGTGAATTTTTAAAAGCTTACCTGGAATTATACCAAATAATCTTGCTTACAAATCAAAAAAAGTCTATAAGAACCAACAATATCAATAAAGGTGTTTTCTGTGAAAATAAGATTCATAATATTCGTTATTTTGCTTTTATCCGTATCCGGTTGCCTGAAGACGTCGGAAACCATTAAAGACGTAGTTGAGCTTCGTCAGGATCATGCCGCTTATTTAGACAATTCAGTTAAGGTCCATGAACCTTTTGCGACGGAAGCTCAAAGCCGATTTGATGAAGATTATAACATCATCTACTTTTCGGTTTGGCATCAGCGCCAGCCCTTTTATGCTCTGCCGGAAAGGGTAACTCTTGATTTTATCAAGTTTGGTATAAATCCCGGATTTGGTGAGAACAAACGCAGGCACTCCAAAGACTGGGTAAAAAAACACAAACTAAATGCCGCCTTGCATAACTATCCAAACGCCAGTTTCGCAGCTATAACAACAAGAAACACCAATCTCCGATCGCTACCCACACAAAAGCCACATTTTGACAGCGCCAATGGAGATAGCAGTAGCTGGCCTTTTGATAATTTACAGCGGTCGTCAGTGCCCGCGAACACGCCGATTTTTGTCTGCCACCTTAGTGCCGATAAGTCATGGGCATTGGTGGAGACATCTTTTACCTTTGGTTGGATACCTGCCTATGATTTTGCCAGAGTTGATACTGGTTTTATTAAAACCTGGGAGACAGGCAGATACGCCGTCATTATTCGAGATCAAACTTCGATTCTGGATGACGGCGGCAGCTTTATTCTCAAGTCTTCCCTGGGCCATATCTTTCCTTTAATTCAGGAAACAGCGGGAAGTTTAGAAGTACTTACCGCAGTTGCCGACAAAAACAATAATGCCGTGATCAAACATGGTTTTGTTTTAATGGAATTGTCCGCCGTCAAGCCGTTGTCGTTTACTTCCGCAAACACTATCAAGATCGCCAATGAACTGATTGGCGAACCTTACGGGTGGGGCGGACTTTACGGTAACCGGGATTGCTCGTCTATGACCAGGGATTTTTTTGCTCCTTTCGGCATTTGGCTGCCTAGGCACTCGGAAGATCAGGTTAAAGAAGTAGGAAGCTATGTTAGCCTGCAAGGCCTTGATCCCGAACAAAAAGAAAAGATTATTCTGGAAAAAGGCGTGCCTTATTTAAGCCTTCTTTGGCGCAAAGGCCATGTGATGCTTTATATCGGCCAGCACAATGGCCGGGCGCTGATTTTTCACAATCTTTGGGGCATCAAGACAAAAGATATAGCGGGTAAAGAGGGAAGAAAAATTATCGGGCAGGCTGTGATAACGACACTGCGTCCCGGCGCGGAGCTAAGCTGCGTAGATCCGGAAGGCGGCTCGCTGCTGAAGGCAATTACGGCAATGAATATCCTGGAACATGATAAATTGAATCAGCGCAAAAACCCGTGATCCCACTAGTTGCAATCATCGGTCCCGACAAGGGGAAGAAAGCTCTGTGATCCGCGGGAGGTCGCTTCGTCCTTTACTTCATGGAGGTGGCTCCACTGTATAAATACAAAATCGTCCTGGAATACGAGGGCACTAATTATAGCGGCTGGCAAACCCAGAAAAACGCGAAAAGCATTCAAGGCACTTTGATTACCGCCGCGCAAAATTTTCTGACCTCGCCGGCTGTTACCAATTCGCAGTCAAAAGCATACCGCAGCGGCAAGGAAGAGGCGCCGCAGGCGTATATGTCAATACGTCGAGAAGCCGATGACGAAGCCAACAAAGGTAGGCAAATTAATGCGAATTGGTTGGAGATTCAGGGCGCCGGCCGCACTGACGCCGGAGTCCACGCTTTGGGGCAGGTCGCCCACCTGGAGTGCGAAAAAAAGCTCAACCTCGAAACTTTGCGTATCGGTCTTAATGATAATCTTCCCGCCGGTATCAATATATTAAAGGTGGAAAACGCGCCGTCGCGATTTCATGCCCGTCATAGTGCTGTGGGCCGCAGCTACCTTTATCTTATTGCCCAAAGACGCACCGCATTTGGCAAGCGCTATGTCTGGTGGATCAAAGATAATCTCAATATAAGCAAAATGCAACAGGCTCTGAACTTATTTGCGGGCTTTCACGATTTTGCCTCGTTTGCCGATAAAAGGATGGAAAAAGATACCTCCACTCAAGTTGATATTGAAAAGGTAGAGTTAAAGGAATTTGACGATCTAATCGCTGTGCGGGTTGTCGGCTCTCATTTTCTCTGGAAGATGGTTCGACGC
>Ga0247842_10009275_pt1 | contig 10070 bp, 6 predicted proteins | sample LaCruzMarch2015__3_FD_192411 | JGI IMG/M metagenome (GOLD analysis project Ga0247842, IMG submission 192411) | Freshwater microbial communities from meromictic Lake La Cruz, Castile-La Mancha, Spain - LaCruzMarch2015_19m | ecosystem: Environmental > Aquatic > Freshwater > Lake | place: Spain... | reverse complement strand
AGCCTTTAGCCAGACTTTCTTAAAACTGAACACAAAGCCAATCAGAATTTGCTGGTGACGCTGAACTCCGAAACGCTTGCCGATTTCTTCCAATCGGGTGATAGCATCATCATATCTCTGCAAACGCAAGAGCTCCTCAATCAGGAAATAGTAAATATTCAGGTTCTCGGAAACCTGGTTAATCAAGATAACGAGGTGACTCAGACTTTCTTCGTGCCGACCGCTATAAGCCAGAGCCAGAGCCTGATTGTAATGCAATTCGGGAGTTTCTGCCGAAACCTGGGCATAATAAACATTTGCCATTTGGTATTCGCTGAGCGACAAATAGCAATTGCCGATGATGAAGAGCAGATGTTCATCCTTGGGGTTAATGGTCAAAGCTTTTTGATAGGAACTGATTGCCTGCTCGAACTTTTTATGGCGGGCATAAATATCACCCTGTGTCAGATAAATGGCTCTTTCGCGCGGATATTCATCTGTGGCTTTTTCCAAAAGATTAACCGCTTGCAGCCAGTTTTTCTTGCCTACCACTTCTGCCCTGAGCAAAATATTCTTGAGGTTGTAATCCAGAGTTGTCATGCTATTTCAATTGCTCCAATAAAACTTCGACAGCTTTCTGAAGCTGCAGGTCATTTTCATTAACGATGTCATTGAGAGACATTTCGACCTTGATATCGGGCTGAGCGCCATTGCCTTCCATATTAGTACCATCCATACGATACCAGCCCGAACCGGGCATCCGCATGCTGGACCCGTCAATTAAATCCACTTGCCAGGTTCCGATGACAGAACCGCTGGTGGGCATACCGATTACTTTGCCCAGTTTGGCTTCCTTAAATAATTGGGGAAAAATCTCAGCATCAGAAAAAGAGTTTTCATCTATAAGCAGAACAATGGGCTTTGTCCAGGTACGGCGCGGTGTTTCCCGTTTCTTAGCGCCATAAAACCTGTTTGTATTATAGGCATTGGGCTTGTTTTCCAGAAAGGTCATCAGTTCTTCGTGAATGTGACCGCCTCCATTGCCACGAATGTCAATAATCAGAGCTTCTTTATCAGCATTATCCTTAAACAGGTCTCGGATAAAATTGGTGTACTCAGTATCACCCATACTCGGAATCTGGACATAACCGATTCTTTTATCAGACAGCTTATCAGTATTTTGCCTGCGTCTGTCTAACCTGTTCTGGTACCATAAAGCACGATGAGCAGACCAGGAAAGACCTTTAGTGGTTGCCTTGATTTCTTTGTCTGCCTGCGCAAAGACCAGTTCCAGTTTTTTGTCAACTTTGTCAGTTAAGAGTGAATCTACTGACACTTTGGGGGTAAGAGTAGTTCCGTTGATGGAAAGCAGAATTGCTCCGTCTCGCACTCCATAAAAGTTATATAGGCGGGAACCGGGATAAATCCTGAAGACTTCAAGTCCCTGAGCCAGGGTTTTTCTTTGATTGAATTCCATGCCCAGCAGGGCAATTTGCTTATAGGGATTCTTTGTATCTGAGCGTGGATAATAGCCTGTGTGAGAAGCGTTAACTTCGCCAATCATCTCTTCAATGATGACAGATAAAGTGGCAGGGGAGGAGGCATATTGCACGTATGGTTTGAATTGCTCATAAATGCTTTGCCAGTCAATATTGTGCATGGCAGGGTCATAAAACCCTCTGCCAAAAATGCCCCAGACCTGCTCAAACACCCTTTCATTCAGTTTGAACAGATTGTAATCATATTGAAACTGGTTATTTACTTCCGCTTTGGACTTTGACATGAGATTAAACGATTTCAGTTTAGTCAAGTCTTTGTAGTAAATGAGTTTATCGCTGACAAACTGAAATCTGGAATCAACGGGCATAGTCACAAGCTCTGAAGAATTCTTGCCCATGACGTTTGCTCTGAACAAAGTGGACTTTCTATCCTTACTGCGGATATCTTTCACATAGTAAAACGATGTATCATCGATCGCTTTAACCGCATAGACTGTCTCAGGGTCTGTGATAATAGGTGTTATCCTCTTTTCAATCTGAAACCAGTCTATCTCAGAGAATTGCAGTTTGGGATTGGCGGTTTTGGTTGTTTTGGGTTTGGGAGTGGCGGTGCTGTCTTTGGCATCGGCTTGAACGGAATCGCTTTTGGCAACGGCTTTGGTGAGGATTTCCTTCCAATAATCAGTGTCCAGTTCATATTCATCCCTGGGTACCAAATCCAGGCGTGAAATGCTCTTTTGCGCATTGCTTCTGCTAATCAAAACAGACTTTTGGTCTGGCATCCAGAGCAAGCCGTACAGCCAGTTGTCATCATTCATTACTTTTTTGTGGGTAGCCGTCAGAAAATCGTATAGATACAATTCCCTGATATAGATATCGTCCCGCACTGTGGCATAAATTGCCATGTTTCCATCTGGACTGCAGGCAAAATCAGCCGTGACAGAATTATCGGTAATTATAGGTTTGACGTTATTGAAAACTGAATCTGCCACTGCAATTCTGCCTCCGCCCAAAGAATCAGTGTATTCAATCACCCAATGAAAATCGGAGGATTTGTAAAAGTTATCCACATTGCATGAGCCGGAGCCATACCATTCCAACGGATTGATAGTCAGGACAGAATCAACTTTGGTTGTAAACAGCGACTTAATTCCGTCTGCATACTGGCTGTATACAACTGTGCGGTTATCGGGTAAAAAAGCAATGTTTTCAATTCCGTTTTGATTAAATGTAACCTGTTTGACCTCTCCGCCTTTTCTGGGCATGACAAAAAGGTCATATTTGTAACCGAAAGCCAGGAGCAAATCATCCTCAGACACTGCGAAACTATCAAAACTGTCTGTGAAGTTTTCTTCTTTATTAAAGTCCTTCCAATTATCTTCGCCGATATCTATCGTAAGTTTATAGACCTGATTGGGAGATGGGTTTTTTGGGGAGTAACACCAGATGGCGTCAAACAGTTCATAGACGATATTATCGTTTTCACGGGCAATGGAAATATCACGGGCAGACCAAGTATCAAAATTAGTTAGCTGTGTCTTATTCAATAATTTGCTGTTATCCACCTTGTAAAGCTGATATCTTTTGCCATCGGAAGCGCAGAAATAAACTGCATCATTCAGAGATGAATAGCGCGGATACCTTTCTGTATAATCGGTATTGGTCAGACGGGCATATTGTTTTTTGGCAATGTCATATTCCCAGAGGTCACCGTTTGTACTTCCTGTGTAGGCTTCCCGGTAGGGGTCGCCATTGCGGTTAAAGATGATTTTGCTGTTATCAGGTGAAAGACTGCTGAAATAATCTGCGATTTCCGCTATCAAAACCGGTCTGTTTCCATTTAGCGGAACTTTGTAGAGAGAAGTGCCCCAGCCGAGATTATTCTTGCCACATAATAAATTAGAACTGTCAGACCACCAGTCACAAACAGACATCCCATCTTTGAAAACAGGTTTTGAAGTGCCTCCAATTGTCGGAATTACATAAACCCAGGTTTGACCCTCACGATTAGCGTTAAAAGCGATAGTCTTTCCATCCGGTGACCAGCAGGGACCATATTCGTTAGTTTCTGAAGCAGTAAGCCTTTTAGCAGAACCGCCTGTAAAAGGTACCAGCCACAAATCACCCTGATAAACAAAGCAAACCTGCTTTCCATCCGGGGAAATTGCTGGGTCGGTCACAAAATGCGGTTCATAAGCAACCAGATAACACACCGTTAACAAGAATAACAACAAAGCGACCAAGGTTCTATTCATAAACATTCCGGTTATTCCTCAAAAAACTCAGCGCCGGTCTGATATTGTTTAATCGTAACAGAGCGTTTCAAAATTCTTAGATAAACACCGCGGTAAATTTCCTGGTGAGCTTTGATATATCTGGACGCAGTGTTATCGGTTTTCAGATAAACGCTCAATTCATCAGACAACTGAATTTCCATATTATGCAATTCATTCTGGATTTGCTCAATTTTCTCAGCATTGGCATCAGGCGAAGATTTGAGCTTAATCAGAGTTTTGGTCAGCCCTGTCATACGTTCTTTGGTAAAAGGACTGATGGTGATTTCCAGTTCCGTTTCAATTCCATCCGCATTACCAAGGGAAGCTACATCAATCGACCCGGAAGTTTGTATCTTACTGCCCAAAATGTTACTAATCTCAAAATTGCCCCAAATCTGCTGCTCCGCAATAATTCTGGAGCCGGAAATCAGGTTATCAAAAAAGAGCCTGCCTTTACAAACCACGAGAGAATCAAAGATGCTCTTAACCTTTAAATCCTGTAAAACGATAACTCCCGAGGTTTGGCATTCAGAGATGTTTCCCTGCACTGTAAGATTCCCTCCAGCATAGATTTCAGCCTTTTTTATGTCACCCGTAACAGTCAGGTTTTTCATAATATTTATATGGGCATTGGCGATTGAACCTTTCACAACCAATGAGGCTGCCAGTGTAATGGGGAAATCAATGTTACAAACATCACCGTCAAATTCGAGACTGTCCATCACGCAGATTTTATTATCCTTATCAAGATAGGGATAGCCTGTGGCTACGGCAACAATTTTATCATTATCCAGACCAACATTTGCGCCCAGATGAACCGATAAATCGATGGAATTTGCCGGGTTGGCTGTCAATTCTCCAAAAATATTGTAAATAGAGCCGCCATCTGTGAAAAGATTGTATGACATATCAGCCAGTACAGCGCTTTGTTCTACAAACGTCCAGTCCTTCAGTTCTTCAAACGTCCAGGCTTGCCCGGATTTATAAGTCCGGACTTTATCAAATTGAAAATTCAGAATTTGTTCACTGCTGGAAGGCTTACAAATTGCCACAGGGAAAGGTTTGTTGAAGTCTTTGTCGATTCCGTTCTCCGCCATCCAGGCTAAGGCATCTTCCAGCCCGTAACAGATACCAGAGTGGTCAATCAAGTCCAGAATTTCCTGCTCATCCACAATCCTGTCAGACTTTTGCACTGAAATCCAGGCAGACATCTTATCTTCGCTGATGTGTAGTGAAATTGCTCCTGAGGGACTATAAATAATACTATCCATCAATTAATCCTATTAGGTTGATTTGGCGGTTATGAGTTCCATCTCTGCGAAAGGAAAAAAAAGCCTCAGATTCATAAGTGCAGATGTGGTTTTGCCTTGTATTTTCAAGTTTGATTCCGGACTGCAAAAGCTGTTGCAATATTACGTTCTGAATGTCAATAAAAGGTGCATCTGATTCATCGAGAACAATATTATCCTGTTGGCAGGAATGAGCAAATTCTGTCCAGAGGGAGGAACTGACCTGATAATGCTTTTTGCAAATCCCGGCACCAATCCAAACCTCAATTTTACTGGGGTTGGATTGATATTGAGCTTGCATGGTTTTGATCAGTTCCCGAACAATATTCTTTCGGGTTCCTTCCCGCCCGCTATGCACAGCACCGATGGCTTCTGTGGTTTTATCATAAAACAGTACAGGTGTGCAGTCAGCAGTTCTAATCATCAGAAACTGATTTGTAAGATTGGTTACCATTGCGTCACAAGCAGTTATTTGAGCATGATTGTCAAATCCTGCCCCGTTATCAGCCTTCTGACAAATATGCACATGGCTGGAATGAGTCTGTTCCGCTATGACGATATGGTTTTTGGGAACTGTTATGCTGTTGACGACAAAATCTGCATGCTGTGCCATGATGGTTCTGTATGGCAATGACGCATTTCCCAAATAGTGGAATAATTGTCTCATACTATTTATTCAGCTCCGGAGTAATATCAGCAACATCGAAGGCAGAAACCGCTTCAGTTGTGTGTTCCTGTTCGTGTTTTTGCAGCATCTGATTTATGCTTTTGGAAAGATTACCTTGCAGCGAAATTCCATACACAGCCCAGAGCAGGCAGATAACAGCGCAAATGGAAAGTGTTATCGGAGCTCCGATATTCTTTGATAAAAACCCCACCAGCAAGCTGCCAAAGGGTGCGACGGACATAAATGCCATGGAATGCAGGCTCATCACCCTGCCGCGCATATTATCATCCACCACAGACTGCAGAATTGTGTTGCTGGTTGCCATTTGAAACATCATACCCAAGCCAACCACCAACATCAAACCCAAGCTTAAAATCAGGCTATAAGAATAAGCAAAAGCTATCAACGCCAAACTAAAACCCACTGCTGCAAAGACCATTTTTCCGCTAAGACCCTTGATTGATTTGCGGGATGCCAGATACATTGCACCAATTAAAGCTCCGACCCCTGCCATAGACATCAGGAAACCCATAGTTTTGGAATCCCCGTGCAATATATCTTTGGCAAATATCGGCATCAAGACCGCATAAGACATGCCAAACATCGTGATAACCGAGATATTGGCAATCAGGTATCTGATGGGCAAATGACTGAAGGAATATTTCCAGCCTTGTTTAATCTTGGTAAACATGGAATCGGTGGACACAACCAGTTTTCTGAAAGGCACTTTAATCATGAAAAGTGATATAATCACAGCAATATAGCTGAGACCATTCAGCAAAAAACAATAGCCTTCATTAGACAGAGCGATGATAATCCCTGCCAGAGAGGGACCAATCAGTCTTGCGCCGTTGAACATGGCAGAGTTTAAAGCAATTGCATTGGTCAGAAGTGACCTTTTTTCAATGAGTTCTATGACGAGGGACTGTCTGGCTGGCGCATCAATTGCTTCTGTAACACCTGATAACAGGCTCAGCACAACTAAATGCCACACTTGAATTGTATTGGTCAGCACCAAAATACTTAGAGCTAATGCGGTTAATAATGCAATGGATTGCGTGATTTTTAGAATGGAAAGACGGGGAAATTTATCAGCCCAGACTCCGGCAAAAGGTCCGATAAAAACAGAGGGTATTTGGCTGAGAAAACCTATCAAACCCAATAACAGAGCGGAATCCGTCAGCCGGTAAACAAACCAGCCCATCGTGGTTCTCTGCATCCATGTACCTATCAAAGAAATTCCCTGACCGGTAAAATAGATACGATAGTTCCGGGCAGAAAACGCTTGAAATAAGTTCTTTAGGGAAGCCGGCATATTATAAAATGAATTTGGAAAGGTCTTCACTTTCAATCAGCGGTTTGAGTTTGGCAAGCACCAGCTTTCCATCCACCACCACGTTTTTCAATTTGGGAGTAGGCATATCAAACATAAAAGAATCCAGCAGGGCATTTAGGATGGTATGCAATCTGCGCGCTCCGATATCTTCCATCTTTTCATTTGCCAAAGCGGCAAAATGTGCAATTTCCGAAATGGCGTCTTCTGTGAATTTGAGATTGGTTTTTTCTGATTTGAAGAGGGCGATATATTGCTTAGTGAGAGCGTTTTCCGGCTCAGTCAGGATGAGCTTAAAATCAGCCTGAGTTAAACTGTTAAGCTCAACTCTAATGGGAAATCTGCCCTGCAATTCGGGAATCAGATCAGACGGTTTGGCTGTGTGAAAAGCCCCCGCTGCGATAAACAGAATATGCGCTGTATCTATCGTGCCGTATTTGGTTGGCACATTTGAGCCTTCCACAATCGGAAGTAAATCTCTTTGCACCCCGGATCTGGAAACATCTATCCCGCTATGTTTTTCCGCATTTGCGATTTTATCCAGTTCATCAATAAAGATGATGCCGTTGTTTTCCACTAAGAATTTTGCCTGCTCAATCACTTTGTCCTTGTTGACCAAACGGTTGGCTTCACTCTCTGTCAGATATTTCAGAGCTTCAGGCACTTTCATCCGGCGGCTGCGTTCCTTGTTTTTGCCGGGCAGTAGATTGGCAAACATTTCGCTGAGATTCACATCCAGCATTTCCAGATTCAGATTGGACATGATTTCAATATTGGGTGCCGGGTCATTTCCGTTTTTGATTTCCACTTCTCTTTCATTGAGTTTGCCGGCAATCAGCATTTGTTTCATCTTTTCACGGGTGCGTTGATAGCGTTGCTGCTGAGTGAGTTCTTCTTCTATTTCCAAAACTTTATTGTTATCCGGTTTGTGGGGCAGCATCAAATCCAGCAGACGTTCTATGGCATTATTGGCAGCCTGTTCGGCAACTTCTTCAGCCATCCGGCTGCGCATTTGATTTACAGCCACATTCATCAGCTCTCTGACCATCGATTCCACATCCCGACCCACGTAGCCTACTTCGGTAAATTTTGACGCTTCCACCTTGATAAAAGGGGCATTGGCAAGACGGGATAGGCGGCGTGCAATTTCGGTTTTTCCGACTCCGGTGGGACCGATGAGAATGATATTATTGGGGATGATTTCCGTTTGCATATCACCCACAATCTGTTGCCGGCGCCAACGGTTGCGCAGAGCGATGGCAACGGCTCGTTTGGCATTTGTCTGCCCGATGATATATTTATCAAGTTCTTCGACTATCTTCTTGGGTGTAAGCTGATTTATGTCCTGCATTACAATTCCTCAATAACGATATTCTGATTGGTATAAATGCAGATATCAGAAGCAATTAAGAGTGATTCTTTAACTATTTCCGTATTGGTAAGCTTGGAGTGTTTTGCCAGAGCTCTGGCTGCTGAAAGGGCAAACTGTCCGCCCGAACCGATGGCAATGATGCCGTCATCCGGCTCCAAAACATCACCCTGCCCGCTAATGAGCAAAATTCCTGTCTTATCTCCGGCAATAATCATAGCTTCCAGGCGTCTGAGAATCCGGTCTGAACGCCAGTCTTTGGCAAGTTCCACCGCTGCCTTTTTCAGATTGCCTTTGTGCATTTTGAGTTTTTCTTCAAACTTTTCAAACAAAGCAAAAGCATCGGCAGTTGCACCGGCAAAACCTGCAATCACTTTATTATCGTGCAGTTTGCGGATTTTCAAAGCTGTTGCTTTGATGATAGTGCTGCCCAAAGTGACTTGTCCGTCTCCACCGATAGCGACATGACCTTTTCTCAAAAGCCCGATGATGGTCGTTCCATGCATTGTTTCCATATTTATTCCTATGTTACTTCCTGCTCTTTCCTTGCTCAATACTTGCTCAAGAGTTTATCGATAGATGCTCGAAGCTTCTCCGAGTATCTATCGGGCATATATTGCTCACCCTTTGAAGATCAAGCAAGGAGGAGTTAAGCTTGGGTGTCCTTATCTTTGTCCTCTGGCTCAGGGATTTCTGTTTGGTCAAAATCATCTTCTATAGATTCTTCTAAAATTTTTGTAACCTGAGCTTCAGCATCGGTTTCGGGATGTTTGGCAGCATATTCAAACCTCATTTCCATAGCCTGCTGATATTTCTTTTCTACCAAAGGTTTGCTTGTTTCAGAAATGTGAGCCAAAATCGTCTCAAAGATTTCTTCGGTACCCAAAGTCTCAACTTCCAATAACCTGATAGCCAAAATCTCCATCAATTCTTTGTGGTCTTTGAGAAAGTCTTTGGCTTTCTGATGCGACTCATGGATGAGACTGCGGATTTCCAAATCGACAATTTTGGCGGTATCATCGCTATACACATCTCTGGAAAGAATATCCTTGCCCAGATAGACTTCGCCCTGGTCTTTGCCGATGGTCATCGGACCGATTTTCTCGCTCATACCCCAGACGCAAACCATTTTTTTGGCTATATCGGTACAGCGTTCAATATCATTTCCCGCTCCGGTTGTAAGCTCGCCAAACACAATTTCCTCGGCAGCTCTGCCACCCATCAGGGTCACTAAAATCTGGTCGAGATACGATTTGGAATAACCACTTTTGTCGCTAAGCAGATAATGTGTCGCACCGCCGGTAAATCCTCTCGGGATGATAGATACTTTGTGCACCGGCTCGGTTTTGTCCTGCAAAACAGATGTCAAAACATGTCCGATTTCATGGTAAGCGGTCATGCGCTTTTCGTCTTCGGGAATCACTCTGCTCTTCTTTTCTTTGCCAAGCACCAATTTGTCTTTGGCTGTCTCAAAATCATTCATTTCGATGTGTTTTTTATTCTTGCCGGCTGCCACTAAAGCCGCTTCGTTGACGATATTGGCAAGGTCTGCTCCGCTAAAGCCAGGAGTTCCTCTGGCGATGAGTTCCAGATTTACATCAGGACTCAAAGGTACTTTCAAACTATGAACTCTGAGAATTTCCGTTCTGCCTTTGATA
>Ga0247842_10009272_pt1 | contig 10072 bp, 8 predicted proteins | sample LaCruzMarch2015__3_FD_192411 | JGI IMG/M metagenome (GOLD analysis project Ga0247842, IMG submission 192411) | Freshwater microbial communities from meromictic Lake La Cruz, Castile-La Mancha, Spain - LaCruzMarch2015_19m | ecosystem: Environmental > Aquatic > Freshwater > Lake | place: Spain... | reverse complement strand
TAGACCTTAACCATCTTGATCACACCGGGAGGCAACTCGTCGCCGGCTTTAAGTTTCTCGACTTTTTCCTTGAAATATAAATCGATAAGCTCAGTCTTCCGGGCCAGATTTTCATGGAGCATGCGGATCTTTTCTTCCGCCTCTTCAGCCTCTACAAGGGCGATATCCTTCCATAGATCGAAGGGGATTTTATCTAAAATCTCACTTGTAATCACATCTCCCTTTTTGAGATAAACTTTCTTCTTCTTTGCATCGGCAAGCTTGGCAGCTGCTTCCTTACCCGTAAGCATCTCCAGGATTCTGAGTCGCACGGAATCGAAAATAATCCGGATTTCATCAGTCCGGTCCTTCTCAATGGAGTTCAGTGCTTCCTCTTCGATTTCCTGGGAGCGATGATCTTTCTCAACCCCCTTACGGGTGAAGATCTTGGCGTCAATAACCGTTCCCTCCACCCCGGGAGGCACCCGGAGGGATGTGTCTCTAACATCACTGGCCTTTTCTCCAAAGATTGCCCGGAGCAACTTTTCTTCCGAGGATAGCTGTGTCTCTCCCTTAGGCGTGATCTTTCCCACCAGGATATCGCCGGGCTTGACGGAAACACCCATCCGAACGATACCGCTTTCGTCAAGGTTCTTCAGCGCCTCTTCCCCCACATTCGGGATATCTCTGGTAATCTCCTCTTTCCCCAGTTTTGTATCCCGGGCCATGGTCTCGAATTCTTCGATATGAATCGAGGTATAGATATCTTCCTTAACCACCCGCTCGCTGACTAATATGGAGTCCTCGTAGTTATAACCTCCCCAGGACATGAATGCCACCATGACATTCCTTCCCAAGGCCAGTTCGCCATTATCAGTGGCGGGACCGTCGGCAATAATATCACCCCGGTGCACACGATCACCTTTGACGGCAATAGGCTTCTGGTTGAAGCAGGTGTCTTGATTGGAGCGTTGATATTTGATCAGGTTATAGATATCCACCCCGATATCAAGGTTATCATCCTTCGCCCCATCACATTTTACAACGATTCGCGAGGCATCGACACTTTCCACTACCCCATCTCTTTTTGCCGCCACAACGGCGCCGGAATCTCTCGCCACGATCGCTTCCATACCCGTACCGACCAGCGGCACGGCGGGACGCATTAGCGGCACAGCCTGTCGCTGCATGTTTGATCCCATGAGCGCCCGGTTAGCGTCATCGTGTTCAAGGAACGGGATGAGCGTCGCCGCAACACTGACCAGCTGATTGGGGGAAACATCCATATAGTTGATCTCGGCGGGTTCAACGGTGATAAAATCGCCGCCCTTGCGGGCAGAAATCATCTCGCCAATAAACCTTCCCTCCTTATCGAGAGGACGGTCCGCCTGGGCAACAATAAAATTTTCCTCTTCGATGGCCGTCATGTAGCGGACTTCATCCATAACCTGTCCGTCCTTAACAAGACGATAAGGGGTTTCGATAAAGCCGAATTCATTTACCCTCGCATATGTGCTCAGGGAAACAATAAGACCAATGTTAGGCCCTTCCGGCGTCTCTACGGGACAAATCCGCCCGTAGTGAGTAGGGTGGACATCCCGGACTTCAAATCCCGCTCTCTCTCTGGTGAGCCCGCCCGGACCCAGGGCGGAAAGCCTTCGTTTATGGGTAATCTCGGATAAGGGATTGGTCTGGTCCATGAACTGAGACAGCTGAGAGCTGCCAAAAAACTCGTTTACAACGGCCGAGACCGGCTTGGCGTTTACGAGGTCGTGGGGCATCATGGTTTCAATATCCTGGAGGCTCATCTTTTCCTTGATGGCCCTTTCCATTCGGACCAAACCGATTCGATATTGATTCTCAATCAGTTCCCCCACTGATCTCACCCGTCGGTTGCCGAGATGATCAATATCGTCGACACTGAAATCACTGCCGCCGTTCTTCAGATCAATGAGATATTTCACCGCCGCCATGATATCTTCTTTTCTCAGAACCGTAACATCCGTGGGGACATCGAGACGGAGTTTATAATTCATCTTGGCGCGGCCAACATCGGACAGGTCATAGGTTTCCGGTTCAAAAAAGAGGCTCCGGAAAAAGGCGTTGGCCGTCTCAGGCGTAGGTGGATTGCTGGGCCGGAGGCGCCGGTAGATTTCGATTATGGCATCTTCCACGGCTTCGATACGGTCAGCCAGAAGGGTATCACGGATTGACGCATTAGCCCGCTCTTCATCAAGGTGGATAAAACGGACCTGGTTGATGTTATTGGCCCGCAAGAGCTTCAGACCATCCAAGTCAAGTTCTTCGTTACACCCCAGCAACACCTCTCCTGTCTGAGGATCCAGGACGTCCGAGGATAGGATCTTGCCGATGACGTCATTTTCATCAATGGGGATGCGGTTTACCCCCGCCTCAGACATCTTCTTCAACAATACTTTGTTGATTTTTCTTCCTTTTTTTACAATAACTTCTCCAGAGGAGAGATCCTTTATGTCATCAGGGGCCTTTTCACCCATGAGCGCCCCATCGACAGCCATGAAAAACTGGTCCTTATCCAGAAATACCGTTTCAATGCTGTAGAAATAATTCAGGATATACTCCGTTGAGTTACCCATGGCCTTAAGCAGAATTGTAACCGGCATCTTACGTCTGCGGTCGATACGCACGTAAAGAAGATCCTTCGAATCGAATTCCAGATCCAGCCAGGATCCCCGAATGGGAATCACGCGGGCCGAATAAATCAGCTTCCCGCTGGCCAAGGTTTTCCCTTTGTCGTGATCATAGAAGATGCCCGGAGAGCGGTGGAGCTGGCTGACGATGACCCGTTCCGTTCCATTGACGATGAACGTCCCGTTTTCGGTCATCAAAGGAATTTCACCGAAGTAAATTTCCTGCTCCTTGATATTACTGATCTGCTTCTGACCCGTACCCGGATCGACATCAAAGATCAGCAGCCGCACCACGATCTTCAGCGGGGCCGAATAGCTCATCCCCTTCTGAATACACTCCTTGACGTCGTAGCGAAAGCCGCCTATCTTGTAACTAACGAATTCAAGAGAGCATTTTTTGCTGTAGTCAGAAATCGGGAAGACACTCTTAAAGGCCCCCTGAAGACCGAAATTTCCCCGCTTCTCAGGAGGCGTCTCCATCTGGAGAAATTTTTCATATGATTTGACCTGGATATCGATCAAATTGGGAATATCTACGATCTTCTTTATCCGTCCGAAAACTTTTCGAAACTCGCCCATATTATCCTTTCGGTTTCGCGATCTCAATAAGCCGTCCTGGAAGTTACTACTTAACCTCTACGGTACCGCCTACTTCTTCGATCTTCTTCTTTATATCCGCCGCCTCATCCTTTGACACAGCTTCTTTAATAGGTTTTGGCGCACCATCGACAAGGTCTTTGGCTTCTTTCAGTCCCAGCCCTGTAATGGCCCTGACGACCTTAATGACCTGAATTTTCTGGTCGCCAAACCCGGTCAGGATGGCATCGAATTCTGTTTTTTCCTCAACCTGTGCAGCTGCATCACCACCCGCCGGAGCGGCTGCGGCAACCATCATCGGGGCCGCTGCAGAAACACCAAGGCGCTGCTCCAATTCCTTGACCAACTCGGAAAGATCAAGAACCGTCATTTCTTCGATAAATTTTACCACGTCTTCTTTGGTTATCTGACTTGCCATCTTCGCTTCTTCCTTCCTGTATTATAATTTATTGTGCTGATTCTTTTTTCGTACGGTAGGCGTCGAGAACCTGTACCATGCCTCGGGGCACAGCACTAAGGACGCTCACCAAACCTGTTGGAACACCGATGAGTACCGATAGCAGCCTTGACAGGAGCACCTCGCGGCTGGGCAGAGTAGCGACGACATTAATCTGCTCACTGCTCAACACCTTACCCGCCAGCATGGCTGCTTTGATCTCCAGTTCAGCATTCTTCTTTGCAAACTCCACAAGCAGCTTGATTGGTTCCACTACTTCCCCGTCTGTCATAATCAGGGCCAACGGCCCTTTGACATACTCATTCATGGCGCTGAAATCAGTCCCCTGCGCGGCTATTCGCAACAAGGTATTCTTGATCACATGAATGTCGGAACCAGACTTACGCAGGGCTACCCGCAAGGCTGTAATACGAGCCACATCCATTCCCGAGTAACCGGCAAGAACCGCAAGCTTAAAATCTTTTAACTTTTCGTGAAGTTCTGCAATAACCTGCTCTTTTTCCTTTCGATCCAATCTTCAACCTCCTTTCGTATATCTATTGTCGCCTGAGTGGCATCTTATCATCCAACAGGCCTCACGTAACCGAAAGTTCCAAAACTGCAGGTAACAGGAAAAAAAGACGATGATGACCAATGTTAATCATGGTTTTTCTCTCGTCTCGGCAGGCCCGTTTGTACCGTTTAAACACCTGTACCTGCTGTCTCAGACTTAGTTAGCAAACAATTGATCTATCTTACTGCGGACTTTATATATTTCTCACATCAAGGGGATCAACCTTAACCCCCGGACCCATGGTAGAAGAAAGGGAAATACTCTTCAGATAGGTTCCCTTACTTGCGGCCGGTTTCAGCTTGATGATGGTTTCAATAACAGCGGCAATGTTCTCCAGAAGTTTATCGGCGCCAAATGAGACCTTTCCCACCGGGGTATGGACAATGCCGGCTTTCTCGACACGAAACTCTACTTTACCTGCCTTGAGTTCCGCCACAGCTTTGGCAACTTCAAATGTTACCGTTCCAACCTTCGGATTGGGCATTAGCCCTCTCGGACCCAGGATTTTTCCCAGTTTTCCGACACTCCCCATCATATCCGGGGTCGCAACCACCCGGTCGAAATCCAGCCAGCCGCCCTTGATTTTTTCGATCAAGTCGTCCGCTCCGGCAAAATCAGCACCAGCCTCGAGGGCTTCTCTCTCTTTGTCCCCCTTCACGAAAGCCAGTACCCGGACCGTTTTCCCCAGACCGTTAGGAAGAACCACGCTGCCCCGGACCATCTGATCAGCATGCTGGGGATTGACGCCCAGCCGCAAGGCGATTTCCACCGTCTCATCGAACTTGGCCCTCGTTGCCCCGATCAAAAGTTCGATTGCTTCCCTTAGCAAATAGCGTTTCCCCGGTTCCACTTTCTCTTTTGCCTCAATAAATGCTTTGCCTTTATTTGTCATGATCAAACCTCAAACAACGTGAGTTTATCCCTCGATCGTAATCCCCATGGAACGCGCCGTGCCTTCGATGACCCTTATGGCGCCCTTCATATCCACAGCATTGAGATCATTGAACTTCTGTTCCGCAATATCCCTGATCTGTCCGGACGTCACCGTCCCCACCTTTTCTTTGTTCGGATTTCCAGACCCCTTGGCTATTTTTGCCGCTTGCTTGATAAGCACCGACGCCGGGGGTGTCTTTGTCACAAACGTGAAGGATCGATCGGCATAAACGGTAATCACCACAGGTATAACCGTGCCCTCCTGGCTCTGGGTCATGGCATTATACGCCTTGCAGAACTCCATGATGTTCACACCATGCTGGCCAAGGGCCGGTCCGATCGGCGGTGAAGGAGTCGCCTTACCTGCCTTGATCTGGAGCTTTATGTTTGCAATTACCTTTTTCGCCATAGTTTTTCACCTTATTTCTGAAGTTTTTAATTCTGGACAACCTGGATAAAATCCAGTTCCACAGGTGTGGATCTTCCAAAAATACTCACGATGACCCGCAGCTTTCCCTTCTCCGGTTTGACTTCATCAATAACGCCGTCAAAATTGGTAAAGGGTCCATCGATGATACGGACATGGTCGCTGACCTCGAACTTGAATTTAGGTTTTGGCTTGAGCGTACCTTCATCGATCCTGGTTCTAAGAACTTCGACGTCCCGGTCTTGAATGGGGGAGGGTTTTTCTTTTCCGCCAATAAAACCGGTTACCTTCGGTGTGTTTTTGACAATGTGCCAGGTCTCGTCATTCAATTCCATCCGCACGAGGATATAACCGGGAAAGAACTTTCGTTTGGATGTCTTTTTCTCTCCGGCAACAAGTTCGACAATATCTTCCTCAGGGATCAGGACATCTGAGAAGTAGTCCTGCTTCCCCGCCGCCTCGATGCGTTCCTTCAGGGAAAGTTTGACCTTATTCTCATAACCCGAATAGGTGTGCACAACGTACCATTTCTGAGCCATGTTCTTATCCCAGCAACAATTTGATTAATTTGGTCAGGCCAAAATCGACGATCCCGAGAAACATAGAAACGATGGCGACCACAACAATCACGATCGAGGTCGAAGCGAAAGTCTGCTTCGGCGTCGGCCAGGTCACCTTTCTCAGTTCCACTTTTGCCTCGGAAAGAAACACCTTGATTTTGTCGATCCAAATCTTGATTTTATCCATCAAGTTTACCATTCAACGAAAAATGGCAGGCCAGGAGGGACTTGAACCCCCAGCATCCGGATTTGGAGTCCGGCGCTCTATCCATTAGAGCTACTGGCCTGTCTGATACTTCAACATGGAGACGAAAGTAAAACACGATCTACTTCGTCTCCCTATGGGCCTTATGGGACCGGCAGAACTTACAGAACTTTTTCAGTTCGAGGCGACTCTGCATGGTTCGCTTATTCTTTGTGGTCGTGTAATTCTTCTGCTTACACTCTGTACAAGCCAAGGTAATAATATTTCTCATAATTTTAACCACCTCTATACTTTAAGTGGAGCCCACGACCAGGATTGAACTGGTGACCTCATCCTTACCAAGGATGTGCTCTACCGACTGAGCTACGTGGGCCGATCTTTCCTGATGGAGCGGGAAACGGGATTCGAACCCGCGACCCTCAGCTTGGAAGGCTGACGCTCTAGCCACTGAGCTACTCCCGCATATAATTCTTTCAGGATCGCCGTCTGAAACAATACCCGCTGCGTTAAATAAATGGTGGAGGGGGGAGGATTTGAACCTCCGTAGGCTGAGCCGGCAGATTTACAGTCTGCTCCCTTTGGCCACTCGGGAACCCCTCCATCGGAATTCATTATCATTTATGAAGCTGGCGATGGGACTCGAACCCGCAACCTGCTGATTACAAATCAGCTGCTCTACCTGTTGAGCTACGCCAGCAAAACGCAGTTCGCTAGTTATTCAAAGAGCTTACACAAACAAGGCGTCTCCGGCTAAACTACGCCGAGAATGCGAATTGGGGACTTTAGATTTATTGATTTATTTTGTCAAGTACTTTTTAATGTTATCTGTCTGTGCAGGTGGGTCATGATCATAAATGTCGAGCCATAAATATTTGATATGAGCATCTATTTGGCTATATTTACCTTAGCCATGTCTCCAGAAACTACCCTGCGGGGTGTCATAGACATCGATACCCAGGGCGGCGAGTTTCCCCCGGATGACGTCGGCCTCTTCCCAGCGCCTTTCTTTCCTCATGGCGGCCCGCTCATCCAACAATTTCATGATCTCGACACCAATCGTTTCTTCTTCAAAATGCATGATTCCCAGAACACTGTCCAGCCCGGCCATCACTTCCAAAACATGATCCCTCTCTCTTTGATTGAACTGTTCCCGGGCCAGGGGGACACTCACCTTGTTGATAAAATCGAAGAGGGAAGCAAGGGCGCTGGAGATATTGAGGTCGTCGTCCATGGCGCTTGTGAAACCCTGCTTGACATCGTATATAAACTGATCCGTGTCGGGAAAACCCTCGCCGGGAGCAAAACGGATCAGGCGCTGGATGAAATGATTCAGTTTTCGGACCGTATTTTTGGCCGTTTCCATAGCTCCCCAGGAAAAATTCAATGGTTTTCGGTAGTGGGAACCAAGGAGAAAAAAACGGACCTCCCGACCCTGATAACCTCTACTTTCCAGATCTTCCATGGTCAGGACGTTGCCCAGGGAACGGGACATTTTTTTCCCGTCGATCATCACCAGTTCCGTACTAAGCCAATAGTTGGCCATCCCCTTTCCCGTTGCCGCCTTGCCGATGGCCAGGACATTTTCACAGTGGGGAAAGGTAATGTCGGCGCCGCTGGCATGAATATCAAAAGACTCTCCCAGGTATTTCAAGGAGATGGCAGCACACTCAAGATGCCAGCTTGGCCGGACGCTCCCCCAGCGGGTCTTGAAATACACGCCTTTCTTCAACTCGCTGAGAGTAGATCGTTTCAGCAGGGTGAAGTCCACCGGGCTGTCCTTTTCGTAATCATCCAGATCAATGGTTCGGCCATGCTGAACCTTGCTGAGGTCGACATTGGACAGCTTTCCATAATCACTAAATTTTGAGATATCAAAATAGACGGAACGCAGCTTTTCATAGGCATACCCCTTGCCCACCAGCTTCTCGACCATCCGGATCATATCCTCGACGTGCTCGCTTGCCTTGGGATATACCTCATCACGGATGATACACAACTTATCTATATCCGTGAGGAATGCCTCTGTACATCGGTTAGTGTACGTGGCCAGATCCGTGTTGGTCCGCTCGGCGCCCCGGATAGATCGATCGGCCAGATCAACGATATTGGTCACGTGTTTGACCTTATAGCCCCTGTATTCGAGGTACCTCCGCAGGAGGTCGGACACGACAAACCTCCGGTAGCTGCCGATATGGGGCACGTCGTGGACGGTGGGCCCACAGGAATAAACGCGGACTTCTTCGGGTCGCAGAGGTTTGAAGAAGTCCTTCTGCCGGCTCAGGGTGTTGTAGAGGCGAAGCGTCGTCTCCCGCCGGTCCGCAAACAGGTCCGTGCTGAGATAACGCTCACCGCTGTCGGGAAAGATGACTACGATGATTCCTGCATCCAGCTCGCTGGCCTTCTGGAGGGCAACATGCATAGCCGCGCCGGAACTCATTCCCACCAGCAAGCCCTCTTCCCGGGCAAGACGTCGGGACATTTCAAAGGCGTCCTCGTCAAGGATGTTGACCTTTTCGTCGAGGCAATTCTTGTTAAATATCCCGGGCCGGTAAGATTCCTTCATATTTTTGAGCCCTTGGATCTTGTGCTGCAGATAGGGTTCGACACCGACGATCTTGACGGCCGGGTTGTATTCCTTGAGTCGCCGGGAAATACCCATAGCCGTTCCCGTCGTCCCCAGGGCAGCCACCACCATAACCACCCTGCCGGCGGTCTGCTGCCATATTTCCTCCGCCGTACCCTCGTAGTGGGCCAGGATGTTGTCGGGGTTGTTGAACTGATCCGTCCCGAAATATTTATCCGGATCCTCCCGCATCATGTGATAGGCCATCTCGATGGCTCCATCAGTGCCAAGGTTGGCCGGGGTAAAGAACAATTCGGCGCCCATGGCCTTCAGGATTTTCTTTCTTTCTTCGCTGGCTGCCTCCGACATGGTCAGACAAAGCCGGTATCCCTTTGCGGCAGCCACCAAGGCCAGACCGATGCCGGTATTGCCGCTGGTCGCTTCCAGGATAATCTTGTCCCTGGTGAGTTCCCCCCGCTTTTCGGCGCCGCTGATCATAGCCATGGCCGCCCGGTCCTTTATTGACCCCCCGGGATTGAAACACTCCATCTTGGCAAAGATCCTGACCCCCGGACTGCTGTGGAGGCGGCAGATCTCCACCAGAGGCGTATTGCCGATTGTTTCAAGAATGCTGGCACAGGAGGGCTTCATCGTATAATTCACCTTGGTTAACTTTGACGACGGAGCAAAAAGCTCCATATGCTGCGTTGCGCTTTGCCTCTAGAACTTTTTGCTCCGTCGTCCAAATCATGACAATTCGCAACGCTGTCAACTGTCAAATTTTGGAACGGGAACTTTTACAAAGGGAACGCCTTCCTCGCGGAGGGTTTCCTCCTCCCTTTCCGTCGTGATGCCACGGATGTTACGTCGATCTTCCTCACCGCGGTGGATCCGGATAGCAACTTCAGCAAACTGCTCACCGACATTGTCAAAATATTTGTCGATCTGCCGATGCAACTGCTCCAGATATTTCAAGGGGGAGATTTCCACATCGTTCCGTTTTGCTTCCGGGACCTTATCCTTTCCCAGCAGCGCCACGGAAGCGGGGACAATTTCCATCTCCATGCTTCCGCACACGGGACAGGTGATCAATTTACCGGCCTGCTGCGTTTCAAAGGCCTGCCGGTCC
>Ga0247842_10009271_pt1 | contig 10073 bp, 8 predicted proteins | sample LaCruzMarch2015__3_FD_192411 | JGI IMG/M metagenome (GOLD analysis project Ga0247842, IMG submission 192411) | Freshwater microbial communities from meromictic Lake La Cruz, Castile-La Mancha, Spain - LaCruzMarch2015_19m | ecosystem: Environmental > Aquatic > Freshwater > Lake | place: Spain... | reverse complement strand
ATTTTTTGCAAATCAGGTAGGATACAAGCATAAAATTAGTTATCATGAAAAAACAGATTTTTTAGTAGATAATACTTACGCATTTGAAATAGGAGGGAAGGATAAATCCAAAAAGCAAATTACAGGCATTGAAAACGCCTATATTGTATCGGATGAAATAGAATATGGCTATCAAAATAAAATCCCAATCTGGTTATTCGGATTTTTATATTAATCAGTAAAAAATGCATGATTGTCTTGTCCTGAAGAAAGGATACATTACCCAAATTACCGACTTTGGCACCTTTTTACTACCGGATTTGGCACCTTTTTACTACCGATGTTGGCAAAATTGTTCCCTGTATTTGTTGTTTGAAATTTTGTTAAATGATTTCGATGAGTTCCTTTGTATAATCAGCCATATACAGTGGAATGTTTAAGAGTCCATCGCGGAATTCAAGGTTTCTGAGCGAGTATCGTATGGCTAAAGCCGGTTGGAATTTAGTTTGATAAAGGGTTAGACTCCGACTTTTGATATTCATATCGCTTTTTACTTCTATTGGAATAATCTGATTTTCGTGGGTGATGACGAAATCTATTTCAGCTATATTTCCTGATGTCCAATAGTGTGGTTTCTCTGGAAACTGGGTAATTAAACTTTGTAATATATAATTTTCGGTTAGTGCGCCTTTGAATTCAGTGAAGAGCCGATCCCCTTCTCCAAAAACGACAGGCGAAAGATTTGACATTTTTCTTATTATACCTACATCCATTCCGTATAATTTGAAGGCGTTGAACTGATCATAAGCGATAAGTGGAAGAGCAGGTTTTGAAATCAACCAAATTTGATGCGCCAATCCGGCATTGACCAACCATTGGATGGCATCTTCATACTCGCGCGCACGGGCACCATTTCGCACAAATTGAAAAACAAATTTTTTATTTTCTCTTGAAAGTTGTGTAGGTAGTGAATCAAATACCTGGCCTATCTTTGCTATATCAGCCATGATTGGATGCTTTGCAAAATCACCCTTGTAAGATAATATTAGGTTTTGTAGCACATTTTCTACTGCCTGAAATTGTGTCTGCAGATTAAATGCATTGATAACGGCGGGCATGCCTCCGGTAATTAGATATTTTTTAAATTGTGGTATGAGGTCGTTGACGAAAAATGCTGGAATTTCCTCAAGGGTAGATCGATCTTCCAGGTACTTCGCCAATGTTGGATCCCAATAAGGTAGTACTTCCCTGAAAGTCATGGGATAAAGTGTCAAAAATTCAACTTTTCCTACAGGAAATGAGAATCCTTTATTAAGTAAAACACCCAGTAACGATCCTGCACAGATGATAGGTATCCCAGGTTTGTTTTCTGCAAAATATTTAAGGGTATTAAGTGCCTCAGGACATTCCTGAATTTCATCTAATATCAGCAGTGTATTTTCGTTGATGGTAATGCCACTTATTAAGGTAAGCATTTCTATGATCCGATGAACGTTTTTGTTTTGGACGAAAAATTCTTTAAGTTCCGGCCTTTCGTCGAAATTGAAATAAGCTGATTGTTGGAAATGGTGTTGTCCAAACCATTTCATTAGATGCGTTTTACCAACTTGTCTGGCTCCCTGAAGCAGTAAAGGGAGTCTATTGGGCTTATTTTTCCATTCTATAAGTTGACCTTGAAGTGCTCTATCCATAAATAAGTGTACAAAACGTGATTATTTACACGAAAATACCACTTATTGTGTGATTATTGCCTGCTATCCCGTTTTAATCACAGTTTAGCTGTCTACTTTTCGAAAAATCACTTTCCTTTTCATTAATTTCATTTTTATTAAAGGGAACTTTGACTACACAAAATAAGACGTATTGTAAGGGGAAGGTATAGAGTAACCGCCTCCCATTTCCCCTTCAGCCGCATCAGCGGCGCCATCTTAATAGCTCTCCCGTCTGCAGGTGACCAATCTCCCCCTTGTCCCCATTCGAATTCAACGACCCCATTCCATCCCAATCCACCGCATCCCATTTCAGCCGCCACATTGCGGTTCCACCCCCCATTCCCAAAAATTAAAATCAACCGGAAGATCAATGTTCATACCCTTGTATATCAATATAATTCCCGATATCATGAAAATAAAGGGAATGGCCTTTTGCCAATTCCGCCGCATTTGTAGTGACATAAATTGTCCGAAAAGGCTCACCATAAACATGAGCGGAAGCGTGCCTAATCCGAAAGACATGAGATAAAGCGACGCTTCGGAGATATTTCCACTGCTTAGCCCAGTGCCAAGGGCAATATAGATCATACCACAGGGTAAAAAGGCATTCATAAATCCGAGGACAAAAGGGGTGCTAAAGTGATTATTTGACATGGCTTTAGCCATTATCCGATGAATTTTTATCTGTATATTATGGATAACCGGATACCTGGAAAAGGAGTTAACATCGGGGATAATGCCGAAAAATCCCAAAAACAAAAGGGAAATGCCGGAAAGTATAGAGAAATAGGGTTGTAAGCCAGTAAATTGCATGCTTTGACTTAATATGCCTACCACCAAACCCAACACACCATAACCTATTATTCTGGAAGATTGATAGGCTATGCTGCGAAATAAAAGGGAATATCCTGTGCTATTTCCAGCAGCTGGTATGGCCAGAGCCAGTGGGCCGCACATGCCAACGCAGTGAACACTACCTGCCAGACCAATCAAAAAGGCGGATAAATAAAATATCATGGCGCCATCAGATAGGTTTCATGAAAATAATTCTTGCCCTCATTTTCTCCTTCAATTTTCACCAACCACCGACCTTTTTTCAGCTTTTCAACCGGTATTATCTGTTTATGTTGCGCATTGTTTTCAATCGGATATGCCTGGTCTAATGAAGCATAAGCGGGGTGAAATAGGGTCATATTACCCTTAAAATGAGGCAGTTCTTCCGGAATAGTCACAGAAATACCTTTAGAATTTTGTTCAATGGATAATTCAAATACATGATGTAATAAATTTGTCCGTTGCATTTTATCCAATTTTGTCTGATAGCTTAAATCTTCCTCGTAATAGGTGTCAGAAACTAAGCTGTTATCTTGTTTTGTTGCAGCATAGACAAAAACGAGCATTGCGATAACGAAAAAACTATAAAAAATGGCTATGCCAGTTCCCCAGGAAATTTTCATATTCATTTATTTAAAGGTGATAGGTCCCATGAAATTGGTATTCATTGAAGTTAATATCTTTTTGCCCTGCATAATGGTTATGTTTACTTCGGTTTTGGTGTCATCCAGTTTATCTTTTGGCAGATAAATGAAAAAGGATCCCTTACTTACTTCTGCTTCTGGTAATAGATTCATGGCTCCTATCATTTTAATGGTAGCGCCTTTCGTTTTAGTGATCATTTTTATTTGAATAGGTTTATTCGTCTTATTTGCTAATTGAAAATTATATAAATTACTGATTTGTCCATCGGGCGTTTCCTGAAATAACATGCCAGGGGTTCGCATTACAGTCAATTCAACGTCGCCTCTTGTACCTAATAAAAAGCCTAATACGCTGAGTAAAAGAACTAACAATAATGAGTATGCTTTGACCCTATTTGTCCATATTTTTTTGCTTCCTGAAAGAATACCATTGTGGCTGTCATATCGGATTAATCCCTTGGGTCTGTTTATTTTAATCATGATATCATCGCAGGCATCTATGCAAGCAGTACAATTGGTACATTCCAATTGAGTACCATTTCTGATATCAATACCTGTTGGACATACATAAAGACATTGTTTACAGTCTATACAATCTCCTCCGGTTTTCACTTCCCGGGCTAATTTTGTTCTGGGTTCGCCTCTAACATGATCGTAGGCAACCACTATGCTATTGGCATCGAGTAAAACACCTTGCAAGCGACCATAAGGACAAATGGCCGTACAAACCTGTTCTCTTAAATAAGCGAATACAAAGAAAAAGATACCGGAAAATAGAAGCATTGCGGAGAATCCAGCGATATGGTTGCTTACTGGTTCCTGAATTATTTTTAACACCGCATCGCTGCCAATGGTATAGGCAAGAAAAGTATTTCCAATTAAAAATGAAATCAAATAAAAAAGGGCATATTTTATGGTTCTTTTGGTTGTTTTCTCCATATTCCATGGGGCGGAGGACAATTTTCTTTGCTGTGGTCCATCTCCTTCTATCCAATATTCTATTTTCCGAAAGACCATTTCCATGAAAATAGTTTGGGGGCATATCCAGCCACAAAATAATCGTCCCCAAATAACGGTAAAAAGGACAATGAACAAAACAAAAGTGATCATTGCCAGGACGAAAAGATGGAAATCTTGCGGCATAAAAACAATGCCAAAGAGGATAAAATGTCTTTCCAGTACATTAAATAACATAAATGGCTGTCCATCATATCTTAAGAATGGACCTATAAATAAAAGGGCAATTAATACCCAGGCCAGGTAATTCCTTGCCCGGGTATAAGTTCCTTTTGTCATTTTCGGGAAAATCCATTTTCGTTTTCCCTTTTCATCCACAGTGGCTATATGATCTCTAAATGAATCTTCTTCATCATAGAAAGAGCTGATAGGTTCGTTTTGCATGAATAGACCTTTTATTTTACCTCAATGCCTTGTGGTTCTTTTCCATTGGGAGGATTTGTCCCCTTCATGGAAAGAATGTAACTCCCTAATTTTTGCATATCAGATGGGTTCAACTGGGCTTGCCAGGAGATCATACCTTTTTCAGGAACGCCATATTTTATGGTCTTGAAAATGCTTTTGATATCTCCGCCATGAATCCAATAATTATCTGTGAAATTTGGACCTACGCCTCCTTCGCCCATGGTACCATGACATGCCACACAGTGTACCCCATACAATGATTTTGCTGCCGATAAAGAGGCTTCATCCATTAGTGCAATGGCTGTATTTTCATCCACTTTATTTGCCTGAGTGGCTAAATAGGCTTTTACTTCAGCATTGGCCTCCTTTATTTCTATATTGTAGGCTTCCTGGCTGGATACTCCCATATCCGTAAAATGGTAATAAACCATATAGGCACCGGCAAATATAATGGTAACATAAAACATGGCTACCCACCAAGGGGGTAAACTGTTGTCCAGTTCCCTGATGCCATCATATTGGTGGTCGAACATGATTTCATGCTCTTTTTCCTGGGGAACCACTCTGGTCCAGTTTTTATACCATCGATTAAAGATAGCTGAAAAAGGTTGCGTTTCTGCCTCCTCAAAGGCTTCCTTTCCCATCTCCTTGTAAATTTGGATTTGCTGCATTTTCAGAATAACCTTCAATAAATTTAAAAGGGCTAAAAATCCACCAAGAACCACAAACGAGGTAAAGAAAACCCACCCATTTTTAAGAAAATTATCATAAAATGGGAAAGTTTGAGTGGTTTGTGAATACAACCATTGGAGTTGTATGATAATGAAAAGGGGCAATAAAATACCTATTTTAGTTTTCATATTATTCATGATTAATAGTAGAAGAATTCACCTTATCCAAAGGCATTTCCGACATTTTTTTTAGGTAGGAACTATCTTTTTTAAACGCCAGGATGGCACTGACCACAAATACGGTAAAAAAAGTGATTAAGGCCCCTATAGCCATCCAATTGATATTTCCTGCGCTCTCTAAAATATGTTTATACATAGCATTTGATTTTAGTTGGCGGGTGCTTTTACCTTAATGTCTGTTCCAAGTCGCTGCAAATAGGCAATCATAGCAATTATTTCTCTCTGCGCTAGTTTTTCATCCTTTATACCATCCTTTTTTAGGTTTTGAGCAATGCCAGCGGCTTGTTTTTCCAGATCCTCCAGGGCTATATCTTCATAACCTTCTTGATAGGGTGTACCTAAGGTTCTCAATACCTTAATTTTCTTAGGTATTTGATCGACATTCAATTTATCCCTGATTAACCAAGGATACGCAGGCATAATGGACCCTGGTGACATACTTAGTGGGTCATACATGTGATTATAATGCCAGGTATCAGGATATTTTCCACCTTCGCGGTGAAGATCGGGCCCCGTTCTTTTTGACCCCCAAAGAAATGGCCGGTCATAGATGTATTCCCCTGATTTTGAATATTCTCCATATCGTGCCGTTTCCGATCTGAATGGACGAATCATTTGTGAATGACAGCCTAAACAGCCTTCCCTGATGTATAAATCTCTTCCCGCCAGTTCCAATGGCGTATATGGTTTCACAGATGCAATTTTAGGAATATTGGACTCAATCATAGCCATTGGAAAAATTTCAACAATACCACCGATGAGGATAGCAATGGCTGCAAAAATCATCATTTGAACAGGACGCCTTTCAATCCAGCGATGCCAATGTTCCCCTTCATGCGCTCCATGGGTGCTTAAACGAGCAGGTGCCTCCTGTTTTTCATCGCCAAGAAATACACCTACCTGCATGGTTTTGAATAAATTCCAGGCCATAAGTATTGCACCACTCAGGTACAAGGTGCCGCCAATGGCGCGAATGGCATACATAGGTAAAACCTGTGCGACGGTCTCAAGGAAATTTCCGTATTGTAAAAATCCATCAGGTGTAAATTGTTTCCACATAAGACTTTGTACCCAACCTGCCCAATAGAGTGGTATAGCGTAGAAAATAATACCCAAAGTGCCAATCCAAAAGTGAGCGTTCGCGGCCTTTTGGGAATAAATATTGGTTTGAAATAAACGTGGGATCAACCAGTAGAGAATGCCAAAAGTCAGGAATCCATTCCATCCTAAGGTGCCAATATGTACGTGCCCAATGGTCCAGTCGGTGTAATGGCTGATAGCATTTACAGATTTAATGGATAGCAATGGTCCTTCAAAAGTGGCCATGCCATAAGCCGTAATGGCCACTACCATGAATTTTAATACGTGATCCTGACGCACTCTATCCCAGGCACCTCTAAGGGTAAGTAAACCATTAAGCATTCCTCCCCAGGATGGGGCAATCAGCATGATGGAGAACACAGTGCCCAGTGATTGGGCCCAATCGGGGAGGGAGGTGTATAGCAAATGGTGAGGACCTGCCCAAATGTAGATGAATATGAGCGCCCAAAAATGTATGATTGATAGTTTATAAGAATAGACGGGTCTGTTCGCTGCCTTTGGTAGGAAATAATACATGAGTCCCAAATAAGGGGTGGTCAGGAAAAATGCCACGGCATTGTGTCCATACCACCATTGTATAAGTGCGTCTTGAACTCCGGCAAAAACCCCATACGATTTCCATAAACTTACCGGGATTTCCAGATTATTGACCACATGTAAAACCGTGATGGTTATCCAGGTGGCTATATAAAACCAAATGGCCACGTAAAGGTGGTTTTCTCTCCGTTTAATCAAGGTTCCGATCAGATTAATACCAAATGCAATCCATACCACAGCTATAGCAAGGTCGATCGGCCATTCCAATTCTGCATATTCTTTGGCACTGGTTAATCCTAGAGGTAAAGTTACTGCTGCGGAAACTATAATTAATTGCCAGCCCCAAAAATGGAATTGACTTAAGAAATTACTGAACATCCTGGCCTTCAAAAGTCTTTGCAGAGAGTAATATACTCCCATGTAAATGCCATTTCCTACAAAGGCAAAAATGGCTGCATTGGTGTGTAATGGTCGTATTCTGCCGTAGGTTATTTCGGCGATGCCTAAATTAAGTACTGGAAAAATTAATTGAAAAGCAGCAATTAACCCTACCAGCATGCCAACTATGCCCCAAATAATGGTCGCAATGGCGAAATTTCTGACAATTTTGTTGTCATAATAAAAAGTTTCTAAGTTTGCCATTCTCATTCTTCTTGTGATAAATCTTTTGGTTTTTTATCTTCCCAAAGCATGCGAATCGATGGCGTGTGATTGTCCTCATATTGCCCATTTTTTACAGCCCAGAAAAAGGCGGCCAAAAATAGTAAAGCAAGAATCAGACTAAGGAAAATCAATACTAAGATGATACGCATGCCTTTGAAATTTTTCGAAAATTAAAAGGAATGCTGTGACATTATTATGACATTTGTCTGATGAAGAAGTGATATTTATCATCTTCCTAATCCTCTTTGTTTTGGGTAATCCTATTAAAGTTTTCTGGCAAAATAAGTGGTCGTACTTAGTCCCCAAATTACCACCGTTATGGAGCTCGTTGGCATGAGAATGGCCGCTACAACAGGTGATAACGCGCCCTGTACCGCAAAATAGAGTCCTATGGCATTGTAAATGAGGGCAAAGCCGTAAGCCAGGTAAACCAGTTTTTTACTTTTTATGGCATACGTCAGATACATTGCCAATTTATCTAACTTGCTCGCTGCTAGTATAGCATCAGATGCAGGCGTAAAATTATTTTGGTTTTCGGAAATCACCATACCAAAATTTGCTTGTCGTAAGGCACCCGCGTCATTAAGCCCGTCACCTAACATAAATACTTTCCGCCCTTTTAATTGTAATGCTTTGATAAAGGCTAATTTATCGGTCGGCGTCTGTTTGAAATACATGTTTTCAATAGGTATATTGAAATATTGATTCAATTTTTCCTTCTCATTATCATTATCGCCGGATAAAATATAGGTTTCGCCTTTGCTTTTTGCCCAGTCCATAAATGGGGCCGCTCCTTCCCGCCAGGTCCTTTGATAGGAAAGATACCCCATATAGTTGCCGTCAATTTCAATAAAAACATTTCCCTTTTCTCGATCTTCCGCTGGAACTTGTATCCATTGGGCCGATCCGATGAGGATTTGATGACTATCTATGACCGCATTTAATCCTTTGCCAATTTTTTCTTCCCATGCCGTAATTTGTAATTTTTCAACATTACCTTTGAAAAAATAGTCATAAATCGTTTCACTTACCGGATGGGTAGAAGAGGCAGTAAGATTTAAAATGAGATCTATTTCATAAAGTGAAAGTGGTTTACCTTCATACTTGCTTTCTTGAATCTGGGAAGAAGTAATAGTACCCGTTTTGTCAAAAACAAAAGTATCAATATTGGAAATGGCTTCAACGGCGGCTACATTTTTTATAAAAAAATGTTTTTTCCCTAATATTCTGAGCACATTACCGTAAGTAAAAGGAACCGATAACGCAACAGCACAGGGACAAGCAACAATCAATACCGCGGTAAATGCATTAAGCGCGATAGATTTATCTTTTGAATACCAATAAATTAGGGTTAAAATAGCTATGATGAATAAGGTAAAGGTAAAGTATTTTGATATTTGACCAGTGAATTGTACCCTGACATTGTTTCCCTCTTTCTGAAAAGCTGGATCATTCCACAATTGGGTTAAATAACTTTGCGAAACAGATTCACGGAGTAAGACTGAACCTTCCTGACCATGCCATTTTCCCCCTGCATACACTTTTTCTCCTTTTATAACAGGAATTAAAGCAGCTTCACCGCTTACAAAACTATAATCTATAGAAGCAGAGGCACAATTTAGCAGACCATCGGCAGGAATTAGGTCACCATTTTTTAATAATATTTCATCCCCTTTTTTTAATTTAGGAAGCGAAATGTTTTCGAAACCTTCAGCCGTGATTTTAGTTGTCGCAATGGGAAAGTAAGATTGGTAATCCCGGTCGAAAGCAATTTGCTTATAGGTTCTTTCCTGGAACCATTTGCCCGCCAGAAGAAAAAATAAAAATCCTGCCAGGCTGTCCATATATCCGGAGCCTGTTTGTGAAATGATTTCGTAAGCACTTCTGACAAAAAGAGTGGTTGCGCCCACAACAATGGGTATATCTAAGTTATAGTCCCTTATTTTTAATCCTTTCCAGGCAGAAATAAAGTATTCACGTGCACTATATAAAAGGACGGGAATGCCTAGACTTAAATTTAAATAACCCAGTATTAGCACAATAAAAGGATCAGAATCTTTAGTCAGGCCCAGATATTCAGGAAAGCTAAAAAGCATACTATTTCCGAAGGCAAAACCTGCCACTCCGATTTGATAAATAAGATCGTTAGAATGGCTGGAGGATTGTTTTTTTTGCGCCTTATCTAATCGAATGAGGGGTGGATAACCTATTTTATCCAATAATTCGGCTAATTGTCTTAAAGAAATGAATGATTCGTTAAAGGAAATATG
>Ga0247842_10009269_pt1 | contig 10074 bp, 4 predicted proteins | sample LaCruzMarch2015__3_FD_192411 | JGI IMG/M metagenome (GOLD analysis project Ga0247842, IMG submission 192411) | Freshwater microbial communities from meromictic Lake La Cruz, Castile-La Mancha, Spain - LaCruzMarch2015_19m | ecosystem: Environmental > Aquatic > Freshwater > Lake | place: Spain... | reverse complement strand
CCGGGGTCGAGGACGGCGAGGCCGATGTCGCCGGCGGCGGCGAAGCTGTCGCACATGCGCTGCAGGCGTTCGAGATCCACGAGGTCGGCCAGAGTGTGCGTAGCGGTCTGCATGCGTCGTCCCCTCACGTCGCCCCTCACGTCGCCCCCGCTCTCTCGGCGCTGTCGCCTGCCGAGAGTGTCCCTACCATCCACGCGTGCAGCGCGGGGCCCAAGCATACCCCTCGCTGGGGCTGCCCCGCAGGCCCGCGTGACACGGATCGGTGCATCGCCTTGCGGAGTTGCGTATTGCGACGAGGCGCCCTGTCATCTGCTCCTGCGATTGGTGACGACCGCCAGGAACGGCCTCTCGTTGCGGATGCACCCCGTCCCGCTGCCTGCGGCGCCGGCCTCTGTCACCCCAGCCCACCGGCGATTCCAGGCTCATCTTCGGTCGCCGGGACGGCCTCGCGGCGGGCGGCCGGGCGGCGGGCGGCGCGTCGCCGGGCGCACGCGAAACGGTAAGATAAGGAAAGGGCCTTTCCTTATCTTACCGATTCGCACTACCCCGCCGGGCGGCCCCTGCGGCCCCGGCGGCCGTGCCGCACGAAGTCCGCGGGCACGGCGTGGATCCGGGCGGCATGGTCTGGCCCGGCCATCACCGCGAGCAGCGCAACGCCCGCAGCCCCGCGCCGGCGCGCCGCGGCTCAGGGCTCCGGAAAGACGAAGCCCCGCGCGAACGCGCGCTCGCAGGCGACCACGGCGGCCGCGTCGTAGCGCACGCCGGCGCCGCCGCGCACCTCGGCGAGGGCGGCCTCGAGGCCGAGCGCCGCCCGGTAGGGCCGGTGCGAGGCCATCGCCTCGACGACGTCGGCGACCGCGAGGATGCGCGCCTCGAGGAGGATCTCCTCGCCGCGGAGCCCGGCGGGATAGCCCGAGCCGTCGAGGCGCTCCTGGTGCTGGCCGACGATCTCGGCGACCGGCTGACTGAAGTGGATGGCGCCGAGCAGCTCGCGGCCCGCCTCGGGGTGCTGCTTGATGAGGGCGTACTCCATGTCGGTGAGCGCCCCGGGCTTGCTGAGGATCTCGGCGGGCACGGCGATCTTGCCGATGTCGTGGACCTCAGCGGCGAAGGCGAGACCCTCGCGGGCCTCCTCGTCGAGGCCCATCTCGGCGGCGATGGCCGCGGCCAGAGCGGCGACGCGCCGCTCGTGGGCGGCCGTGTAGGGGTCGCGCAGGCCGACGATCGCGCCCATCGCGTTCACCGTGTCATGGAGCTGCTCGTGCAGCTCGCGGGCGCTGCGCGCCAGCGCCTCCTCCGCCTGCTTGCGCTCCGTGATGTCATACATCACCACCAGGTGGGTACCCGCGCTCGGCTTGCCAGGCATCAGCTACCCATTGCCGATACTCAAGGTCGGGATAAGCTTCAGGCCACCAGTGCGCGAGCGTGGGGATGTCCTCCTGGGTATAGCCAAACGTTTGCACAAACGCCGCGTTCAAGAAGGTGATGCGCTGCTGTTCATCATTCAACGCCAGCGGCACAGGAGAAACGTCAATGATCGCGCGGGATCTCGCCTCGCTCTCGCGCAGCGCCTCCTCGGTTTCCACTTGCTTGGTGACGTCTCGCAGCGTGACCAAGCTGCCGCTGAACGCGCCACGGCTGTCCTCCAAAGGGACCACGCTCACCGTGATGCTGCGCCCCGCAGCCGAGACGATCGTCGTGTCGCCGTCGCTGAAGACGGCGCCCGCGAGGTGCTCGGCCATAGCGGGCCACGCGGACAGGGCAGCGCGGACGTCGGTACCTATCCAGGCCTCGCGGGCGCCTCCGACGATGCGGCCGGCGGCCGGGTTCGCATCGAGGATCCGCCGCTCGGTGTCGAGCACGAGCAGCCCGTCCTCCATGCGTTCGACGAGCTTGTGGCGGGCCACAGGCACCAGGTCGAGGAGCCGGAAACGCACGAGGGCCAGCACCAACAGCACTCCGCTGATCGCGAGCGTGATCGAGGGATCCACGCCCGGCAGGACTTCCGGGTTCAACAGGTAGACGATCTCCGCAGCCCACGGGATCGCCACGGCTGCGATGACGGCCACGCTCTGCCGACGGTAGGTCGCCTTGGCGCGCAGCGCGAACCCCACGAGGATCGCGATGGAGAGCAGCACGAGGGCGTAGTTGTAGAGCGCGACGACCCAGTACAGCCACCCGTGCGAGTACGCGAGGAGGTTCATGCCGCCCGGCACGACACTGAAATCGGTCCAGATCAAATGGCGCCACCCGTTGGTGGCGGCGGCTGCGACACCGACGGCCGGTGCGACGAACAGAGCCGCGAGAGCCCAGCCCGGCAAGCGGCGACGCTCTGTGTACTCCAACGAAAAGAGCAGGAGAAACGTGCAGACCGTCATGTTCCCAACATACGCGACTTGCGCCCAGAGAACGTGAGCCGGTATTCCGGACGCAGACGCCTCCAGCGCGTCGAAGAAGCACCACCACGCGGCCGCCAGCAGGATGAGCAACAACCACAGGCCGCCCGGGGATGAGCGCCGTCGCCACGCCAGCATCATGGCGGCGGCCACGACAGCCGCGCTCAGGTAGATCACGCTGTACACCGTCATCTGCAGCGCCACGCGGCCTCGCTCCCGGTTGTCAACAGTCCGTCGAGCTCGAAGGCCGCGATGTTCGGATCGGCCATGAGCGCGGCCGCCGAGTGCCCGGTGATGCGTTCACTGGAAGGGGAGGCGTACCGACGACCTGGCAGAGGGCGCGCTGGAAGAGGCGGACGTACAGATCCTTGAGGCCGAAGCCCGCGACAAGGAGCTCCTCCACGATCGCGGTACAGCGGGCGCGGTCGCCGGCCGGCAACGCGGCCAGACACTGCTCGTAGACGAGCTCGGTCAAGGCGTGCTCGGCGGTCTGCACTCGGAGTCCCCCTCCCCCTCGACGGCCTCACCCGTCACCCCCGCCCGCCACGGCGTCGCCGCCGTCGCGCTTGGCGGCGTAGAGCGCTGCGTCGGCGCGCCGCAGGAAGTCGTCGGGGAGCTCGCCCGGCGTCCACTGCGCGACCCCGCCGCTGACCGTGACGCCGCGGTGCGCGAGCGCCGCGGAGGAACGCACCGCCGCCAGCACCCGCTCGGCGAGGCCGCGCGCGCCGCTGAGGTCGATGCCCGGCAGCAGCAAATTGAACTCGTCGCCGCCGAGCCTGCCCGGCAGGTCCTCGATGCGGCACAGTTCGGCGAGCAGCTCGGCGAAGCTCGTGAGCACCCCGTCGCCGGCCTCGTGACCGGCGCTGTCGTTGACGCGCTTGAGGCCGTCGAGGTCGAGGCTCACGAGAGCCAAGGGGCTGCCGTGACGGCGCGCCAGCGAGACCGCCTTCTCCAGGGCCTCATAGAAACAGCGCCGGTTGGCGAGGCCGGTGAGATCGTCCGTGGCGGCGATGCGGGTGATGGTGGCCATGGCGGCTTCGAGGGCGACGGTCTCGCTCACCAGCTGGTCGTTCAGGTGGGCCAGCTCCCGGTTCCGCTGCTGGATCTGCTCCTCGGCACGCTTGCGTTCGGTGATGTCGTGAGTGGTCCCGGCGATGCCGGTGATAGCGCCGGCACTGTCGTGCAGAGGGTTCAGCGCCACCTCATACTGGCGGATCACGCCGTCAGGTGTCGGTGTGGACGTGAAGGCGGTGACTGTCGTGCCGGTTTCGTAGACCCGCCGGTGCAGCTCGTCCCAGTCCCGGCACTGGGCGACAGGGAACCCCAGCTCAGCATGCGTCCTGCCAAGCACCTGATCGGTGCGCAGCCTGAACGCTGCGCAGAGACTCCGGTTGGCGCTGGTGAAGCGGCCGGCCTGGTCGTAGCTGTAGATGAAATCGAGGCCGGCATCGTTGATCAGCCGGTACTTGTCCTCACTCTCCCGCAGCGCCTCGTTTGCCTGCTGGAGATCCGCGGTCCGTTCATCGACGCGGCGCTCAAGCCCGAGCCGTTCAGTCCTAAGCTCCTCCGCGGTCTTCATCCGGAGGGTGATCTCCCTGATGATCAGGTACACACCGACGCAGACGGTGATGTACCCGAACGCCCGGACGATGATCATCTCTGTTTCAAGGGTCGTCTTCAGGCCAAGGAGGGTCGCCACGTGCGAAACCCCGAAGAGGAAGAATCCGGCGCCGATGTAGAGCGGGGTCACGGAACGGATCTTCACGTACCCGATGACGCTGATCGTCACGATCACGATGCAGAGAACGAGATTGACCAGCGTGACGGGGTCAAACAGCGGGTGCATGGGTCACTTCCTTGGCCGGGCACGAGCAGAACGAGATGTCTTGACTTGCGGGTGGGGCTCGTCTTCGTTCTTCTCAGGGTCTCACATCTCGTGAGCACTTTTCCAGGGCATTTGTCGATCTTGCGGCGGCTTTGGATCGTTTGCGTCCCGGGACGTGGTGTGCGAGAGGCTTGAGAGCGGCGGCGCCGGGCGGGGTGGTGCACATCGCTCGCAGCCACTACCCAGTCGCGGCGAGGCCGCCGTCGCCTACGCGCTGCGACTCACGGCTCGTTGAAGACGAACCCCTCTTCGAACACCTGCTCGCAGGCGGCCACGGCGGCGGCCTCGTAGCGCACCCCGGCGCCGGAGCGCACCTCGGCGAGGGCGGCCTCGAGGCCGAGCGCCGGCCGGTAGGGCCGGTGCGAGGCCATGGCCTCGACGACGTCGGCCACGGCGAGGATGCGCGCCTCCGGCAGGATGTCCTCGCCGCTGAGCCCTGCGGGATAGCCGGAGCCGTCCAGGCGCTCGTGGTGCTGCCGGGCCATCTCGGCGACCGGCCAGGGGAAGTGGATGGCCGCGAGGATCTCGTAGCCGGCCTGGGCGTGTCCCTTGATCAGCTCGAACTCCATGGTCGAAAGGAGTCCCGGCTTGGAGAGGATCTCGGCGGGGATGTTGATCTTGCCGACGTCGTGCAGCATGCCGCCGACGCGCAGGCCCTCGGCGCGTTCCTCGCCGAGCCCCATGTGCAGGGCCATGGCGGCGGCCAGCTCGCCGACGCGGCGCTGGTGGCCGGCGGTGTAGGGGTCGCGCACCTCGACGGTGCGCGCCAGGGCCGCGATCACCCCCTCGGTGACGGTCTCCTGGACGGCGAGGCTCTCGAGGAGTCCCTGCTCGGCGTGCTTGAGATCGGTGACGTCGCTGACCACGTGTACGCCGCCGGAGAGGCGACCGCCCTCGTCGGTCAGCGGCTGGAAGGTGACGCGCAGCCAGCGGCCGTTCTGCTCCATGAGGCTCGTCTCGGTGCGCCCGGAGTCGAGGGCGCTCCGCTGCGGGCAGGCGGACACGTAGTCGGCGGCGCTGTGGAAGACCTCGTAGCAGGGCCGCCCGACGATCTCGTCGAAGGGGCGGCCCGTGAGCGTCGTCGTGGCGGCGTTGCAGCGCAGCACGCGGCCCTCCGCGTCGAAGAGCGCCACCGAGTCGCGCATCGCGTCGAAGGTCTGACGCCACTGCCCCGCGGCGGCGGCGAGGTGCTCCTCGGCCTGCTTGCGCGCGGTGACGTCGAGCTCCGTGCCGATCATCCTCAGCGGACGACCGTCACTGTCCCGTTCCGAGACCTTGCCGCGGTCCAGCACCCAGACCCAGTGTCCATCCTTGTGGCGCATGCGCGCCTCGCACTCGTAGATCGCCGACTGCCCCGAGACGTGTTCGTTGAGGAGCTCGGCCGCGCGCTGCAGATCCTCGGGATGGCAGAGACGCCTCCAGGTCTCGATTGAGAGCGGTGCGAGCTCGGCCAGCGTGTATCCGACGATCTCGGCCCAGCGCTCGTTGAACGCCTCCTCTCCGGTCTGCACGTGCCAGTCCCAGAGGCCGACGCCGGAGCCTTCGATGGCACTGTCAAGCTGTCCCTCGCTCTCGCGCAGCGCCTCCTGCGCCTGCTTGCGCTCCGTCTGGTCGATCATGACGGTAAGGAAGTACCGCTGCCCCTGGCTCTCGATGATCTCCCCGGAAAAGAGGCCGTCGAGGATGGCGCCGTCCTTGCACCTGACCTTCAGCTCGCGATCGCTGACGCGGCCCTGCGCTTGCAGCTGCTCCGCTATCTCGCGCTGCTGCTCCGGCTCGACGGCGAGTCCCAGCTCCGCGCTGGTATGGCCAAGGATCTCCTCGCGGGAGTAGCCGAGCGTGCTGAGGTAGGCGTCGTTGACATCGGTGAAGCGGCGTTCCGGCAGGCTGCTCAGCGCCATCGGGGCGGGGTTGCCGCGGAACAGCCGCTCGAACCTCTGCAGCGCCTCCTGCTCTGTGGTGAGGTCCTTGGAGACGCCGAAGACGCAGTCGGCGCCGTCCCACTTGCCGAGCCACACGCGGGTCTCGACCGGGATCAGCGCCCCGGACCTGCTCCGCAGCGGCAGGGGGCAGCTCTCGCGTTCGCCTTTGAGCATGGCGGCGAAGATGGTCTCGGCTTCGCCGCGCTTGTCGGGCGGGTGCAGGTCGAGCAGCTGCAGCGCCGTGAGCTCGGCGGCGCTGTAGCCCAGCTTGGCCGACACCGCGGGATTCGCGTAGACGAGCCGGCCGTCGGGAGTGCCCACCACGATGACGTCATCGACGGCGTCGAAGAAGGCGCGGAGGTTCGCTTCGCTCTCCCGGAGCGCTTCCTCGGCCCGCCTGCGCTCGGTGATGTCTCTTCCCTCGCCCAGTATGGATACGGGCTTGCCGCCGCCGTCCCGGATGACGCTGAACCTGCTCTCCAACCAGAATGTGCTGCCGTCCTTGCGGTAGTACTCGAGCTCCAGCGTGTTGACGGGATCGTAGCCCGGGTCGGCCGCGATCCTGGGTAGCTCCTCAGAAAACACCTGCAACGCCACGTTGAGCGACTCCGGCGTGAGGTTCTTCTCCAGCGGCAGATCCATCAGCTCCTGGGACGTGAAGCCGCGCAGCCTCTCCGAGGAGGGGCTCTGGTAGGTGGTCCTGGTATCCATATCCATCAGCCAGACGATGTCTGTCGAGTGCTCCGCCAGCAGGCGGTACCTGTGCTCGCTCTCTGCCAGGGCGATCTCGGCCTGCTTGAGCTCCGCCTGGTCGACCATGGCGGTGAGCAGGTACTGCCGCCCCGGGCTCCCGATGATCTCCCCGGAGAGGAGGCCGTCGAGGACGGCGCCGTCTTTGCGCCAGACCTTGACCTCGAGATCGGCGATGCGGCCCTGCGCCAGCACCTGCTCCAAAGCCGCGCGCTGCTGTTCCGACTCGACGAAGATATCCAGGTCCTCGCTGGTGTGGCCGAGGACCTCCTCGCGGGTGTAGCCCAGTGCGTCGAGGAAGGCGTCGTTGACGTCCACGAACTTCTGCTCCGCCAGGGTGCTCAGCGCCATCAGGACCGGCATACCGCGGAACAGCCGCTCGAACTTCTGCAACGTCTCCTGCTCCGAGCTGAGGTCCTTGGAGACGCCGAAAATGCAGTCCGCGCCGTTCCACTTGCCGGACCACACGCGGGTCTCGACGGGGACCAGCGCCCCCGTCTTGCCCTGCAGCGGCAGGGAGCAGCTGTCGCCTTCGCCGCGGGACAAGGCGGCGAAGACCGCTGCGGCCTCGCCGCGCCTCTCGGCGGGGTACAGATCGAGCCACTGCATCCCCGCGAGCTCGGCGAGGCTGTAGCCCAGCTTGGCCGAGAGGGCGGGATTGGCATAGACGAACCGGCCGTCGAGAGTGGACACCCCGATGAGGTCATCGACGGCCTCGAAGAAGGCGCGGAAGTTCTGCTCGCTCTCGCGGAGCGCCTCCTCCGCCTGCCGGCGCGCGGTGATGTCACGGCCGATGAGGACCATGCCGGTGGGCTGCTCGTTAGCGTCCCGGATGAGATCGGCATTCACCTCGATGGCGAACGTGCTGCCGTCGGCGCGGAGCCCGCGGTACTCGGCTGGTCCCGTGAAGACCCCTTGGCGCATGAGCGCGACGCGGGCCTGGACGCGCTCCCGATCCTCGGGGGCCACGAACTCGCTGAGCGAGCGGCCCAGCATCTCCTCCTCCCGCTCGTAGCCGAACATGGTCAACCCCGCAGGAGAAAGCATGCGGAGGCGGCCCTCCAGATCGGTGACCGCGACGTCGTCGGGGGTGGCGCTCAGGATGGACCGGTAGAGCGTTTCGCTCGCGCGCACCGCCTCCTCCGCCCGCTTGCGCGCGGTGATGTCCTTTGACGAGCAGATCGCCAAAGACACCTCCTCCGCCGCGTCCTTGATCGGAGTGATCGTGGTCAGGTAGTACCGGTCGCCGTCCGCCCGCGGGACGCGCACCTCGATGACCTCCTCCGCCCCCGTGCGAAAGACCTGGCTCAGGCTCGCGAAGCGCTGGTCCGCCTCGTCCTTGGGAAAGACGTCCCAGATGCTCTTGCCGATGACGCCCTCGACCGTCTTGCCGACTCCCTCGGCGAAAGCTCGGTTGACGTACCTGTAGCGGCCTTCCGGCGTGAAGGAGAACATGGGGTCGGGCGATTCGTCGAGCAGGACGCGATGCTTCTCTTCGCTCTCGCGGAGCGCCTCCTCCGCCTGCTTTCGCTCTGTGATGTCGCGCAGGAGCACCAGTTCGGCCGGCGCGCCTTCGTACGGGACAACGCCGGCGCGCACTTCCACGATGAACGGCGTGCCGTCCTTGCGCACGAGGTCGAGCTCGTAGCCGGTCGGCAGCTCCTCACCGGCGATGCGCCGGCGCACGCGATCCGCGATCTCCGCGTGATCCTCCTCCCGTACGACGACGAGGAAGCTCGCGCCCGTGAGCTCGCCGACGGAGTAGCCCGCCATGCGCGCCATGGCCTCGTTGACGAACATGACGACGCCCCCCTGCAGGATGGCGATGCCGTCGGTCGCCCGTTCCACTGCGTCGCGAAACTTCGCCTCGCTCTCGCGCAGCGCCTCCTCCGCCTGCCGGCGCTCGGTGACGTCGCGCACGACCCCTTCGCTGCCGAGCACGTTGCCTTGGTCGTCCCGGTAGGACTGGGCGTTGAGCGACACCGAGAACGTGCTCCCGTCCTTGCGGAGGCCCTTGCCGACGTAGTCGCTCACGGCGCCCAGCCTGCGGAGCTCCGCGAACATCGCTTCCCGCTCCGCCTGGTCCGCGTACAGGGACGAGGCGGGCAGGCCGATCATCTCCTCCGCCGAGTCGTAGCCGTACATGCGCGGGGCCGAAGGGCTGACCATGATGAAGCGCCCGTCGCGATCGGTGCGCACGTAGGCGTCCTGCATGTTGTCGAGGATGCCGCGCAGCAACGCTTCGCTCTTCTTGACGGCGGCGGCGGCGCGTCGCCGCTCGGTGACGTCCTGCACCAGCGCGAGGATGTGGGCCTCGCCCTCGATCTCGATGCACGCGCCCGCGACGAGGCACTGACGGATGTCGCCCGACTTGACGCGAATGGCGGAGTCAAAGCCGCGCACGCTGCCGTCTTGCCGCAGAGCCGCGATGAAGCGCTCGCGGTCGCCGGGAGTCGCCCAGAGGTCGAGAGCGATGGTCGAGCTGCCGAGCACCTCCTCTCGCGTGGACCCCGACATTCGCACGAAGCCCTCGTTGACCTCCACCACGCGCCCGTCGCTGAGCCGCGAGATGAGCATGGCGTCGGGGGTGCCGTGGAACGCTTTGGCGAACTTGTCTTCGCTCAGCCGCAGCTTCTCATCCGCCTGCTTGCGCTCGCTGATGTCGCGGACGATGAAGACCATGCCGGTGGGCTGCTCGTTGGCGTCCCGGATGAACTGGCTATTCACCTCGACGCCAAAGGTGCTTCCGTCGGCGCGGAGCCCGCGGTACTCGGCTGGGCCCGTGAAGACCCCTTGGTGCAGGCGCGCGACGTCGGCCTGGGCGCGCTCTCGATCCTCGGGGGCCAGGAACTCAATGAGCGCACGGCCCAGCATCTCCTCCTCCCGCTCGTAGCCGAACATGGTCAACCCCGCGGGAGAGACCATGCGGAGGCGGCCCTCCAGATCGGTGACCCCGATGTCGTCGGGGGAGGCGCTCAGGATGGACCGGTGGAGCGCTTCGCTCTCGCGCAGCGCCTCCTCCGCCAGGACTCTCTCGTGGACGTCGGTGAAGGTCAGGTGGTAGCGCAGCGGCCCACCGTCGGCGACGCCCTGCGGCCGCCACTCGAGGTGCGCCCAGAAG
>Ga0247842_10009259_pt1 | contig 10087 bp, 12 predicted proteins | sample LaCruzMarch2015__3_FD_192411 | JGI IMG/M metagenome (GOLD analysis project Ga0247842, IMG submission 192411) | Freshwater microbial communities from meromictic Lake La Cruz, Castile-La Mancha, Spain - LaCruzMarch2015_19m | ecosystem: Environmental > Aquatic > Freshwater > Lake | place: Spain... | reverse complement strand
ACGAGTTTACAAAAAAATGCTGAAAAATCACAAAAATGGCCACTTTTAAATTCTTATAAGACAAATTTTACATGTATATGGATATAAGATGGACCCAATTAGAAAAACTGATGGTTATACATTAGAAGGAGTAAAGAAATATAAACGTTATTTTCTTATCCATAAAAAAAATAATAATAACGAAATAAAAAAAATTGAAATGAAAAATTAACTATTTATTAAATACACTAACAAATAAAGATGTCAACTCCAAGAGAATTTACTATGAAATATAATTTTAAGTTGGTATATACAAGTATTGTTTATACCATAGAAATTTCCAGTCACGCAACTTTTCAAGATTTATTTGATGAAGCATGCGCAAAATTCGAGCCTCACATTAATTATTGTTATTATTATCTTGATTATGTAGTTGCCGGACAAGATAAGGGCGAATTAGCTTCAGCGGTAAGTATACACAATTTACATAACCCTATTTGGTATGAATTTGAAGACAGATGGAGACAAGTATCCTTCTACGTAAGACCAATGAATAGGAACGATGATTCATTTCATCGCATGGATAATTTCAATGTAGCACCTTTTGAAGAAGTTCCAGAAAATGAAGTTCCAGGAGAAGAATTAGAAATACAAGTTCCAGAAGGTAACAATCTACCTAGAAACATTCTAGGTATTAATATTCCTCCTCCACCAGGATTAACTAGACAGAGAGATTTATATTTAAATTGTAATTAAATAAGTAATTTATTATTTATTTTCATTTAAAGATAAATTTATATAATACAATATAATGTCACCAGAAAAGAGTATCATTTTAGCAGTTTCTACTTTTGGGACAATTTATTTATGTTCTACTTCTCTCCAATTGATTAACGAAAAAAAATTTACAATGTGAAAAACAAGGAAAAAGAAGACCAAAATGTTTTACAGAACAAAAAGAATAAATACCTACGATACTCCTTTTTACACGTTATAAGGAAGATAAGTATGGTAAGGCGTGAAATTCGCCATTACACTTTTGTTTTTTTAATTCGCTAAAATCGGCGTTTTAAATCTTCAAGGGTGTAAATCTTAATAGTTTTCATACAATAAGTAAATATTATTATATATATTTCAATAAAAAAAGGGTTTATCCCTTAATATTAATTAAATAGTTACAATTAAAATCTACTACATCTTATCAGGTGAATTTAACTTTAACGCCTCTCTCCATTAGGCGATGCCAAGGGTCGCCGTAGAATGTGTCCATCTTGTTTGGGTTCTTGTATCCGTAAATGCTGGCCTTAATCGCGCGACCGACGATCGCTTCCGATTTGAGCGTATGCTCTATCGCAAAACAAGAGGCAACTGCTATGTGCGCTTTGCTGCATTGAGTCAGAGAGCAATCAATGTCGATGCTGTTCTCACGTCGAATTTGTGCGGTAATAGCTGGAAAGTTGAAAATAATGCTACGTAGAAGAGCGGTTTTTTCGGTGTCAATGCGAGGAATGTAGATGCTTGTGTTAGAGTTCATTTTAGCTTAAAACTTGATGGGTGCTTAGTTAATATGCTGTTAACCATTACACAAAGAAAGTATTTCAATTTTTTTATTTATAGGCTATAACTGGTCATAACTAAAAATCCATAATTAATATTTATACATAGATGATCTGGGATTGTCCACACGTCGCCCCAATACTTTTAGCGATTAAATATGATATACTAGGAGGGGGCATACTAGGAGGGGGCATACTAGGAGGGGGCATACTAGGAGGGGGCATACTAGGAGGGGCTTGGGGGTTCCCTAATAAATACAAATTTTCAGTAAAGGTAAAAATAAGGTAAAATAAAAAAAATTGAGATACTTTAGTTGGTGTAGGTGAAAGGCATATAAGCTGATAACCGAAATAAAGTTTAAAACGAATTGAAAATGTCTGTTGAAATGATGTCTGATTTTAATGCTTCTGTCTACGTGTCAGAGCAATTGAATCGTCAATTAATCAATATGTCTCAAGATTTGGCTTCCCGCTGTATCGGAGAATGCGCACAGCATTATGGTTTTGATGCCGAAGAAGCTAACCGCTTACTAGGTTTAGCCATGATAAAGGTAGAACGCAAAGCTCCTATTAAGGCAAAGAGCACAAAGAGTCCTAATAAGGTAGCAATGCCAAAGGCATCTTTCCCTCTTCCTTACAACGGCGAGTTCAATGATTCATGCTGCTACGCACTGCGCCAGAATAATGGTTTATATACCCAATGCACAGGTGTTCGCAAAGTAGAAAAGGGTTCTCTTGACGTTAGAGCTCAATTCTGTAAAGGTTGCGCTACTACGATGCAAAAGACCGGTGCTGAAGTACCACAATATGGTACTATTCAACAGCGCATGGCAGTCGATATCTTCGAGTATGTTGATCCTAAGGGACGCAAACCAACTGCTTACACGAAAGTCATGAAGAAATATAAAATTAACGAAAAACAAGTCATCGAAGAGGTAGGTAAGTTAAACATTACTATTGATAAACGTCATTTTGTTGTTCCAGAAGAGACCAAGCGTGGTCGCCCTAAGGCAGAGAAGGAGCCTAAAGCAAAGGGTGCTAAAGGTCGTCCTAAGAAGGAGAAAAAGTTTCTTATGGTCGAATGCGATGGTGAAGATTTGTTCGCATCATTAGTCGCCAATGCTCAAGAAGAAGAAATCGAGGTAGCTCCAAAGAAGAAAGCTGGGAAATCTGACGAAGAGAAGGAAGCTGAACGTCTTACTAAGGAAGCAGAAAAAGAGAAAAAGCGCCTAGCTGCTGAGGAAGCAAAGAAGGATAGAGAGGAGAAGGTTGCTGCTGAAAAAGAGAAAAAGCGCCTAGCTGCTGAGGAAGCAAAGAAGGATAGAGAGGAGAAGGTTGCTGCTGAAAAAGAGAAAAAGCGCCTAGCTGCTGAGCAAGCAAAGAAGGATAGAGAGGAGAAGCTTGCTGCCGAAAAAGCTGCTAAGGAAGCCGCTAAAGCTCAGAAGACCTCAAAGAAAGCTCCTAAAGGTTCATCTGACATCTTAGAACCTGTCGAAGAGCCAGATGTCGTCAAGAAGATCGAGTTTGAAGGCAAGAAATACCTGAAATCCAAGAAGACAGGTATTGTTTACGATTACAACGAGTATACCAAGAATGGCGAGCAACTCGTAGTCGGTAAATGGAATGATTCAACAAACAAGATCGACTTCTCAGCTTCCGAAGAGGAGGAAGAAGAATATGATCTATAAATAAAAAATATAAAAAAGTAGTTAGTAATTGTTATTTGTATGATTTAATATTTAATTAATTATTAAAAAGTGAGACCACTTGGTCAATACCTTTTTTCCACCCATTTTTTTCTCTCTAAGTCTTGTTGCCTGCTGCTGCTGTATATGGTAAAAAAAGCCACCATAACTTGACAGCTAAATTTACAGCAAATTTGTAGTAATATATTTTGAAAGGTTTACACCATTGAATATTTAAAATAAAACCTTAAACAATATTAAAAAATATATACATAGTAATATTAATAAATTATGTATCCTTATAAAATTAATTGGGCTACTGAAAGTCTAAAAGAAATACACGAAGATAATTCATATGGATATGTTAATGATTTATTTGAAATTAAACAATTAATATATAAATATATTGATGAATATATTTATGAGTATGAAAATAGAATAAAAAATGAAATTGAAGATTATAACAATAAAAGACCAATTATTAATAGATTTTATGAAATAGTAAATTCGGAACCATATTGGGATGATATATTTTTAAGTGTAAAATATTTTGACTTTTCATCAAAATCGTGGCGTGACTATGAAGTAGATGAAACAGAGTTGAATAAATATTTATTGTCCCATTTTAAATCTTCAAGGGTGTAAAGGCTGCTGCCTGCTGCTGTACATACGTTCTTAATATACTATAAATTTTCTCTCGAAGTTCGTTATAAAATTTATACCAAAGCATCTAGTTCTTCTTGTGTTGAATATAAGTGAATAACCATCTTCAATATCATAGAAAGGTGTTATTTTAGCTAACTTAGACGACATTTGGTAAGAAGCCCAAATATTATTAATAAATGGTTTTACCGAAGGTAGCATTTCTTTAAGAGTTTCCGCAATTATGAAAAACATTCTTTTAATGATTACTTGAGTACAAATAGATTAGTTTTAATATTTTATTTATTTTTATTAAAATACTTTTCAATTTTATTTAAAATTGAAATAATTTTATAACTATTGTAAAAAAATAATCTCTCTAGAACAAATGTATAAGATGTCATCGGATTTATCTATAAGACCAACAAATTATTGTAGTTATTCTATTTCACATGAAAATGATCTAGAACATATAAAAAATGGTCGTTGTCCTAATTACGCATTAATATGGAGTTTTACAGAAAATAGCCATCACTGGCCAATAAATCATGATTATTTTATAGGCAATGGTTCAGAAATACATGATGGGACTAAAGTTTTGAGAGAAATTTTAAGTAAAAGATTAGCAGATGGAATTTATAGTAAATATATTATATTTTGTGACTTAGATGGGGTTCTTGCGGATTTTGAAGAAGGAGTTAGAAATAAATTTAAAAAAAATGTTGATGAAATTAAACCTAGTATTATGTGGGGTGTAATTAATAGATCTAAAACATTCTTTGACACGCTACCATGGATGCCAAAAGGCCGCGAATTATGGAGTCAAATTCAACAATATAATCCTATTATATTAACTGGCGTTCCACGTGGCAGTGCTACAGCTGCTGAACAAAAAATTAGATGGTGCCAGAGAGAATTAGGACCTAATATACAAGTTATTACATGTGCCACTAAAGATAAGCCTAAATATTGTTTCCATAGTTCTATTCTTATTGATGATAGGACTGATAACTTAAATGCTTGGAATAGTTTAGGTGGCAAATTTGTGCTCTATGATGAAGAACATTTGGATTCCATCGTAGAGAGAATTGGACGACATATGGCAACTGATTTACCTTCACCATAAAATTACTTCTCTTTAACACAAGGCACCCAAGGCACTGCGTTTCGCTGCGTTTATTTAATTGTTGTTACTTTAGAAATATTTTTTATTATTTTTTCTTTCTTTTCATCATCTGTAGTCATAACTTCTAAAACCATTTTGTCATATTTATCTGATGTTTTTGAAGAAGAATTTTTATATTCTGGATATTTCTCTCGAAATGCTGGTAATAATCTTATATTTTTGTCAGCTATTTTCGTTACTGCTTTCTTCAACTTCGTTTTGTTATCATCCTCTTTATTCCATTCATCTTCATCTTTTATATACATGGTTTCTCTTTTCTTGTCTGTGCAATGAACAGGTCTTATTGTCTCATCTAAGCTATTTAAGTTTTTCACTATTATTTTTGAAATACCCTCTACATATCCTAGCTCACCTACTTCCATCAAATCGCTCAATTGTAATTTAATGGAATCTACAAAATCAGTTATATTCATGGCATTTTTACAGGTCTCATTTAAAAAGAAATTCAGATTAAATGCTTTGTTATGAGAATTGGTGTGAGTATTGTTGGTAGTAGTAGTATTATGAGTTCCATTTTTAACTATTTCTAAAAGTTCTTTGTTTTGATTAATTAGCATCATAAAGAGTTCTTTGTCAAAATTGATTTCGTTTTTAGTTTCTTCTTGTTTGGTTTGGGTTTCATCTTGTTCTTTTTCTTCAATAATATTGTAATTTTTATATGTGCAATTTTTTTTATGTCTATAATAACTGCTATCATGAGTATATGATTTTCCACAATTACATATAAATTTTCTTTGGGATAAATCTACTAGCATATTACTAGCATTTACTAGCTTTTGATGTTTCGTTGTTAAAATATGTTTGTTAAAATCTTTTTTACTACTCGTTTCATAGTTACAACATTCACAGAAATAATTCTCGGGATTTTTTAGGGATTTTATACTAGCCATTCTCCTTAATATATGCTAGGAAAAAATCCCTAAATCATTTTCCGCAAAAAATATAAAAAAAATATCATCATAAAATTTTTTATATTTCGTTTAATTTGTTACCATAAATTTTCATTATCAAGACAAAATTTTTCGTCAGTAAGAGTATTTTCGACAAGTCAATTTTGGACATTTTTTTTGTCCATTTTGAAAAAGTTAAAATACTTTTCATTTTTCGAAAACACTTGTTTTTATATAATAAATTGCCAAAACAACTTAAAGCGAACTAGAAAAAAAGTATTTAAAAAATTTTGATAGAAAAATGTGCTACAAAATGAAGGGCAAAAATAATATCAAAATGGGAGGCAATTCATCACGCGAAAAGGAGCAATCAAATTTGGAATTTAACGCAGCTAGAAATTACCATAGAAGAATTAAACAATATAATTACGCATATCATGGATACTATAGCGATTATGTCGTGCTCAATATGAATTAGAATGTATACCAGAGTGTTGTCGTCAAGGTTCAAGTTATACTCCGCAATATGACCATTGGGGTAATCTAGAGTATTAAAAATTTCTATCAAGGTTAAAGCACCGCTCCAAGGCTTTAAAGGTTCGTCCAAAGGTTCACCTGGCGGTTTAGAACCTGACTTTACAGCCAAGCTTTAGACCTTTGGTTAAAGCACCGCTACCTTTGGTTAAAGCACCGCTACCTTTGGTTAAAGCACCGCTACCTTTGGTTAAAGCACCGCTACCTTTGGTTAAAGCACCGCTACCTTTGGTTAAAGAGAAAGTTGTTTTTTTTTATTCACTAGAATTGTGTTCAATTTTTGTATTTCTCTCGAGCCATCAAATTCAAATAAATCAGGGAAAATAGCATGAACAAAAAAATAAAAGAAAGATTTAAGTGCTATCAGTGAATATGAAATAGCATCAAAGCAATGTGACCAATAGTCTTGTTTAACACGAGTTAAATGAGAGAACATATATAATAAATATAAAAAAAGATATTGACCACAAAACGAGTCTCACTTTTTATTTTTTTTTAATTAATTACACAAATTTTTATTCTTCACCTAAAATTTCACTAGCTACAATACGCTTACCTTCTTGAAGATCATTGACATATTTGTCAATAGTTCTAGTGCTGATATCTTCGTCAACAAAGGAAGACATTTCGAATCGCTGTACATAAACAGGCTTGGTCTGTCCAATGCGATGGCATCTGGCGATGGCTTGGTCTTCAACGGCAGGATTCCAATGAGGTGAGATGAAGTAGATTTCGCTATAATTTTCTTGTAGATTTAAGCCCTCACAGCCGGTCTGTATTTGTAAGATAAGTGCTTCATTTTTCTCATTAAGAATGTCATAACGTTTGGTATAACTGGTTCTGCCGTCAAAAGTGGCGACTTTTTTCATGCCTCCTCTACGTAATCGGTCCGCAATTTCGTCAATTTCTTCGCGGAAATGGCAGAAGATGAGCTTACCAGAGCCGTTACCCTTGCGTTCAAGAATTGTATTGACAGCGGCATCTAATTTGCTGCTATGATCGAAAGCCTCTTTATAGGAGGAATAATCGCCGAGAAAGCCCAATTTAACCATTTCATCGAGTTGTTTAGACATTAATTTAGGATAAATACAGGTCTGTTTAGCACGTAACAAGAGTGTTAGTGTGCCTTTATTGCGCATAGAGCCGACGATTTGTTTATTAATGCCTTTTTCTGGATTGACACGACTAAATGCTAAGGCGGAATGAAGCTCCTCAGACAACAACATTTCCTTTTTAGAAGTCCAATTAACAACAGATTTATCTAGATGAATGTCACTGATAATGATGCCAACTTGCTTCTTAGTTCGCTTCAATATGAATGAGCGTGTTAAAAGTCGCAAATTGTTGGTCTCAGTATAGAAGCTCGCTGGTAATCTAATGACAGCACACAAGCTGTAGAAATCCTTCTTACTATTCTGAACAGGAGTGCCAGAAACTAACCAACGAATTCTGGCTGTCAAAAGGCGAGCACCAATATAGCGAGTAGTTCCTGAATTTCTAAGATGATGAGCCTCATCAAATATGATGCGATTCCAAGATACTCTATGTAGCATAGTGTCCGCTTCATCCTTGATTTGCTTCTTTGTGAGGGTAATAGCACCATAAGTCGATATCACAATACAGGCAGCAGAAAGTTGCTCAAATGTTATAGTCTTCTTAGCATCTCCATGGTAAATAAGAGCCTTATGTCCTGTGGTCTTATAGATTTGAACAAACCATTGGTCAATGAGAATAGGCGGCAAAATAACAAGTGTGTGAGGCACAAAATTGCTATACATGAGCCCAATCATCATAATAGTCTTGCCCAAGCCCATTTCGTCAGCAATGAAACCGCCGTGGACATTACAAGGAGGGTCTTCTCTAAGCTCATTGTTCAAGCACCAACGAACTCCATCATACTGGTATTCTTTATGATCCATATTAGTTCTGTCCAAGTACTTCTTGAACATATCCATATGCGTTTCTATAGTAGTCTCCATTTTTCAAAAATTGATGTAAATTTAAGTTATTTACTAATCATTAAATTTAAATTAATTTAATTCAATTTTTTTGATTTTAAGCCATTTTAAGGGGTAACTGAAAATTTATAATACTCCCTTAAGGGACTTATTGGAACTCGATAGGTAGTCAGAATTATAGGCCATTTTTTATATGTCCTCTAGAAAAATAAAATAAAATTCTATTGACCATTATCTAAGGATATATAAGGCTATCCTGAATTTAATTTTATTTATTTATACACCCTTGGGAAAAATACCCGATAATTCAAACCACGCCTTATAAGTCTCCTCTACAGGAGCTTATAAATTTTCAGTTGCTTATTTTAAAAGCCAAAATCAAAAAAATTGAATGATTAATATTTAAATATTAATTATTATATAATCTAATAGATATATTTGTTAATGCAATTTAATATTAATTAAGTATTTGAAAGGTGAGACCATTTGGTCAATACCCTTTTTTCCTGTTGCTGACTGCTGCTCTAAAGCGCAAGCTTACTGCTGCCTGCTGCTCCTAGACGGCAAAAAAGTCGCCACTAATTTGACGGCAAATTTGTAGGCAATATTGATGGCAGGGTATGGCGGATGATAGACTGGACAGGCGATGGCACTAACACCCTGCTACAGTAATCAATTTTAAAATAAAATTGATATAAAAATAATTACCATATTTATAACATATCTCAAAAAATGGAAGCACCTTATACAAAGGAAGAATTAAGAGCAATGTCAGTCAAAGAATTGTTATCATTACCAAAAAAATGCCCTCGTCTACATCCATATTGTTTAATTGGATTACATATTGATGATGCTAGGAATCGTATGAAAGAATGGTGTAAAAATATTATTGGTAATAGGGCAGAGATGCTAACTTCAGGACAAGGTTGTTTAATGGATATTAATACTACTTACTATTATTGCGAGCTAGATGAAAAAGGTATTATCACAGATGTTCGAGATGCTTTTGATTAATAAATAATAAATAAAATTGTTTGCAAAATTTGTATTTTTTAATTTAAATTTTAAATATCTCAACTTAAATTAAATGTCTACACCATTATATCTTTTAGCTAGCACTGATGCTTCATCAGCAAATCCTATTCATATATTGACTAATGGAAAGGCAAATATAGGGTCAAACAGCCCGAATATTATAGTTCAGGAGCTCCAACATTAATTCCAACCGCTGGAACAGCAAATACTGGAAGTGGTGGAGGTGGAATGAGAGCTGATGATGTAGGTGCCGGAGGTGGAGGAGGCACTGGTATAATTATCATTAAATTTCCATCATTTGTTTGTTAAAAAATAAAATTGAAAGAAAAAATAAGCAATTAAATAAAAGCATATATAGACAATGGCACACATCGAATTTTTAAGAGCTCCTATCTTTATCTCAGCCACTCATCGTGTTCTGCAGGATGCACTTCATCCGCTAAAGTATAAAGAGTAGTACTAGGATGAATCCATAAGTCATCAGAAAACGTCGCCCAATCCACAGTCTTCCCTAGTTTCGCATGCAAGTCTTCTGTCTCCCAGCATAAGACTCCTTTGTCTTTTTTACGCAAAAGTCAGCGGTTTTAAATGTCCAAATGTGCAGGCAATATTGATGGCAGGG
>Ga0247842_10009256_pt1 | contig 10089 bp, 7 predicted proteins | sample LaCruzMarch2015__3_FD_192411 | JGI IMG/M metagenome (GOLD analysis project Ga0247842, IMG submission 192411) | Freshwater microbial communities from meromictic Lake La Cruz, Castile-La Mancha, Spain - LaCruzMarch2015_19m | ecosystem: Environmental > Aquatic > Freshwater > Lake | place: Spain... | reverse complement strand
CAGCTCGTAGAGTCATAGTTGCGGCAACGGCTAAACAAAATAAAAATAGTTTCTTCATAGTTTTCCTCTTTTTGATGTTCAAAGCAAGTTGAGATTCCGAAAGGAGGCGATAAATGCGGGTTGTGGGTGTCCTTCCTTCAGCTATCCCGCACCAATCTCACATAATGGGATATTCGAACCACATCCCCCTGGGGCCCATGACCTTGGGGAAAATCAGCTGGGTTTCCTATTTTGGGATCGCTCCGTTGTGCACCAGCGCCATGCACGTCCATCAAGCTACCTCCGCCCTGGGCGAAGGGGGGCTTAAAATAACCTAAAGCCTCTCCAAAGCAGACATAAACCGCGGAGCTCATGCTACGCAGATTTTTATGCGTCGTTGAAGACCAGTAAAAGGGATAGTTCTTATGGCCGCCTTCATCTTTTATTTGAGAGACTTCGAAGAGCGGGTTGATCGCAGCCGAAGCTGTTTTCTGCGGTGACCTGCTATAGTCCACGATACTTTGCAATTCCTTTGCATGGGGTACTCGCCAGTCGCTATACCCCAGGTATTTTTCTTTGTTCTTCTGCTGTGCCCAGGACAAGGCATCCGCCCAGGACATGGCCTTCTTGCTGTCTGATTGCTGCCACATGAGACCTGTGGCCAGATCCGTGACGGTACCGTTTTTATTGTTCTTGAAATTGTTTTTACCATAGTCACTGTTGCCGCGCACAAAACGTACGGTATACTTCTTGCCTTGGCCGGACCGGGGGTCAGATATGGGATATCCTTTGATCCGGCCGTCTGCGATATTCACGCCAAAGACAGTTTGATGTCCTCCCATGGTTGTGCCTTGATACAGCGTCGAGGAAAGCATTTGCACGTCAATGATCCGTGGACCGTTGGAGCCGTATTTGAAGTCAAAGAAATCTTTGTTCAGAAACGGAACGGCGCCTTGAGGTAGAGTTGACATGTCTTTGCTGCTCACATCCACACCGCTGAACAGGATTAAAGAGTAGGCCTCCTTTATGGTCGGGATACGCCAATCCGTGTGTTTGCCCAGATTGAACGTCTTCACCTCCTCCATAGCTTCTTTATAGGTCATTACGGCATAACTTTTCTGCCATGACAACCCCGTCACACGATCGGTGACCGTGCCATCGCCATTGTCGGAATAAGACGGTTTGTTCCTGAGGTAGTGGGCATCTTGGCCGAAGAACGGCTGGCCTTCCGCTGGCTTGGGGATGACCTGGGAATTGTTGAAAAATTCCTCCTGCCCGGTATCCACAACCGCATAGGGGTATGGTTTAGCCTGTGATTCCGTTTGGGCAAGTGAGGGTAAGTTCAACAGACTGATCACGGTTATGCATCTTACTGAGGCAGTGTTTAAGGCTTTGCTATTCATGGTTACTCCTTGAAAAGTATGAGCGTTGACCATTGGAGTGACATGGGGACAGGCATGAATGGCGCTAAGATAAGGCTAATACTTTCTTCGATAACGGTTTACGCCTCTTCGTGTCCGGCAGTGACTGGAAGATGATTTCGCGCGTGATCTGTTCCATGCGCTTGAGCGTGCTCTGGAGTTCCTTCCAGTTGATTATCGCTTCTCGCATAGCTTCGAACTGCTCTTTCGAAAGGGCGACCGAGACGGTCTTTCCCCTTTCCTTGCGACTCCATTGATAGCACGGGCCTCCGGCTCCCGGTCCGCGATCCTGGACATAGCCATGACTGACCGGGCCGGTCCTTGAAAGCTTCTTGAGTAAAAGCCTATATTCCGCCTTCGTCTTTTTTATGTCTGTTTTCATGCAAAAAGTATAGCATACGTGTCAATAGGGCGGTATACTTACCGCCCTATGACAATACTTTATCATTGCGGCGCAAGCCGCGAGTCGGCGGAGATGCGGCGTGCGGCCGAACTCCAGGGGCGGATGGGCGCGGCCACCGTGCAGGAACAGTTCGCGTCGGCGATACCCGCGGGACTTCTGTGCGGACCGGAGGCAGGGGAGTGGAGCCGTGACAGGGTCTACAGCCTCTGCAGGACGTTCTGGGGTTTTGTGTGGCAGGCTGTCCACAGCCATGCGTCCTGCCGAGCGGCCGTGCGCCAGATACAGGTCGCCATGGCGGGGTCGGCTGTCCGCGTTGGCGAGAGTACGAGCGCCTACTGCCAGGCGCGTGGACGCCTGCCGATGTCGCTTATACAGGCCGCCATGGAGGAATCGGCTCTAAGCGCGGACGGGCAGGTGACCAAGGGTGCCGGGACGCTCAATGGGCGCAAGGTCAGGGTCGTCGACGGCTCTTGCGTCCAGATCGCGGACACACCTGCGAACCGCAAGGTCTACCCTTATCCGTCCGGTGTGAAGGAGGGCTGCGGGTTCCCTGTGATGGGCTTCATCGCGCTCTATTCGCTCGGGAGCGGGGCCGTGCAGAGGATCGCGACAGGGCGTTACACCAGGCACGATTTCACAATGTTCAAGCTGCTGTGGCGTCATCTGAGACCAGGTGACATCGTCCTCGGGGACCGCGCGTTCTGCGCCTTCGAGGCCTTCGGGACGCTGGCGTCGCGCGGGATCGATATGGTCGCCCGCCTCCACCAGAGCCGGAACCTGGACGTTGCCGCGTTGCATCCACTCGGGGATGGCGACTACGTCACTACATGGACGAAGCCAAGGCGCATCCCGGCAAAGAGCAGGATGACGCAGAAACAGTTTGACGCCCTTCCCCAGACCATCCGCGTCCGCTTGGTCATGGTGGACGTCGAACGGTTCGGGTTCAGGACGAAGAAGGTCTGGCTGGCCACCACGCTCCTCGACCCGCTGGTCTATCCCGCGAAAGACATAGCCGCCCTTTATCTGCGCAGATGGAGCCTCGAAATCTGCTTCAGGGACATCAAGGCGACAATGCGTATGGAGCAGCTGAGATGCCAGACCCCGTCGATGGCCCGCAAGGAGCTGCTGGCGTTCCTGACGGCTCACAATCTTGTCAGACTCATGGCGGCTAAGGCGGCCAGGCTCCACGGGGCCGATCCATCCCGGATCAGTTTTAAGGGCACTGTCGACACCATCTGTCTCTCCCTCGCGTACGGGGCATGCACCATCTCAGGAAAGAGCGGACGAAAGCTCGACGCGTTATTGGAAATGATTGCGAAGGACATAGTTCCTCTACGTCCAGGACGCACAGAACCGAGGGCAGTCAAAAAGAGACCGAAGAACTATCAGATTCTAACGGCCCCACGCCGACAGTTCAAAGAAATCCACCATCGCTCTACCTACAAAAGGAATACTAAAATTGCGACCCAAGCATCCTTATCTTAGCGCCATTCATGTCTGTCCCCTTGTTACCAGCGGGGACCCTATCTGTCGAGAAATCCACTTGCATGCGGAGCAGAGGTTTGCTATACATCCAAATGCATTGCGATGCGGTGTTACACCTTCAGAGGAAATCTTACATGAAACCATCTGTTACTGGGGTACTGCTCTCTCTTGTCTTAGGCATTTCTCTGTGCGCTGAACAGAAACCCTACACCGTCCAGGGAAAAACAGGTGTGCCCGCCTATTATCGTCCTACGGCCCTGCGATCCCCTAGCCTCCTACAGGTTGATGTGGCTATCTACGGGGGTACGCCTGCGGGAGTGGCCGCAGCCATTGAGGCCGCGCGTCTCGGACGCAAGGTGCTTCTCATCTCCTGCAACCAGTATGTGGGTGGCATGACCTCAGGCGGACTCACGGCCACGGATCTCGGTAAAAAGTCAACAATCGGAGGGATTGCGCTCGAGTTCTACACGCGGATCGGGTCGCACGTCGACTTCAGCCCCTCCGCCGCAGAGACGCTCTATCGAACGATGTTGAAAGAGGCTGGCGTGGAGGTGCTCTTCGGACGTTACCTTGAGTCCGTTTCAATGGCGAGTAATCGCATCGTCTCCGTCACACTGGAGAGCGGCGAGACCCTCAAGGCTACGGTCTTCATTGACCCCACCTACGAGGGGGATCTCCTTGCAGCGGCCAATGTCTCTTATCGCGTGGGACGCGAACCCCGAAGCGCCTTTGACGAGTCGTTGGCGGGGCAGTGGCAAAAGACCTCATGGAAGGATGTTTATCAGTTCTGCGGAGTCCCGATCAGCCCCTATCGCATCGCCGATGAGCCTTCATCAGGCCTCCTGCCGGAAATCGCCCCTGATAAACCCGGAGCAGCTGGCGAAGGTGATTATCGGATACAGGCCTACAACTTTAGAATGTTTCTCTCGCTCAAGGAGGATCGCGTGCCCTTTCCAAAACCCCAAGGATACGATCCGTGCCGCTATGGCCTTCTGGCGCGCTTTTTAAACTTCGACACCAACATCGTCTGGACACTCAACTACACCACGAAAGCGATGACAGACGGTCCTGTCCAGATGCGCAAGGGTGACTCGAATAATGCGGGAAGTTTCTCTTCGGACTATGTCGGAGGCTGTCATTATTGGTCGGACGGCACCTACGAGCCCATCACGTTCACTGAACTGCCACCTCCCCGACGCGGACTCCAGATGCCCTTCAAAAAGCTCTATGAATTGCGGGAGAAGATTTTTCAGGATCACGTGACCTATCAGCAAGGGCTCCTCTTTTTTCTCGCGAATGACGCGCAGGTTCCCAAAGCCTTGCAGGAACGGGTGAACCGCTTTGGCCTTGATGCAGGAGAATTTCAGTCCACAGGTTTCTGGCCTGACCAACTCTATGTCCGGGAGGCCCGTCGCATGGTTTCTGACACCATCATGACCCAAGGACATTGCGAAGCAAAACGCGTAGCAGAGGATTCGGTGGGTCTCGCATCTTATCCGATGGACTCGCACTTTTGCCAGCGCGTCATGATGGAGGAGAATGGGAAGACAACAGTCCGGAATGAAGGCGCCTTTGGACATGGCTGTGCAAAACCCTATCCCGTCTCCTATCGTGCCATTGTGCCCAAGGAGGAGGAGTGCGGTAACCTGTTGGTGCCAGTCTGCATCTCCTCCACGCATGTCGCGTACGGGTCCATCCGCATGGAGCCTGTCTTCATGATTCTTGGGCAGAGCGCCGGTGCAGCAGCATCGCTGGCCATCACCGACAATGTCTCGGTCCAAAAGGTGGACTATGCGAAACTGAAGGAGCGGCTCCTCATCGGGAAGCAAAATCTATAATACGACTTGTTACAGGTGTTTATATTCAGGGGTACGCGGAGCGGGTTATCGATTACCATAACTCTCACGAATATTTTCACGTGGAATCTCTTTAATAAAAGGAGAGGGTTTACAGAAGAAGACTCCCCCATCACGCATCTTTCGCATACTGGGCGCACAAAGAACTAATTCATCTTTGGCTCGTGTCACAGCCACATAGAAAAGCCGGCGTTCCTCTTCATCGTTACCGCTTTCTTCCAAGGAACGACTGGAGGGAAACATCCCTTCTGAAACCCAGATAACAAAGACGACTTTCCACTCCAACCCCTTCGCCTGATGCACCGTGCTCAAGTGCAACGTCGGCTCGTTGTTGGCTGCCAGCTTCTCATATTCGCGATCAATATTTGTCAAGAGGGCGACCTCTTGCAAAAAGGCGGAGACTCCTCCCTGGCTCTTGGTGACCTGCAGGGCCAGTTCGTGAATATCCTCTTCTCGTTTCTCTGGATTCTCGTAGGCCCGGTGAAGGTAGGTTGTATAGAATGTTTCGCAGAAGCGTTCAATCGCCTCGGTGCCCCACAGATTCAACCCTTCTGCATGGTAATCCGCAAAGAGGCGATCCACTCCCTGCCATTGTCCACGGGCAGTAGGCTTCAGCAAGGCGACCAGTTTGGCACGCATCTCGGGACTGCGTGTTTCAAAACTCCCTCCCAGCTTCGACCAAAGAACTTCGACGGTCTTTTCCCCCACGCCTGAGAGCATTCCCATGAGACGCGTAAAAGCGAGGTAATCACGCGGATTCTCGCACACCCGCAGAAAGGCGAGCACATCCTTGACATGGGCCTGTTCGAAAACGCCCAAGCCTGAGGTAATCACATACGGCAGACGGGTCCGTGCCAAGGCCATCTGAAGTTCAATGGAGTGAAAATGGGCTCGATAGAGGATCGCCATATCACTCAGCGAATATCCGTCGTCCAAATAACGTTGTACCATTGAAATAATGGCGCGAGACTGCTCGTCACCATCTCGAAGAATGAGAACGCGCGGTTTATTCCGTGACTCGCGTGTGGAACGCAGCGTCTTTTTAAACGCCTCTGGTGCCTTAGCCGCGCAGGCGTTTGCAATCCGTAGAATATCTGGCGTGCTGCGGTAATTTTGCTCTATCTTGATGATCCGGGAATCTGGCCAGCGCTTCGAAAACTCACGGATGTTATTGAAGTCCGCACCACGCCAGGTATAGATGCACTGCATATCGTCGCCAACAGCCATGATGTTGCGATGATGCGCAGCCAGCAGATCCACCATCTGGGCTTGCAAGAGGTTGGTATCTTGGTATTCATCCACAAGCACATGCCGAAACTTCTGCTGATAAATGTTACGAACCTCCTCGTGCTCCTTGAGCAAGCGGAGTCCATTCACCAGCATATCATCAAAGTCCATCATGTTCTCGGTGAGCTTCCGCTCCTGATACCGTTGCGCGATTCGAACAATGTCCGAGGGACTCGCCTCAAGCGCCTTCGAAGAGGAGTCCAGATACTCCTGAACAGAGAGCATACGATTAGCTGCAGAGCTAATCAACGAGGCGATGACCTCCTTTTTGGGAAAATCCTTCCGTACGTAGCCCAACTCCTTCATGCACGTATTGAGCACCGAGACCGCATCATCCTGATCAAGAATTGCAAAATTATTTTGATAACCAAGCCGATCCGCAAAGCGACGGAGAAAGCGATTGCAGACATGATGAAAGGTTCCGCTCCAGAGATGGCCTACTGAAGGACCAGCAACCGCCTTGGCACGTTCCAGCATCTCCTTGGCCGCACGATTCGTAAAGGTCAAGAGCAAGAGGGACTCTGCGGGAACACCCTTTTCGATCAGGTGGGCCACGCGATAGACGAGCGTACGCGTCTTACCTGTTCCTGCAGCGGCCAGAACCAGCAAAGGACCATCTTCAGCTGTCGCGGCAGCACATTGTTCAGGGTTTAAGAGCGTTGAGTAATCGGTCATAGTAAATTGTTTTTTTTGCAATGAATCACGCGCTTCTCCGTCACGAGCCAGTCCATGCGGATGTCATGTGCTTCAAGCGGGAGAGGTTCCTCCAAGACTTGCCAATCATAACAGATTGCAATCTTTGGGACACTCTTACGCGCTTGCGTGAGGATTTTGTCATAGATGCCTGCGCCATACCCCAGACGTCCTCCTTGAGCATCAAAAGCGAGTCCAGGCAGAATGAAAGCATCAACCTCTTCAGGTGTGACAGGAATGCGTTCTTGGGGTTCACGAATACCCATTTTTCCTGAAATCAACTTCGCCGTGGGCTTCATTAAGGTGAGTTGATAGCTTTCTTTGGTCGAGCTCCAATACGGCACCACGACCTCACGTTTCGACTCCCATATGCTCCGAGCGATGTAGCGTGTCGGAATCTCATGCGTCGTGCTGAGGTAAATGGCTACCTTCCATGATTTCAGTAAAAGATAAATCTCGCTCTCGATGAGCTTTTTGCAAATCTCTTTTCCTGCCACCCGACGTTCTTCCTTGGAGATTTCTTTGCGCTTCGCACGCATCTCCTGTCGAATTTCTTCCTTTGTTCTCATGCCCCGATTGCTCCCCAGACAGACGCAGGTATCCTTCTGAATTAGAATAGACCCTTGACCTTTCCTGTCACAGTATCAATATCTATATTCCGGAAGGCCGCATTGGACGCGGTTCCTGGCATGAGTTTGATATCGCCAGCGACAGGCACGACAAAGCCTGCACCCTGATAGAGCAAGATATCCCGAACAGGGAGCGTCCAGCCTCGTGGCCTGCCTTGTAGCTTAGGATCATGCGAGAGGCTGTACTGGGTCTTTGCCATGCAAACCGGTAAACGCGCCGTTGCAGGATCACCTTCATAAAGAGCCAGTTTACGTTTAGCCTCGTCAGAAAAGACGACACCATCACCCCCATAAATCTCTTTAACAATCGTCTCAATACGTGTGGAGATCGGCTGATCCAATGAAGAGAGAAATTCAAAGTGATGGGGTTCCTCACATGAGGCAATGACCTGTTCGGCCAACTCCACAGCCCCTGCTCCACCTTTAAGCCAATGGCTGGAGACAGCGAAGCGCGCCCCTGCGGCTTCTGCGATTTTTCGCACCAGCGCGTGCTCAGCGGCTGTATCCGTATTAAAATGGTTGAGGCAGACGACTGGGCGAATGCCACTGCGCTTCACAATGTTAATATGCGCTATGAGATTCTCACAACCCTTTTCGAGCAGATCCAAAGCTTCATGCTTATATACAGGGTCAAGAGGACGTCCTGCCAAGACAGCTGGACCACCCCCATGAAGTTTTAACGCGCGCACGGTTGCGACGATCACGACTGCATCCGGCTTTAAGCCTGAGGCACGACACTTGATATTCCAAAATTTTTCAAACCCAATATCCGAAGCAAAACCACTTTCGGTCACCAAGTAATCCGAGAGCAACGAACCCAGCTTATCTGCGATCACCGAGTTTTGGCCTATTGCAATATTAGCAAAGGGTCCTGCATGAACCAACATGGGTTGTCCTTCGAGTGTCTGCATCAAGGTCGGATTCACCGCACGAGTTAACCAAGCAGCCATGGCGCCATCCACCTCAAGATCTCGGGTGGTCACGGGCTTACCCGCTTTGCTGTATGCCACAATAATCTTACCGAGACGCTCGCGCAGATCAGCCAAGTCACTGGCGATTGCCAAGACCGCCATAACCTCGGAGGCCACCGTAATGTAGAATCCTGAAGGCATGGTGAAGCCATCCATCGGGCCACCACGTCCGATCTCAATATTCCGCAAGGCCTGGGCACAGAAGTCAATCGCCCAGCGCATCTGAATACGTTCCGGATCGATGTCCAGACGTTTCAGGTTGCTTTGCGCCAGCCGGGTGTCATCATAATTACGTTCATGCTGCATCCGTGCAGTCAGTGCGACCATCGCAAGATTGTTAGCATTGGTAATCGCATCAATATCGCCTGTAAGCCCCAGAGATAAGGGAGCAAGAGGAACCACTTGCGCAAGGCCCCCTCCAGCGGCAGAACCCTTGATGTTAAAGGTTGGACCACCACTCGGCTGACGTATCGCACCGACGACACGCTTACCGAGCTTACCCAAGCCCTCGACAAGTCCAAGCGTTGTGGTTGTTTTTCCCTCACCCAAGGGTGTGGGGGTAATTGCGGTAATATCGATATATTTGGCTCGGTGCGTAGACTTCCCGAGGCGTGCCATAAGGGCTGCAGCATCAATTTTTGCAATGACGCGACCATAGGGAATCAGTTCGTCCTCGGTCAGTCCCAGCTCTTTGCCAATGTCGCTGATCATTCTCAGATGCGGTTCGGCTGCTTCAGCGATCTGCCAGTCTGCAAGCTTTGTTGGATCAAGAGAAATCATTTTGGACTCTCCTTCCTTTTAAGAGCGATAGTTTGGGGCTTCCTTAATAATCTTAACATCATGCGGGTGAGCTTCGCGCACGCCTGCACTACTGACGCGATAAAGTACGGCATCGCGTTTTAATTCTGCGATCGATTTTGAACCACAGTACCCCAGCGTTGAGCGAAGCCCCCCGCAGAACTGCGTCATAATCTTCTTCACGGAACCCGAGAGAGGAACGATTCCTTCAATGCCCTGCGGAACCAGTTCATCGTCCTTGACATTATCTTGCCCATACCGTTGACGGCTCCCTTTGCCCTCCTTCATAGCCGCGAGGCTCCCCATGCCGCGATAGATCACATAGTGGCGTCCTTCATGGATAATCTTTTCACCCGGGCTCTCCTCCGTACCCGCCAGAATAGAGCCAAGCATCACAGTATCCGCGCCTGCCACAAGAGCCTTGGGCACATCGCCCGAGAGCCGAATGCCGCCATCAGCAATAACAGGGATAGACCCTTCCAATGCCTCTGCAGCTTTATATACTGAGGTGATTTGAGGAATACCCACGCCACACACCACACGCGTCGTGCAGATCGAACCAGGTCC
>Ga0247842_10009249_pt1 | contig 10094 bp, 6 predicted proteins | sample LaCruzMarch2015__3_FD_192411 | JGI IMG/M metagenome (GOLD analysis project Ga0247842, IMG submission 192411) | Freshwater microbial communities from meromictic Lake La Cruz, Castile-La Mancha, Spain - LaCruzMarch2015_19m | ecosystem: Environmental > Aquatic > Freshwater > Lake | place: Spain... | reverse complement strand
TGATAAAACCCTCAGCCTCATTGAACAATACAAACCCGATGAGCTGGCCATCGAAGCTCCATTTTACGGGAAAAATGTTCAATCAATGTTAAAATTGGGTCGGGCACAAGGTGTTGCTATTGCTGCTGCATTGTACCGTACCATCCCTATTTTCGAATACTCCCCGCGAAAAATAAAGCAATCCATCACGGGGAAAGGAAGTGCCTCAAAAGAACAAGTAGCAGCCATGCTTCAGCGATTGCTTCAGATAAAGGAATTACCTGAAACCCTTGATGCAACAGATGGACTTGCTGCGGCCGTTTGTCACTATTTCCAGAAAGGGAAGCAGGAAACCGGACAAAAATTCACCGGCTGGAAAAGTTTTCTCGCCGCCAACCCGGATAGATTGAAAAAGCCCTGAAAGCGCTTGTAAATGATTCATTCCAAATGACGGGTGCTAAATGCCTAATGGCCAATGGACAACACCTACATTAATTTCTGATACACCATCCACCAGCGGTCTGGGATGTCATTCTCACAGGCGGTCTGATAATCTTTGTAAGAACAAGGTACCAGGTAATGACGCTCGTACTTGATGCGTTGTTCAGCAGGTAATGGGATCTCCATCCACCAACGATCCGTCTTTTTACTTTTATAAAACACGATCTCCTCTTTGTGGTCGCTGATGCTGACCCGGTATTTCAGGTAATCATCTTCATTTTTGAAGGGGAAGTCATGGGCCCTGTTGTAATACCCTTCCAGAAAATACCAGATCATCTGGGCAACCAGGTGTGAGGTTGAGCCGGATTTATCGTATTTGGGATTGACTTCGTAAAAACCGATGGAGGTCAGTTTATCGCTTAACCCAGCGTAACGAACAATCTGACAAGCCTCCTCTCCGTAAAAACCATTCGGGGTTGCGTTGGCATTCCCGGGAGCATCTGAATTCCGCACAGCAGAAATATCAAAACTGAGCATGTCGGCATTGCGCACAATAGGTTCAACCTCTTCAAGGTTTTCCCGGACAATTCCCAAACGGTATGTGTCAAAAAACAGATTCTTCATCAGTTTCAGAGCATCCTGATCAACGAAGTAGGTTTGATACCCAATGTTGGCGTAATTGAAAAGGTAATTCGGTTGATGCAGAATGATACTGCTCAGGTAAGACTGAGAGGTCAAATCCTGCTCCGACTTGCCGAGGTCAAACATGGGATCCACGGCCACGATGTTGATGATCTGCCCCAGGCTCTGGTACGCCTGGTAATTGGCATAGGTCAGATCCTGACTCCCTCCGATGATGATGGGAAGGATGTTATTGCTTATCATCTCTGCCACTACTGAACTCAGGGCAAAATAGGTGTCGGTCACTGTGAAACCCCGTTTAATATTTCCAAGGTCAACCAGTTTAATGGGAAAAGGTCCGGGAAAAAGCTGATAGAGATATTTGCGTACAAAATCGGGAGCCATCGAACATCCTTCATTTTCCACTGAACTGCGGTCATCTTTTACCCCAATCAGGGCGATATCGGAAGTGAGGAAATCGGGAAAATCGCCGGCTTCTGAATAAATCCGGGCAATGTTTCCTAACCGTATCTGTCCGGATTGTTCCCCTGAAAAAGAAAATTCACGGGTGTCAACAGGTTCAAAAAACGCAGAAATATCCATGGGATGTTACTTTTTCTTCTTTGACTTTGATTTCGAAGGTTGGGTTTCAGAGATGATTTTTTTCACCTCCTCAAGGGTTAAGGTCTTCGGATCTTTCCCCCTGGGGATTTTAAAGTTTTTTTTATTGAAGGAGATGTAGGCTCCAAACCGGCCATTTAATACACAGATCATCCCCTGATCAGAATGGAATTCATGCAGAACTTTCTGAATGTCCTGTTTGCGTTTCTCCAGGATGATTTCCGAAGCCCTGTCCAGATTCACTGTCAGGGGATCGTCTTCCTTTGGAAGTGAATAGAAAAGGGCTTTATGACGGATATAGGGACCGAACCTTCCGGTAGAAACAATCACCTCAAGATCTTCAAATTCACCCAAACTGCGGGGCAGCCTGAATAAATCAAGGGCTTCACTCAAATTGAGCGTATCGATGCTTTGTCCTTTCAACAGGGAAGCAAACCTCGGTTTTTGTTCTGCCTCGGCTTCACCAAGTTGAACCATTGGTCCGTAACGGCCAATTTTTACATAGACATTTACCCCGCTTTGAGGATCCACTCCAAGCAACTTTTCTCCGCTGACTTTTTTCGTGTTTTCGAGCGTGTTTTCAACCTGGCTGTGGAAAGGGAAGTAAAATTCTTTGATCATTTCATTCCAGATCAGCCTTCCTTCAGCAATCTCATCAAATTCCTCCTCAACATTGGCGGTAAAATTATAATCGAGGATATTTTTAAAATGCTGCATCAAAAAATTGTTTACCAGGTTTCCGATATCCGTTGGAAACAGTTTGGATTTTTCAAATCCTACATTTTCGGTTTTAACCGCTTCTGTAATTGCTGTGCCCTTAAGGGTAACCAAAGTAAAATTACGGATGGTTCCCGGGCGATCTTCTTTGACCACATAACCTCTTTTCTGTATGGTGGAAATGATCGGAGCATAGGTGGAAGGTCTGCCAATTCCAAGTTCTTCCAGCTTTTTTACCAACATTGCTTCCGTATAGCGGAAAGGCTGCTGGGTAAATTTTTGCTGAGCCGATAGACTCTTCGCCTGTAGTTTCTGACCTGTGGTCATCGGAGGAAGCATCCCTTCTTCACCGTTTTGTTCCTCATCATCCGACGATTCCATATAGACCTTGAGAAAGCCATCGAACTTGATAACCTCCCCGCGTGCAATAAATTTCTCAGTGGCTTTGGAAATGCCAATGGAGACAGAGGTTTTTTCCAGTTCCGCATCGGCCATCTGTGAAGCAATCGTCCGCTTCCATATCAATTCATACAACCGCCGGTGCGATTTATCGCCTTCTACTGTTTTCACATTCATGTAGGTCGGTCGTATGGCTTCATGAGCTTCCTGGGCACCCTTGGTTTTAGTGGCATATTTGCGGATTTTAACATAATCCGGCCCAAAAGTATCCGTGATCTCATTCCTTGACATGGAGAGGGCAAGGTCAGAAAGGTTAACGGAATCGGTACGCATATAAGTGATCTTCCCCGATTCATAGAGCTCCTGGGCAACCCTCATGGTGTTGGCGACTGAAAAACCAAGTTTGCGTGATGCTTCCTGCTGCAATGTAGAAGTAGTGAAGGGCGGGGCCGGGGTTTTTTTAGCGGGCCTCGTATCAACATCTTCCACAGTAAATTCAGCATTGATACATTTTTCAAGAAAGAGGATGGCCTCCTCTTTGCTCGCGAATCGTTTGCCAAGTTCTGCCTGAACCGGGAATATTTTATCATTAGAATTTACAGTAAAATCTCCAGCAACCCTGAAGGCAGAAATACTCTGAAAATTCTTTATCTCCTCTTCACGTTCCACAATCAATCGAACTGCAACAGATTGAACACGGCCGGCTGAGAGGGTGGGCCTTATCTTCTTCCACAATACGGGCGACAGTTCAAAACCAACCAAACGGTCCAGTACCCTTCGCGCCTGCTGGGCATTGACCAGGTGAAGGTCGATTGATCGGGGATGTCCAATGGCCTCCTGAATGGCATTTTTGGTGATTTCATGAAAAGCAATACGCTTGATTTTTGCTTCCCCAAGTCCGAGTGCCTCCACGAGATGCCATGCTATGGCTTCTCCTTCACGGTCCTCATCAGAAGCCAGCCAAACCACTTCCGCCTCCTGTGCCAGTTTCTTTAATTCGGACACCACCTTCTTTTTCTCCGGTGAAATGATGTACCTGGGAAGAAATCCCTTATCTATATCCACACCGAGATCTTTCTTTGAAAGGTCTGCAACATGTCCCATGCACGACTTGACCGTGTAATCCTTCCCTAAAAAACCACCAATGGTCTTTGCTTTGGCAGGCGACTCAACAATTACTAAATTCTTTGTCATCGGATATCCGTTTTAGTTCTCGAAATCCGGTACAAAAGTAAGACAATAAACTTAATCCTTACCTTTGCACTGCTTTTTTATACTTAATCAGTCTAAGGATCAAAAGGTAATACACAGATTTGGGAAAAAGTAAAAATATTTTTATTGAGACCTATGGTTGTCAGATGAATTTTTCTGACAGCGAGATCGTTGCATCCATATTGAAGGAACACAATTATCATCACACACAGGATATTCAATCTGCCAATATCATTTTTATCAATACCTGCTCGATCCGAGAACACGCCGAGGAACGCGTGAGAAAAAGGTTACAGTACTTCAAATCGCTGAAAAAGAAAAAACCCGACCTGATCATTGGTCTGCTCGGTTGTATGGCAGATCGTACCAAAGTCGCCCTGGTCGAGGAGGAACAACTGCTGGATCTCATTGCCGGTCCCGACTCCTATCGCGATCTGCCAAAACTTTTGGAACAGGTTGGTTCAGGTCAACGAGCAATAAACACAATATTATCAGCTGAAGAAACCTATGCCGATATTACTCCCGTCAGATTGGATTCAAATGGGGTTTCTGCCTTTATCTCCATCATGCGGGGATGCGAAAACTTTTGCTCCTACTGCGTGGTTCCTTCAACCCGCGGAAAAGAACGTAGCCGCGATGCATTATCGATTCTGCGTGAAACCTCAGATCTTTTTCATAAGGGATATCGTGAAGTAACCCTGCTGGGACAAAATGTGAACTCGTACGAATGGGATGCGCCCGAAGGCAAAGTACATTTTTCCGGTTTGCTCGGGAAAGTCGCTGCCATCAACCCTGCAATCAGGATTCGGTTTGCCACTTCTCATCCCAAAGACATTTCGGATGAACTGTTGCATACTATTTCACGGCATTCCAATATTTGCAAAGCAATTCACCTTCCGGTACAATCAGGCAGTAACCGCATGCTTGAAAAAATGAACCGGAAATATACCCGTGAACAGTATATGAATCGCATCGAATCCATTCGCAGGATTATTCCGCACTGCTCCATTTCAACAGATATCATCACCGGGTTTTGTGACGAAACCGAAGAAGATCATCTGCAAACACTTTCCCTGATGGACTGGGTAGGTTATGATTATGCTTTTATGTTCAGGTATTCTGAACGTCTCCAAACCCTTGCTGCTGAAACATTGAAAGACAATATACCTTCTAAAATAAAGGAGCGTCGGTTAAGAGAGGTCATTGATCTTCAACAGAGATTATCTTATCAAAGTAATAAAAACGATGTTGGTGAAACATTTGAAGTCTTGGCCGAAGGAGTATCGAAGCGATCAAATGATCACTATTATGGAAGGACCTCCGGGAACAAGGTTGTAGTCTTCCCAAAAACCGGAATTAATCCCGGAAATTACCTGAAGGTGAAAATTGTCAGTTTTACTTCGGCTACTTTGCTTGGTGAGCAGGTGATATAATAATCGTTAAAATAACATGGTTATGCCAAATTGATATGCCCGTGATGAGCTGTCGCAGTGATGAGGTGAATGTTCCGGGATTTTTGTTAGATTCAAGTTTGGTTTGCCTGCCTGTCGGAAAAAATCTTAGTTTTGCTAAAATTATTGTAATTTTGTCCTCTTAATCCGTGGTTTCTATGAAACACTCTCCTGCCTTGCTGACCAAATCGGCTTTCTTTTTTCTAGTTATTGCCCTGGCACTGTCTTCCTGTGTTCCCCAAAAGCAGATCAAATACCTTCAGCGGAAACAAAAGGAAGACACCACTTCGTATTTCATGAACAAGCATGATGTGGACTATAAACTGCAACCCAAAGACAATATATATGTCCGTGTTTTCAGTCTGGATGAGAAGACTTTCATGTTTTTTAACAAGCAAAGTGGTAGCGGCAGCTATAATGATTATGCCAACGATGCCTCCATTTACCTGAACAGTTACAGCATTTCTTTCGAAGGCTATATTGATTTCCCGATTGTTGGAAAAGTCTATGTAAAAGATCTCACAACCGAACAGGTCAAAGACATGCTACAGAAACTTATCGATGAATACCTGCGTGAAACCACGGTAATTGTTAAAATTGTGAACTTCCGTGTCACGATAGTCGGAGAAGTAAATCGTCCCGGTGAGTTTAAAGTTTATCAGGATGACCTGAATATTTTCGAAGCCATTTCCCTGGCTGGTGACATGACCGAATTTGCCAACCGCAACAGGGTTGCCATCGTACGAAAAACCAAAGCCGGTTCTACGGTAACCTATCTTGACCTGACCAGTGATAAAATACTGCATTCCACCTATTATTATCTGCAACCAAACGATATTGTTTATATTGCACCACTTGGTTACAAAAGATGGGGCCTCGGTTCGCAGTTCCCATGGGCAATTGTACTTGCCGGTATCTCAACCACTCTGCTTTTGATCAATTATATTCAAAAATAAACAGTATAAAACGTGAACGAAAATATCCAGGACTTAGCTCAGCAACAACAATCGGTTGATTATAAAGTCATTCTTTTCAAATTCTACCGGTATTGGTACTTTTTTGCTGTTACAATATTTATTGCCCTCATCATTGCCTTTATCTTCAACAAATACACCAAATCGGTGTATGAGGTAAAAACCTCATTGTTAATAAAAGACAAAACCGAAAATAAACTCAATCCACAGGATCTACTGGGAATGGGACTGTTTAACAACATGCAGAACCTGCAAAATGAAATCGGTATCCTCTCCTCTTATTCGCTGACCTATCGCACTGTTACCAAACTCGGTTTCGACGTATCCTACTTTAGTGAAGATAACTTTATCACCAAGGAGCTTTACAAGGATAGCCCTTTTATAGTACTGATGGATACAACAGTTCCTCAACCAGCCAATATCAAATTCAATCTGACCATTCTTTCAAAGGATAAATTCAGACTGGAAACAAAGGAAGATGAGGTGAAGTTTTATTCCTATTCAAAAAAATCCATGGTCGAGGGGCGTAAAGAAAGTATTAATCTGGATGAGAACTATGATTTTGGCAAAGAAATTCAAACCGATCAATTGAAATTCAAAATCGTACTGACCGACAACTTTAATGATCAAAAAGATTTTAAAAAATCTTTTACTTTCTCTTTCCGCGATTATGACGGGCTGGTTTCTGAATATAAATCCTTTAGCATTGAACCCATTAACAAGGAAGCCTCAATTGTAGAAATAAAGCTTAAAGGTGGAAACGTTGAAAAGCTTGTTGACTTTCTCAACACCCTTTCACGCGAATATCTTGCCAAGGGATTGGAGCGGAAAAATATCGTTGCTACCCGAACCATTGCCTTCATTGACAATGAACTCCAGGGGATTACCGATTCGCTCAATGCTTCTGAAAAAGCGCTGATGCTATTCCGCACCAGCAAGGAGATCATGAACCTGGATGATGAAGCCAAGGGAGTTTTTGAAAAGATGATGGAACTTCAGGATGAGAAGGCTGTATTGATTGTTAAATCGAAATACCTTCAGAACATGAAGGAATACATTGAGAAGAATCAAAAACTCGATGAATTGATCGTTCCGGCTTCCATGGGTATTGACAATACAGTGCTCAATGACCTTACCATGCAACTGACGACGCTTTATCAGAAGAGAACCGAAACTGCTCAATATACCAAAGATAAAAATCCCGGGTTAAAAGCCATTGATTTACAAATTGCGACAACAAAAAATGCCTTGTTTGAAAATGTAAAAAGTGCCATCAATTCCAATAACATCGCATTAAGTGAGATCAATGACCGGGTAGCTCAAATCACCTCCCGTATCAATCAACTTCCGGAAACCCAGCGCGTTTTATTTGGTATTGAACGCAAATTCAAACTAACCGATGCCATCTACACCTACCTTTTACAGAAACGATCAGAAGCCCAGATCACACAGGCAGCCAATCTTTCCGACAATGAAGTGGTGGACGCTGCACGCGGAGGAGGTTTATCCCCGGTCTTCCCAAAGAAAAGTCTGAATTATATCATCGCCATGATCCTTGGAATCATCCTGCCGGTAATTTACATCCTTGGTAAGGACTATTTCAACGATAAGATTATGGAGCGCGAGGACATTGAGAAACTGACCAAACTACCAATCCTCGGGCACATCATTCATAACGACAAACAAAGCAAGGTGGTCGTTATCGATTCCCCCAAATCTACCATTGCAGAGTCCTTCCGGTCGGTAAGAACCAATTTGCAATATCTTTTGCAAGGAAAAGATAAGCAGACCATTCTCATTACCTCAGATATGGTAAGTGCCGGAAAGACTTTTACTTCCATCAATATGGCGTCGATATTCGCTTTATATGGGCGCAAAACATTACTGATGGGGTTTGACCTTCGTAAACCCAAGATTTACCAGGATTTTGGTTTAAGCAATACCGAAGGTATCAGCTCATATCTGATCAACAAAAGCAAACTGGAAGATATTATCCAGTATTCAGGAATCGAGAATCTCGACATTATAATGGCTGGACCAGTACCTCCAAATCCGGCTGAGCTGATCGCTTCACCAAAATGCACGGAATTATTTAATCGGCTGAAAGAAATATACGATTTCATTATTATTGATACACCTCCTGTGGGGTTGGTTACCGATGCATTCCTGCTGATGAAGCATACCGATGCCAACCTTTTCCTAGTCCGTCAGAATTATACCCATAAAAAGATCTTTGGATCCATTATCCAGGATATGGAAAAGCGGAATATTCCCAACCTTGCCATACTTATCAATGACGTCAAGTTAAACCGTAATTCCTACGGTTATGGCTATGGATATGGATACGGGTACGGGTACGGGTACGGCTATGGATATGGATATGGATACGGGTATGGACATGGATACGGGTATGGGTATTACTCCGATGATAGAGAATCACAGAAAAAATCATTTCTGAAGAGGATATTCAGCAAATCTTAAGAGGCGGAATGGACGAATGAGTGATTATCAGTTGACTCACCTGAAGGAACTGGAGTCCGAAGCAATATATATTTTACGGGAAGTAGCTGCTCAATTTGAGCGACCTGTATTGCTATTTTCCGGCGGTAAAGATTCTATTGTATTGGTTCATCTTTCGCGCAAAGCTTTTCACCCGGCAAAAATTCCTTTCCCACTGCTGCACATCGATACCGGTCATAATTTCACGGAGACACTACTGTTCCGCGATACCCTGATAAATAAATTCAATGCCCGGCTGATTGTTGGTTCGGTCCAGGAATCGATAGATAGCGGCCGTGCCGTGGAAGAACATGGTTATGATGCCAGCCGGAATGTTCTCCAAACGGTCACACTGCTTGACACCATAGAAAAAAATAAATTTGATGCTGCCATTGGCGGCGCCCGCCGGGATGAAGAAAAAGCTCGTGCAAAGGAAAGGTTTTTTTCCCACCGCGACGAGTTCGGGCAATGGGATCCTAAAAATCAACGGCCTGAACTCTGGTACATTTTTAACGGTAAAAAACGCATGGGAGAGCATTTCCGGGTATTCCCAATCAGCAATTGGACCGAGATGGATGTATGGCAGTACATTCTTGCCGAAAGCATTGAATTGCCCAGCATCTATTTTACGCATGAACGGAACGTCTTTTACCGGGATGGAGTGTGGTTGGCTGCTGCACCATTTATGAAGATGAAGCCTGGTGAAAGAATAGAATATAAACGTGTTCGCTGCCGCACTGTGGGCGATATAAGCTGCACCGGCCTGACCCTTTCAACCGCCGATACAGTGGAAGATATCATCCAGGAAATTGCTGCTACACGGGTAACCGAACGGGGTGGACGTTACGATGACAAACGTTCAGATGCAGCCATGGAGGACCGGAAAAAGGAGGGATATTTTTAATGGAGCAAACATTTTCCAGCAAGGCATATCTTAACATGGAACTGCTCCGGTTTACCACCGCCGGAAGCGTGGATGACGGGAAGAGCACACTGATAGGTCGCTTGCTTTACGATAGCAAATCTATCTTCGAAGATCAGCTGGACGCAGTTAGACGGGCCAGCGTTCAGAAAGGTAGCGAACACCTTAACCTTGCTTTGTTTACGGATGGCCTTCGGGCCGAGCGTGAACAGGGAATTACCATCGATGTCGCTTACCGTTACTTTGCTACCCCTAACC
>Ga0247842_10009242_pt1 | contig 10099 bp, 9 predicted proteins | sample LaCruzMarch2015__3_FD_192411 | JGI IMG/M metagenome (GOLD analysis project Ga0247842, IMG submission 192411) | Freshwater microbial communities from meromictic Lake La Cruz, Castile-La Mancha, Spain - LaCruzMarch2015_19m | ecosystem: Environmental > Aquatic > Freshwater > Lake | place: Spain... | reverse complement strand
GCTGAGCGCGATCCCGGTCGACTTCAGCAATGACTCCATCATCGGCAAGAGCAACTCCCCATGCCGACGCGGCGCCGGCTCCCGGCGCTGTTCGATGACACCGTCGATGAACAGCGCGACGGAGCAGAGCTCACCGGAGGTATCGAGCGCGAGCAATTTCATAATGATCCGGGCATCCTGGGAGAAATCGTCAGCGACCGGCCGGCGGCCGGGAACGCTTCACCAATAAGTGAAATCACTATCCGATCACGCCTTCCTGAAAATTGAAACACAGGGTGTCCTCAGGGAACTGGATGAAGTTGCCCTGAATATAGTCAACCCCGCTGGACCAGATCCGCCCGATGACCTCCGGGTCTTCGATTCCCGCGGCGATGACCCGCGCCCCCCGCTGGTGCAGCGCCTGCACCAACACCCGCAGACGGGCGCCCGATTCACGCCTGGCCAACGCGTGAGCCAACTTGACACTACCGATCGGCCGACGGGCAATCAGTCCGAGCACATCCTCACTGTCGGTGACACCCGCCAGACAGACCTCGATCCTCAATCGGCCGAGTTCCGGAAACAGGAGCCGGGCCTGATCCTCGTCGGCGAGCAGGTCGCGGGCATTGAACTCCAGCACCGGACGCTGATGGATCAAATCCAGACGCAGGATCTCATCGCGTACCCACTGCAGCCAACCGGGCTCCGCCAGACTCGCGGCGCACTGATGAATCATCAAGCGCGTGCGCCGACCGGCGTCGCGCTCCTGCCGCAGTGTCTGCAACGCCTCCGTCAACACCCAGCGATCCAGGTCCGGAAGCAGTCCGCAACGCCTCGCGACCGGGAGAAAGGTGAGCGGCGGAATAATATCACCCTGGGGCGTACGCAGCCGCAGCAGCACCTCATAGCGCTCCTGGTGGGCCTTGCGCAGGGACAGGATCGGTTGGTAGACCAACTCGAATCCAGACCCGGCCAGTGCCTGCTGCAACAACCGCAAGAGCGGCGCATCACCGAACTCGCCGCCGCTCATCGCCGGATCATCCAGCGTCCGGTGGACCAGGACCCGGTCGCCGCCGGCCCGCTGTGCCGCTTCACAGGCTGACTGGGCGCGCGACAGCAAGGTCAGCGCATTGTCCACCGATGGGAGGAGCGAGCCGATACCAATACTCAGGGAGACGCGCTCGACGCCGGCTCGCGGAGGCACCACCAGGGCACCGGCAGCCTGCTGGATCGCCTCGGCCAAGGCGACCACTGCGCTGTTGGATGCGCACCTCACCCACAGCAGAAGCTCCCCATCGCCCCGGCAGGCACCGCGCTGTGCCGCCCCCGCGGTGGAGCGAATCAACTCGGTGACCAACACGCTCAGTGCCCCCGCATCGGTCTCCCCGGCCGCCCCCAGGACCGGGGAGCCATCGACCCGGATGCAGAGCACGGCCTGACCCGATTCCGTCACCGGATGGACGAGAATCGCGTGATCGAGCCGTTTGATCAGTTGCGTCCGGCTCAACAACAACCGGTCCCGAGTACCCCCGGTCGCTGACGCGGCCTGGCTTGAGACCTGCTCGATCCGCCGCCGCACCGTGGCCAGCAAATGATCGTAGTCGAGTGGCCGCGCCAGGTAATCGTCTTCGCCCAGATGCAGCACCTCGCCGTGGTGCTCCGGGGACGCCTCCGCCGAGAGAAAAACAATCGGCAGTTCATCGGCTGCCGGATGGGCCCGGATCGCGGCCGCAAGATCCCGATGATCGTCTTGATACAGGTTGAGATCCAGCAGGATCAGATCACAGGGAGCACGTTCCAGGGCCGGGATCACCTGATGCAGATCCGACGCCTGTTCCACCAGCACACCGCCGCGCCGCAAGGTCGCGACGATCTCAAGACGCTCCGGGGTCAGTGCATCGACGACCAACACCCGTCCCGGCCTTGGCCTCTGCGCGGTCATCAGCGCGACCACCTGCTCGGCAATGCGCGCACCATCCCATGGCGCGGCGACGGTCATCACCGCGCCCGGACACTGGTCGATGCCGCGTTCCACCGGCGGTGCGGCCCCGACCAGACAGACGAGGTGTGGACGCAGCCCCGTGCCCTTCTCCAGCCGATCCAGGATCGCATTCACCGACCGCCCCGGCCGCAGGATACCAGGCTCCAGAATGAGAACCGGCACCGGTCGACTGCCGGCCGCGAGCATCAGACCGGCCAGCGTCCGCACCGCGCGCACCGCGATCGACCGCTCGCCGAGGTGATCGCGCAGCGTGCGCAACAACGTCAGGTCGACACCAAAATAGAAGACCGTCTCACCGATGAAAGTATTGGTATCGGGCATCGTCATCCAAGACCACAAAACTTGCCGACAGCGGCGCGCCGTCACCGTCAGGCGGACGACAGACAGAGCCGAAATGATAGGCCGCGATCAGAGCCGACGCCAGCCATACCCCGGCCTCGATTCTCGTTGCGGCCGGCGCTGCGCTTTTGGAGTCCAAGGCTGAAGCCTTGGACTCCAGGCGGCCGCTCGGCTCGCCGGAACCCCGACCAAGGCCCATACCCGCCGTCAAGCGCAATTCACGCTGGTCCATATTCAATCTGGTCGGCCCACCCGGTCAGGGCCATAATGCCCGCTCAGACACTGGACTCAACCGGAGCCATCCGATGCAGAACCGCACCCCGCTGATCGTCGCCCTGACCACCTGCCTGACCCTCGCCGCCCCGACTCAGGCCGATGAGGTCACGGATCAACTGGACGCCGCGCGCCAGGCCTACGAGGCCGGCCAACTGCACAGCGCCGCCGACACCCTGAACTTCGCCGTGGCCAAGATCAAGGAGCAAATGACCGCGGGCCTGTTGAAGCTGCTGCCGGAGCCGCTGGCCGGCTGGCAAGCCGACCCCGCGCAATCCGAAACCGCCGGACTCGCCAGCATGATCGTGGGCACCAACCTGGGTCGCCGCTATTTCCGCGAGGACGGAGCCGAAGTCAACCTGAACGTGACCGCCGACTCCCCGCTGTTACCGATGCTGACCATGTTCCTGTCCTCACCCTTCATGATGCAGGCCGACCCGAACACCAAGCCCTACACGATCAAGGGCCAGCGCGGCATCATCAAGCACGATGCACAAACCAATGAGCACGAGGTGACCCTGATGATCGGCAACCGCATCCTGATCCAGGGCAAGGGCACCGGCATGGCGGACGGCGCCGCGGTGCAGCAGTACATCGAAGCGCTGGATCTGGACGCGATCCAGAAGGCGTTCGGGGGCTGAGCTGGGATGTTGGGGTTCGTTCCTCACCCCAACCTACGGGCTGCGAGGCATTGCGTGTCGGGAAGTCGGTGGAGTAGGTATACGCTGTCCACGGCGATGCTATAGCCCACGTCGTCGTCGCTTCCTCCGAAGTAGGTGGAGTAGAGCAGCGTGCCGCCATCGGCACTGAGCTTGGCGACAAAGGCGGGCATCGGCTCCGGACGAGCACCGGGCCGGGGCGTGGCGCCGGGTTCGATTGGCTGGTGTTGTGCAGCGAGAGCACCGCCTCACCGGGCGTCAGGAACAGGCTGTAGCCGGGCCGCGGGCGAGGAACTTCACCGCGGCATCGGCCTGGCCGCCGTTGGCCTCGAAGGTGTAGGGCAGCTTGCCATAGTCGGCCTGAATCTTCGCCTGGGCCGGGGCGGTTGCCGCGCTGGTCGGCGATGGCGGCGTTTGGACCAACGGCACCGCGAGGGCGGAGACGCCCGCCCCGCCAACAGGCGGGTTGGGCTCTGGTGCGGCGGCGGCCAGCAGGCCGCTGCCGAGCGCCAGCAGGGCGGGGATCAGGCGCAGTCGGGGCGGGATCTTGAACATACCGAGGCGCCTTGAGTGAGATGGGTGACCCGAAATCCGGCAATTGCTCGCACCAAGACACGCAGGGCTGCCAGGCGTTGTCCCGACGGCTTTGGTCATCAACAGGGCTACATCACGTTTCTGCGAGGTCGACGGTCCGCGCAGCGGACCCTACGGGGGCCGCTGTGCGGACCGATCGCGGCTGTCCTGCTTGGTGTCTTCGGTGATTTCCGGGAACGGGGTTACCGATGTGGGGGAAGGGGCGACTGAAGTCGCCCCTACAGTCGCCCCTACAGTCGCTCCAAAAGGTGTCACCGATGGCTGCCGATCAAAGACAACCGTGATACGCATCACAGTTTTCGAAACTGCACTGTAGCGCCACGAACACCTTGAGGAAAACCACCGTTGGTCACTCGTCAATGACCGTACGGCGGGAATTTTCAACCGGTTGTCCGCCGGAACCCGACACGAAGGCTCTCCACCGACCCTGATGCGGATCAGGCCCGCTCGACCGGAAAGGCCAGCACGGCGTCGATGTGCCGGACATTCATGACCGCCATCAACAGCCGGTCCAGACCCACGGCGACCCCGGAGGTCTCCGGCATCCCCGCGGCCAGGGCGGCGAGGAAGGCGGTGTCGATGGGCGGGGTAACGCGGCCCTGGTGGCAGCGCGTTTCAAGGTCTAACTGCAACCGCGCACGCTGCACTGCTGCGTCGGTCAACTCCTGGAAGCCGTTCGCGAGTTCCACCCCTTCGAAATACAGCTCGAAGCGCTCCGCCACCTCCACCTCGTCCTGCCGCAGCCGGGCCAGCGCCGCCTGGCTTGGCGGATAGTCACACAGGAAAGTCAGGCAACCGCGGCCCAACTGCCCTTGCAGACACTGGGTCAGCAGCAGGTCCAGCCAGCCGTCGCGGTCGAGATCAAGGGAATCGGCATCGGCGATTGCCAGCGCCGCCGCGCGCGTTCGCAGATCGTCACATCCGGCCGTCCAGGGATCGATCCCCAACCGCTCGCGAAACAACGTACGATAGGTCAGCCGCTCGGTCGGCAAATCCGGACGCCCGAGCACCACCCGGACCACCGCGGCCACCTCGTCCATCAGACGCCGATAGTCCCAACCCGGCCGGTACCACTCCAGCAAACTGAATTCGGGGTGGTGGAGTCGGCCCCGTTCGCCGTCACGAAACACTTTGCAGATTTGATAGATAGGTCCCACGCCGGCGGCCACCAGCCGCTTCATGGGAAACTCGGGGGACGTGTGCAGAAAGAGTGGCTGGCCCGCGGCGTCGCTGCCCCAGTGCCAGCGGGTGACCAGGCTCTCCAAGGCCGGGTCGGACCCGGCACACCGGGAGGCGATCGGCGTCTCGACTTCCAGGACGCCGGCGCGGGAGAAAAAGTCGCGCACCGCGGCGAGCATGGCGGCGCGCGCACGCAGGGCCGCCGGCGACGCGCTGGGTCGCCAGTGCGGGATCACTCCTTGGCGCGCGAGACGTATTCGCCGATACGGGTGTCCACGCGAATCAGTTCACCACTCTGAACGAACAGCGGCACCCGCACCACGGCGCCGGTCTCCAGGGTGGCGGGCTTGCCGCCGCCGCCCGAGGTATCGCCCTTGAGTCCGGGGTCGGTCTCGATAATTTTCAGCACCACAAAGTTTGGCGGTTCCACGGCCAGCGGCAGGCCGTTCCACAGGGTCACATTACAGATATCGTTATCTTTGATCCACTTGGCGGTATCACCCACGATCGTGGCATCGGCGGTCATCTGCTCGAAACTGGCCGGGTCCATGAAGTGCCACTGCTCGCCGTCGTTGTACAGATACTGCATGTCGGTATCATGCACATCGGCCGCCTCGACGGTGTCGCCCGACTTGAAGGTCTTTTCCACGGTGCGCCCGGTTTTGAGGTTGCGCACGCGCACGCGGCTGAACGCCTGACCTTTGCCGGGTTTGACGAACTCGTTCTCGACGATGTTGTACGGATCCCCGTCCAGCATGATCTTGAGTCCGCTCTTGAATTCACTGGTGCTGTAGCTCGCCATGTCGTACCCGGTGCCTATGTGTTTGAAGCTCTAACTGAAGCTGGAATTGACGCTGAACGCCAAACCGCCAATGGTAACGCGAAGCATCGCGCAATGTCATAGCCAGGACTGGCAGACTGCGCTCGCCCAGGCCTTCACGCGGGTCCCTGACCTGCTCGCGTTCCTCGACCTGCGGGCCGACCAGATCACCGACCTCGACCCGGATCCCGGCCCGTTCCGGCTGTTGGTGCCGCGCGGTTTCGCGGCGTTGATGACGCCGGGCGACCCCCACGACCCGCTGTTACGGCAGGTGCTGCCGCTGCGTGACGAACACCTCACAAGCCCCGGTTTCAGCCGGGACCCGGTCGGCGACGGCCCGGCGGTCTGCGTTCCCGGACTCCTGCGCAAGTACGCGGGGCGCGCCTTGCTGATCGTCCATGGCGCTTGCGCCGTCCATTGCCGATACTGTTTTCGTCGCCATTTCCCTTACGCGGAGTTAGGCCCCCACCGTGCCCGGATGGATGCGGCGATCGACCGGATCCAAACCGACCACAGCCTGTCGGAGGTCATTCTGAGCGGGGGTGACCCCTTGCTGCTGAGTGACGACGCCCTCGCGGCACTCCTCGCCCGACTCGCCGCGATCCCCCACCTGCGGCGGCTGCGCCTGCACACCCGGCTGCCGACGGTGCTGCCCGCGCGGGTGACCGAGGCGTTGTGTGCGCTGCTGGCCGGACTGCGCCTCGCGCCGGTGCTGGTGGTTCACGTCAATCACGCCGACGAACTCGGCGTTGGAGCACGGGCGGCCTTGCGCAGACTGCATGCGGGCGGTATCACGCTGTTGAATCAGAGCGTCTTGCTGCGCGGGGTCAACGACACCGCGGACGCGCTCGGCGCGCTGAGCGAACGACTCTTCGAGTGCGCTGTCTTGCCTTATTATCTGCACCAATTGGACCTGGTGCACGGGGCCGCCCATTTCGAGGTGTCCGACCGCGACGCCGGCGCCCTGATGGACAGTCTCAGGGCCCGACTGCCGGGTTATCTGGTACCCCGTCTGGTCCGCGAGGTCGCGGGTGCACCCTGCAAAGTCCCGGTTGCATTCCGTGGTTCCCTAACCGACTCCGTACGTCGATAATCGCCACGCAGACCCTATCGCCGGACCTTAGTAGAGAAGCATGCCCGCGCAAGCCCAACCCGTCATCCTGCTGGTCATGACCTCCCAGCCCAACGAGGCGGAACGCCTGATCACGTCCCTGCGCAACGGCGGACTGACCGTGCGCGGGATGTACACCGCCACCGCGGACCGGATCGATGAACTGGTCGAGCGCCGGGCTTGCGATCTGATCCTCTGTTGCAGCTATGACCCCAGCGTGGATCTCGATGCCGTGTTGACCCGCCACCGCGAGTTGACGGCCGATGTCCCATTGATCGTCGTGGCCGACCACCACGGCGATCAAGAGTCCGTGATCAAGGCCTTGCGCGCCGGGGCGCGCGACGTCACCGACCGCGAGGACAGTGAACACCTGCAACTCGTGGTGGGCCGCGAATTGGCCGATCTGCGCGTGCGCCGCCAGGTCAGACACCTGACCCACCAACTCCAGCAATGCGAGTCGCGCGCCCGCGAATTGGTCGAAACCACCGGCGAAGCAGTCGCCTTCATCCAGGACGGGATGCATGTGCATGCCAACCCCGCCTATCTGAGCCTGTTTCGCTTCCCCACGGTTGACGACCTCCAGTCCGCCGCGTTCCTGGACCTGATCGCGACCGACCAGCGCGCGGCGGTGCGCGACTTCCTGCGCACGCGCACCACCCCCGAGGCCCAGGGTTTGGCCGAAATCCCGACCATGTGCGTGCGGGCCGACACCAGCAACTTCCGCGGAACCCTGTTCGCCGCGCCCGCCGAACGCGACGGCGAGCCCTGTTTGCGGCTGATCGTCCGCACCGCCGACCGTTCGACCGTTCTTGCCACCGACAGCGTCGACCAACTGCACGAGGTCACGGGGACCGCCACCCTGATCGCGGCCATCGCGATTGCCCTCGGCAACGAGGGTCGGCCCGCGATACCCTTCACACTCTTCTATATCCGCCTGCGCGGTGCCGCCGACCTGCTCCGCACCCTCGGCTTGACCCAGGGACTGGCAGTGATCGGCTCAGTCGCCGCGTCGCTTGCTCTGGTATGTGCTGAACTCGGCGTGCTGGCCCGGGTCAGCGACGACGGTTATGGACTCCTGGTCCCGGAGCTTGACGAAACCGCCGCGCACACCCTGGCTGAACGCATCCGTGCCGAGGTGCGTTTACCCGAGGCCCAAACCGCCAAGTCCCGCATTGAGGCCGATTGCGACGTGGGCTATGTGGTCGTCTCCGGACCCTACGCCGACCCCAAGGAGGTGCTTGACGATGCCTATCGCGCCTGCCTTGGCGGCACCGTGCTGATCACCCGGGCGGGGATGCAGGAACCCACATCCCTGGCTGCCCGCGACAAGCAACCGGCGATCGAGGGCGAAGATCCCTTGACCAGCAAGATCGAGTCCGCCCTGGACAACGATCGCTTTATCCTGGTCTACCAGCCGATCGTCAGTCTGATGGGCGACAACCAGGAAAACTACACTGTCCTGGTGCGCTTGATCGATGAATCCGGGGACCTGCTCGAGGCCAAGGACTTCATCGTCCCGGCGATCCGCAGCGGATTGATCGAGCGGATCGACAAATGGGCGATCCGCAACGCCGTCAAGACCATGCACGAACACCGTCAGGCCGGCCGGAATTTCAATTTTTTCATTAATCTGGCGGAAGATACCTTCCGCGATCCGGGCGCCGTCATCTGGATCTGCGATTGCCTGCAGGAATTCGACGTCCGCGGGAACTGGCTGACGTTCGTCATTCAGGAGGAACTGGTGGACGGTAACCTGGGGAGTCTGAGTCGACTCGTCGAAAGCCTTAAGAAAATCAAATGCCGGATCGCGATCAATCGCTTCGGCGGTACCGACCACCCGCAGATGCTGCTGCAGGGACTCTCCCTGGATTTCATTTTGTTGCGTCCTGAGTTCACCCAGGACCTCGCCGACGACAAGGACAAGCAGCAACGCCTGCTGGCCTTGGCGAATCTGGCGCGCGAATTCAACGTGAAAAGTGTGGTAACCGGAGTCGAGGACGCCCGCGCACTCACCATTCTCTGGACCGCGGGGGTGGATTATGTGCAGGGTAATTTCCTGCAACGCCCCTCGACCAACCTGGAGATGGCGACTTGAGAAAGTGCCGTCTGCCATCAGCGCGCCGCACCGCCGCCGGGCGCCCGGCCTGCCGCACCACCCGAGTTCCGCGACCGGATGCAGAACCGGATTGACCCGACTAAAACGACAGGACATTGGCCGAGCCGCTGCAAACACGTGTATTCTATCTACCTGACAACGAGCGATGCGAGTCGGCCCCTACCGATCCGACCCAGTCGGGTACGCGATCGACCCCCTGTTCGGCGATGACGCCAAGCATTTTCCACGAGGCGAGCGACATGGCAAACGAGAAGATCGTGACCAAGAAGACTGCGGCCAAGCCGGCCGCACCCACTACGCAGACACCCGCGGCCACCCCGGTGGTCAAGAAGTCGGTCGCGAAGAAAACTGCCGGGACCGCGGCGACGCCGCCCGCACCAGCCCCGGCACCCGCGCTGACCAAGGCCGCGGCGGCGGCCGCCGCCGCCAAGTCCGCGGCCGCCGCGGCACCCGCAAAAGCCGCAACGCAGCCGGCCGCCGCGTCATCCAAGTCAGCGCCGAAAAAACCCGCCAAGCGGGCCGAGCCGACCGCGGGCAAACCCCAAGCACCGCTGGAAGATAAGCCGGTCAGTCTTCAGCACTTAGCCAACGTCACGCCGGAACAACGGCTGGACATGATCCGTGAAGCCGCGTATTACCGGTCTGAGAAACGCAATTTCGCGGAAGGCTACGACGCGCAGGATTGGGCCGATGCGGAACGCGAGATCGATGAGTTAACGGCGAAGGCCAAACAGATCTTCGGGAGTCGACAGTAAAGGAGTCAGGAGCAAGTCAAACACACTCGTTGTCGTTGTCGTTGTCGTTGTCGTAATCGGAGAAGCGCTACGACAACCTCGATTACGACAACGACAATGATGTATAAGACAGACCCTTGGTGCGGGGGCGGGTTTGAAACCCGCACCTAGCAGCCTGTCGGACTTTAGGCGATTTCCGAATAAGACGCTATCAAGAATCAAGCTCCGTAGGAGCCCGCTTGCGGGCGACGTGACCTGCCGGAATCGCGTCATTGTGCCCCACCCGTCGCCCG
>Ga0247842_10009240_pt1 | contig 10101 bp, 6 predicted proteins | sample LaCruzMarch2015__3_FD_192411 | JGI IMG/M metagenome (GOLD analysis project Ga0247842, IMG submission 192411) | Freshwater microbial communities from meromictic Lake La Cruz, Castile-La Mancha, Spain - LaCruzMarch2015_19m | ecosystem: Environmental > Aquatic > Freshwater > Lake | place: Spain... | reverse complement strand
ATTTGCTTTATCATGCAATTCGGATAAAAAATCCAAACTCGAAAAATTAAAAAAACAATATGACGAAATTGCTGTGCAGATTAAAAATCTTGAAAAAGACATAGCAAAAGGTGAAGGAAAAAGTTTGGATAAAATTGCAGAAGTCTCCGTTACTGACCTGAAAGCGGAAGAATTTAATCATTACATAGAAGTGCAGGGCAAGATTGACGGTGATGAAAATGTTACGGTCAGTTCTAAAATGCCTGGAGTTGTGACTGATATAAATGTGAAAGAAGGACAAGGGGTGATTAAAGGTCAGGTTCTTGCTCAACTTGATGACGCCGTTCTCAGGCAATCGCTGTCAACACTTGATTCTTCATTAGTTTTTGTCACAAATTTATACAATAAACAAAAAAAATTATGGGATCAGAAGATAGGGTCGGAAGTGCAATATCTTACAGCAAAAAATAATAAAGAAAGCATTGAAAATAATATTAAAACAATAAAAGAACAGCTCGCCCAGATGAATATCGTTTCACCGATAAATGGAACTATTGAAGAAATTCCTATTAAAGTCGGGCAGGTTGTTTCCCCTGGTGTTACAACTGCATTCCGCGTGGTGAATCTTTTAAAAGTAAAGGTGGTGGCTGATATTGCCGAAGCATATTCAGCAAAACTTAAAACAGGAAATGAAGTTACTATTAATTTCCCTGATTTGAATAAAGAAATAATTTCAAAAATATCTTTTTCAAGCAAGTATATAAATACCGTGAACAGAACTTTTACGGTGGAGGTACGGCTTGATAACAGCAGCGAAGAATACAGGGCGAATATGATTGCTGTGCTTAAGATTAATGACTATCATGCAAATTCAGCAATCGTAATTTCTGTTGACCTGATACAGAAAATGAATGGAGAAGATTATGTTTATGTTGCAGAAAAAAACAGCAGTAATAAATATACAGCGAAAAAAAATAAGGTAAAAACCGGACAGACTTACAATGGTTATACTGAAATTCTTGATGGATTGAAAGAAGGCGAAAAGATTATCACCGTGGGTTATCAGAATGTGGAAGATGGACAATTGTTGAAGTTTTAGTTATTCTAAAAACCGGATAAGTTTATACATTTTATATTGTTAAAAATGAATAATGATTTACGAAGCAAGGCAGCCAATTCTAAAATCAAAAATCGTTGTTCCTTGTTCTTAAATCAAAATTAAGATTGGGTTTACAACCAAATTTCTAAAGCTAAACCTTAGCTTTGGTGAGGGTATAAAAAAGAGTTACCGGCAGGGCTAAAAAAAACAAACTATGAAAATTTTACATGGAGAAAATTTGGTTAAAGAATTAAGAAATCTTTCCGACAATGTTTCAAAACGACTTTGGATAGCCGTTCCATACATTGGAAGCCCAACGTCTTTAAGAAAGATTTTAGGTAAAAAGTGGTTTGACTCTCCATCTGTTTCGGTAAAACTTCTTACGGATATTTCAGAAATATCAAATATTAACTCGGAGTCAATTCGACATTTTTATGAAAGAGGAAAAGTAAAATCATTGACAGGACTTCATGCAAAAATATATATCATTGACGACAATTGTTTGGTAACATCTGCCAACCTAACAAATACAGCATTCTCAAAACGATACGAAATCGGAGTGTTATTCCAATCAAAACAAGCAAATACGCTTATTGAAACTTTTAATGAATGGTGGTTAAAATCAGTAAATCTGAAACCAGAAGACATTAGAATATTTTTTACAAAAAATCATAATTCAACAGACGAAACAGAAATAACTTTACCAACACTTTGGAAATTACCAAATGATCCGGGGTCATTCATTAAAAATCTTGAAAAAAGATATCTTAATTACGATAGAATAGTTGAAAATTTTAATGACTTTGCCAATAAATATTCAACTATTCAACGTCTATGGAAAGACAGTCCCCTCAACTTAGAAATTGATGGACTTTTTAATTATTTATATCACCATGCTGTAGGGAAGCCATCAAATGAATACATTAAAAAAATGCCAAGAAATTTATCAGAAGATCAACAGTTAAGTGAAATAAAAAAATGGGCATTGAGTTATAGAAAATGGAACGAACAAAAAGACGAGGACGATATTGTTTGGAGAATTCGTAATTCAGAAAAGCTAAAGAAATTTTTCATACCTTCAAAAGTTACCAAACTTACAAAAGAAGAATTAAAAGAAGCATTCATGTGCTTGAATAGTTTAACATCTTATCCAATCAACAGAACTAAAATTTTAAACAATAATTCCATTCAAGAAATACGAGTAGCAATAAATGAGCTTGTAAATGGGGATGGAGAGCTTGCTGCAAGAATGGATTTTTGCAATAAAATTAAAAATCTTGGTACATCATCGATGAATGAAATTATTGGTTTTACTAAGCCCGAAAAATATCCAATAATAAATAAAAACTCTAATTGTGGACTTCGATTTTTTGGTTATCAAGTTAGAGTATATAACTAACATGGTATTTAAAAATACATAATGACAAATAGCCCAAGTAAAAGGCATTTGCTTTCAGTGGCGGGCACTGCAAAACAGCTAATTGGTGAATTAAATTACGAGTAGTTAAATTTAAGCAAACAATTGCCACGACCTTCAGGTCGTGGATAAAATAAAACAAGGTAATTCAGGGCTTTAGCCCAAAACAAATCTAAATATGCCTTACACCAAAGTATTGATACATTATATATGGTCAACCAAAAATCGGGAGCATTTAATCAGCAAAGAATTGAAACCATTATTGCTTGATCACATCAAAGAAAACAGTATAAAAAAAGAAATTTTTATTGATACTCTAAACTGTGTTTCGGATCATATTCATTTGCTTGTTTCTCTTGGTACTGAGCAAACCATAGCCAAAACAGCTATGCTGATAAAAGGAGAATCTTCATTTTGGGTAAATAAACAACAAAAACTCAAAACTAAATTTGAATGGCAGGATGAATACATTGCATTATCAGTAAGCTATTCTGCTATTGACAAAGTAAGAGCATACATTTTAAATCAAGCAGAACATCACAAAAGGAAAACTTTCGCCGAAGAATACGAAGAGTTCCTGATTGCTCACAATTTTGAAACTGTTTTGGCTAAAGCCAACATTAATTTTATTAAATAATCCACGACCTGAAGGTCGTGGCAATTATACAGAGAACACAAAGATTTGCGTAAAATTTACAAAGTTTAAAATATGAATTAAATACCCAATTAACAATACTAAAAATAAATAATACACATTACCATGAAAGTTAAATTAAAAGAATTCAAGCCTACAAGCTGGAGCATTAACAATAAAACCAGCATATATGTGCTGATTATAATCATATCTATTTTCGGGATAATAAACTATAACACAATCCCGAAAGAACAAATACCCGATATTGTAATTCCTACAATACTTATAAATACAATGTATCCGGGAACTTCGCCGGCTGATATGGAAAATCTTATTACCCTCCCGATTGAAAAAAACATTAAATCAATAAATGGCGTTAAAAAAATTACGAGCAGCTCTGTTCAGGACTTTTCTATGATAGCTGTTGAATTTAACCCAAACGTTGACGTAGCTGATGCAAAGCAAAAAGTAAAAGATGCAGTTGACAAAACAAAAAAAGATCTGCCTAATGATTTAAGCAAATATGGCGACCCACAGGTAATGGATATTGATTTGTCGGAGATTCCTATTATGAACATAAATCTTTCGGGAAATATTGATTTGAACAGGCTGAAAAAATATGCTGAAACTGCACGTGATAAAATTGAATCATTTAAAGAAATTACAAGAGTTGATATTGTGGGCGCTTTAGACAGGGAAATCCAGATTGATGTTGATATGTATAGAATGCAGGCGGCAAGCGTTACATTAAGTGATATTGACAGAGCTGTATCTGCCGAAAATGTTATAATCTCCGGTGGTAATATCAATATGCGGGGCATGAGCAGGTCGGTTAGAGTTGTTGGAGAATTTAAGAATATTGAACAAATAAAAAATATTTATATTCATTCGTCAAGCGGCGCAACTATTGCATTGAAAGACATTGCCGACATTAAAGACAGCAATAAAGACCAGGAAAGCTTTGCAAGATTGAACGGGCAGAACGTGGTTACTCTTAATGTTATTAAAAAAAGCGGGCAGAATCTTCTTGATGCTTCCGATAAAATTAAAGCGGCTTTAACTGAACTTGAAGAAAATAAATTTCCTTCAAATCTGAAAGTAACGATAACCAGCGACCAATCGAAGTTTACAAGAACCACATTGGAAGACTTAAACAATACAATTATTATTGGATTTATTTTGGTTGTTATTGTTCTTATGTTTTTCATGGGCTTAACAAATGCAATTTTTGTAGGGTTGTCCGTTCCACTTTCAATGGCTCTTTGTTATATAGTGCTTCCCGGCATTGGATATACGATGAACATGCTTGTTATGTTCTCGTTCATATTTGCACTTGGTATTGTGGTTGACGATGCTATTGTGGTAATTGAAAATACGCATAGAATTTTTAAACAGAATAAAGGCAAACTTGATATTGTTCAATCTGCCAAGTTTGCTGCCGGTGAAGTATTCGTTCCCATATTATCAGGAACATTAACAACACTGGCTCCTTTTTTCCCGCTTATATTTTGGCCCGGAACAATTGGCAAATTCATGCATTTTATCCCCGTTGTTTTAATATTAACTCTTTTTGCTTCATTAATTGTTGCCTATATTTTTAACCCTGTGTTTGCAGTAACTTTCATGAAGCACGATGAGGAAAATGAGATTCCCGGAAATAAAAAGAAAATCGCAAGGACTGCTTTGATCATTGCTGCTGTTGGTGTTCTTGCCCATGTATTGGGTCATAATGGAATAGGAAATTTTGTTTTATTTATTTCAATATTCTTTGTATGGCACAACCTCTGGGGATATAAAATTTTGTTGAAATTTCAGCATAGCTTTATCCCACAAATGATGACCAAATATGAAAATTTATTAAGATGGGTATTATTCAAAAAGCGTCCGTATTACTTGCTGATTGGGACGGTTGCATTGCTTATCGGAGCAATATTTCTGACTGAGTTTTCAAAATCTAAAACGGTTCTTTTTCCTACCGGTGAACCGCAATATATTTATACTTACATTAAATTACCAGTTGGAACGGATGTAAAAGTTACCGATTCAATTACCGGAGTTGTTGAAAATAGAATAAAAAATGTTTTAAATAAAGATTATCCCGATGGGAAAAATCCTATTGTAGAATCGTTAATTTCAAATGTTTCATTGGGCGCATCGGAATCTACGTTTGACAGATCAACAACTTCAAATAAAGGAAAAGTAACTGTTGCTTTTGTTGAGTTTTCTAAGCGGCATGGAATTTCCACAACTCAATATCTTGATAAAATGAGGGCGGCTGTGAAAGGAATACCTAACGCTGAAATTACTGTTGATGCGAATAAAATGGCACCTCCTTCATCAGGAAAACCTGTTAATATTGAGATCAGTGGCGACAACCTGGATGATCTGGTTGCAACAACCGCTGAATTTAAAAAATATATCGAATCCCTTAAAATCCCGGGAATTGAGCAATTGAAATCCGATTTTGATAATACAAAACCTGAAATCATCATTGATATTGACAGAGAAAGAGCGAATCGCGAAGGTTTATCAACAGGGCAAATCGGCTCGGAAATCAGGACGGCTATTTTAGGAAAAGAAGTTTCTAAATATCGTGAAGATGAAGATCAATACCCGATTCAACTAAGATACGGAAAAGACATCAGGGAGAATATTGATAAACTTTTAAATTTAAAAATAGTATACAGGGATATGACTTCGGGTATTCTCAGGCAAATACCTCTTTCGGCGGTTGCAAAAATTAATTATGAAAACAACTACGGAGGAATTAAAAGAAAAAATCTGAAAAAAGTTATAACACTCAGTTCAAATATTTTGACCGGATATACGGCAACCGATATAAATAAGGCAATTACCGAAGCATTACCCGGTTTTAATAAAAAGGAAGGCGTTGACATTAATCTTACCGGTGAAAATGAAGAAATGAAGGAAACACTGATGTTTATGGTAAAAGCAATATTACTCGCATTATGTATAATATTATTTATTTTAATTACACAATTTAATTCGGTGAGTAAATCTATGATAATATTATCTGAGGTAATATTAAGTGTAATAGGAGTATTGCTTGGATATTTCATATTCGGAATGGATTATTCAGCCGTTATGACAGGAATGGGAGTAGTTGCTTTAGCGGGAATAGTTGTGCGAAATGGTATTTTACTTGTTGAATTTACTGATGTTTTGAAAGAACGCGGATTAAAAACAAGAGAAGCAATTATTCAAGCCGGTAAAATTCGTATTACGCCTGTTGTTTTAACAGCAACAGCAACCATTTTAGGGCTGATTCCTTTAGCAATTGGTTTTAATATAAACTTCGAAACTTTATTTACCGAATTTAATCCGCATATATGGATAGGGGGAGATAGCGTTAAGTTTTTCGGTCCGCTGTCGTGGACAATAGTATTCGGATTAAGTTTCGCAACATTCCTTACTCTGGTTCTTATTCCCGTGATGTACTATATTATGTATGCTGCAAAAGCCAATGCAAACCGCAGCAGGTCGAACCGGATCAGCAAAAGAAGCATAAAAGCAGAGCGGGAAAGCCGTATTAGAAATGGCGAAGACTTCCTGATATGATATATCATAACATTTAATGAAGCCACTGTTAATTATTACAACGGTGGCTTTTGTTTTTAGCAATAAGCCGAATGATAAAAGATTTTAGTAATTTTACAAACTAAACTTTTCTTTTAAAAAATTGAGCAACACTATTACACAGGGGAAATTACTGTCAACCATCAATTCGCCTGAAGATCTGCGAAAGTTGAATGATGATGACCTTCCTATACTTTGTGAGGAAATCAGGCAGTTTATTATTGATGTTGTTTCGCATCATCCCGGGCATCTGGGTGCAAGCTTAGGCGCAGTGGAGCTTGCAGTCGCCATTCATTCGGTATTCAATACTCCGTTTGATAACCTGATATGGGATGTAGGCCATCAGGCTTATGCACATAAAATTTTGACCGGACGAAAAGAAGTTTTTTATACAAACAGAGCGTATAATGGAATCAGCGGTTTTCCTAAGATGAGCGAAAGCAAGTATGACGCTTTTGGCACAGGGCATTCTTCCACATCTATATCGGCGACTCTTGGAATGGCAATAGCCGCACAATTGAACAATGAAAAAGACAGGCACCACATTGCGGTAATCGGCGATGGTTCTATGACCGGTGGTATGGCTTTTGAAGCTTTGAACCATACCGGTGTTTCAAAAGCAAATATCCTGATTATTCTTAATGATAACGGCATTGCCATCGACAAGAATGTCGGGGCTTTGGAAGAGTATCTTACGGATATTACCACTTCAATGACGTATAATAAAATCAAAGACAGAATATGGAACCTGCTTGGAAAGCGCGGCAGATACGGAACTAAAACCCGTTCGTTTGTTCAGAAAATCGAAAATGCAATCAAGGTCACGATTTTCAGGCAAAGTAATATTTTCGAATCTTTAAACATCAGGTATTTTGGGCCTGTTGATGGGCATGATATCTTCAGACTAAAAAAAATTTTAAGTGACATGAAGCATATCCAAGGTCCGAAGATTTTGCACTGTGTTACTGTTAAGGGCAAAGGTTTTGAACAGGCTGAAAAGTACCAGGTAAAATTTCACGCTCCAGGATTTTTTAATAAAACTACAGGTGAGATCATTGAAACCCCTCATGAAATAAATGCTCCAAAATACCAAACAGTGTTCGGAAAAACAATTGTTGAGCTTGCAAGGCAAAATCCAAAGATAATCGGCATTACACCTGCCATGTCGACCGGCTGCTCATTAAACATAATGATGGAACAGATACCTGAACGGGCATTTGATGTGGGAATCGCCGAACAACATGCGGTAACCTTCTCGGCAGGACTGGCTGTACAAGGTTTTATTCCGTTCTGTAATATTTATTCCTCATTTATGCAAAGGGCTTATGACCAGATTATTCATGATGTGGCACTGCAGAACCTGCATGTTGTTTTCTGCCTTGATCGTGGCGGACTTGTTGGAGAAGATGGAGCTACACATCATGGAGTTTACGACTTTGCTTATCTTCGCTGTATTCCGGATATTATAGTTTCCGCTCCTATGAACGAAGAAGAATTAAGAAACCTGATGTTTACGGCTCAACATAAAAATCACGGGCCTTTTGCTATTCGCTATCCAAAGGGTAACGGCGTTATGCTCGATTGGCAAAAACCTTTTAGTGAAATTGAAATTGGAAAAGGAAGAAAAATTAAAGACGGTGAAGACCTTGCTATTCTGACAGTAGGGCATGTCGGAAATTTTGCGGCAGAAGCAATAGAGTACCTTGAAAAAGAAGATTGCAGCATTGCCCTTTACGATATGAGGTTTGTAAAACCCTTGGATCAGGAACTGCTTCATGAAATATTTACAAAATTTGATACTGTGATCACTGTTGAAGACGGTACTATTATCGGAGGATTTGGCAGTGCCATACTTGAATTTTCTTCCGAAAATAATTATAATGCTCATATTACCCGACTAGGTGTTCCCGACCGTTTTGTTGAACAGGGAACACAGAAAGAATTGTACGATGAATGCGGGTATCACACCGAAGGGATTATAGAAGCCGTTAAGAAAATACTAATAAATAATTTTACCCCTAAAAAAGTTCAGGTATAAATAAGTTAGCAGCGTTTTTTTATGAAAATATTAACAGACTATATAGTACCATTCGGCGTTATTCTAACATTTATTGGAACGTTAATTGCAATTTATTATACACGTAAAAATTCTAAATCGACAAAATATATTGACACAGTAACAAGCGAAAGAATTAAATGGATTGAAAAAATAAGACTGGAAACGGCAGACTTAAATTCAATTTTCCTGACAATAATTAAAAATCATCATTTCATTATTCAACTAGAAGAAATTGACGGAAAAACAAATAATAATGAAGTGAGCGACATTGAAGAACGTATAAATGAATTTCACTTATCAGCAAATAAGAATAGACAGAAAGCCCAATTACAAAATGAAATAACAAACTTTTCAAAAACTGATATTTTAAGAAAAATAAACACAATTAGACTTAGACTAAATCCCGTAGAAGACGAAAAAATATTAGAATGCTTGGATGACTTGTTGACTTTTGTCCTTGGACAAGAAAGAACTAAGGGAAGCATCAAGAAAGTGTGGGAAACAAATTTGACATTTATTTCATTGACACAAAAAATGCTTAAAGAAGAATGGGAAAAAGTTAAAATAGAAGCAAGAAGTTAAAGACAGATGCTTCGTATTGCTTCAATGGCTTGTGGTTGAAGGGTTTCAGCAGTGCACTTAAAATTATTATTTTGGCTGATACGTCCGACTTCGTCTGACAATCCACCAAAGCAAGCAATGCATGGTCGTAATAACGGATTGTTAGAAAAATTAATAAGCATTTTTGCTACGGAGTAGCTGACTGTTTATAGAAACAAATATTATTATTAACCTAAAGCTCCATAGGAGCGTCCTGTAAATATGGCAAACACCTATTCACAAATGTATGATCAAATTGTTTTTGCGGTTCAATGTCGCGAAAATATTATTCCGCAAAAAAACAAAGAAGAACTCCATAAATACATAACGGGTATTATAAAAAATCGCGGACAAAAATTATTAGCGGTAAATTGCATGCCGGACCATACACATATTTTTATAGGATTCAAACCCAACATTTGCATTTCCGATTTGGTTCGGGATATCAAAACCGCAACATCATTGTTTATTAAAGAAAAAAGATGGGTTAAAGGTATGTTTTATTGGCAGGAAGGATTCGGCTCTTTTACCTATTCGCATTCGCAATTAACCGATGTAATAAATTATATAAATAATCAGGAAAAACATCACCTAAGTTCAAGATAGAAGTGCAACACAATTAAACTTTATTTTGAGAAGAAAGTCCTGTTAAAAGAAACAGGAACTTTCCCCCAAAATATAATTGTGTGTGTATGCAAAAATATAAACAAATCAGT
>Ga0247842_10009234_pt1 | contig 10110 bp, 11 predicted proteins | sample LaCruzMarch2015__3_FD_192411 | JGI IMG/M metagenome (GOLD analysis project Ga0247842, IMG submission 192411) | Freshwater microbial communities from meromictic Lake La Cruz, Castile-La Mancha, Spain - LaCruzMarch2015_19m | ecosystem: Environmental > Aquatic > Freshwater > Lake | place: Spain... | reverse complement strand
GCCTTGGCAATTTCTGGCAGACTTATACCTGGAGGATCTTTAGGGTTTGCCTGTTCTCCGCGCCATACTACATCACCAACCTGATATCCTCTACCTCTAACTATCTCTTGAGTACCTCCAGAATCGGTGTGTATAACCTGTTTCCCAGCCATAATGCTTTCAACGACAGAATTTGGGCACCAATCTATCCATGCCAAATGAACCGTGCCAACACATCCGGCTATGTAGCCTGCTAGGTCCTGCCTGTTTAGGTCACCAACATACTTAATCAATGGATGACTTATACGATAATCTGGAGAACCAGAAACAACAAGGTAGTGGTCGTTGATACCAGACTCCAAGAATCCTTCAACTGCTTCTTTAAGTCTTTTGTGCCGTCTCCATTTGCATAAAGCCAAGAAATATGGCTTGTCAAGCAAAACTGGTGAAACATTAAACTCAGATGGATCACATCCGTTGTAAATTATTGCATGAGGATGTGAGCGTTTTAAATTTAATATCTTACAGCCCAAGTCTTTGCAGTACTGACTTTGATATATTATCCCATCAGCAGCAGATATAGAATTTAAAATCCCACGGTTTCTACTTTTAGTTAATGAAGTTCCATCAAAATAAACTCCATCCAACCTTTTAATATTTACTTTTGAATATTTATTTGGATTATTTATATAGAAATGAATGCTGGACCGTTCTCCACCACGAGCAATGGAATACCCCTCTGCCCTTAAACCCTCACGGATGCGTTGAAAAAATTTATGCTTACCGCTTGAGTCATTATCTGGAAGGTCAAAGCTAACTGATATATTCTTTTCTGAATGATGGTCAACTATTAAGTTTTTTTTTAAGTTTTCTTGATCTGACTCTACCTTAAATACCATAATATTTTGAGGAATATACTTTGGTATTTTTGGGACATTTCTTAATAATCCATTTGCTATTCTATCAGATAAGTCGCTGCGATATTTAAAGCCTAACGCTTCTATCTTTCTTATCCAATACTCTTTAGGCTGACAGTTAAAATGATACACACCCTCCTGTCCAGGCTTAGCGGCAGTCATTACTATCATTCGCAAAGAATTATTGGCAAGATTTTTGCAAAAATTATCAGCTTGCTCTGGGAGTAAATGTTCTGCAACTTCAATAGATACTGCGGCGTCATACTTACCCCAACTATTAACTTCTGCAACATTACCAAATTTGATGCAGTCTGCTACTTCAGCGGAAAGATGTGGCTTTGCTGCATCATAGCCTATCTCTATGCCACATAAATTTTCTACCCCATGAGCCTTAGCTCCGGCAAGAAAAGAGCCTATTCCGCATCCAAGATCTATAATAGAAGCAAGTCCAAGTTTCATCGCTACGTAATTGCCAATAGAAAAATTGTACTCGTGCTTTCCTCCAACACGCTTTGCAAAAAAATCGTCTTTATAAAGATCTTGTGGAGATGATGCAGCTATTGGAGCCGCTTCTTCGTTAGATATTTTTTGTTTACCATTCATGATTTTACCACTTGCATCATAAGAAGAAAGTCTTATGCATTCTGATGTATCTACTTTTCTTATTTCGACAAGACTCATTAACTCGCTTGAAAGTCTTTTGTTATTTTCTCTTTTCCATTTACTTTTATGCATTTGGCATTCGTGTTGCCTGTATAGAGCCACAGGCGAATCCAAAAAACCTATAGAAAAATTATGATTAAATACTCGAGCCCACATTTCTCTGTCGCTTTTACATTTTAATTCCTCATCATACAGGCCAATTTTGTCGTGAATAGATTTCTTTAGGATAACGCCTTGAGGATGAATGTACTTCCAGCGCAATGGATCATTTTTGTGCTTGATCCATTTACTGCGCATCTCGTTTTCTGATCTGCCTCTTTTAGAAAAATTGTAAGCCCAACCATGAACAAGGTCATGACCTTTCATCATCTTTTTAACACGTAAGCCAATAGAGTCTGGCATCAGCATATCGTCTGCGTCTAACATGCATATCAAATCGCCATTAGCACATTTTATTCCAACATTTTTAGCAGTTGAATAGCCGTAATTTTTATTCAATCTCACCAGTCTGACCCTTGGATACTTATTTACATAAGACTCAACAACTGAGCAACCGTCGTCAGAAGACCCATCATCTACGACTATCATTTCTAAATCGTCATAATTTTGAGTGACTACGCTTCGTATACAATCTCCTATATACGCTTTATAGTTAAATAAGGTGGTGATTACTGATACTTTCATTCTGCTGAAATGATTGGATGAGGTGTTATCTTCCACATATTACGCCTCCTGCGAGCCTCAGAGATAACTTTATGCCATTGAGCCCTAGAAGGCTCCGTATGGCCTATAGAGTCCTTCCTGCCCGTTCTCCATAGATAGCACGGCCTATCAAGGAACAGTCCATCAGCAAGCTCCTCGAGCCTGTAGCCCATATATTTGTCAACCGCACATTTCAGGTTCTGTGCCCAAACCTTATCTAATCTCTCTATGCGTTTAGAAAATGTCCTAAAATGGCTATAGCAATGCTTGTTGCGCTGCCCTTCATTAAGTAAATTGCTATTTGGTGGAGGGCATGAGCTAAAGCCTTTTCGCATTGGCTTCATATTAAAATCAGCAGTCACAAATTGGGTATATACGTATCCGATATTAGGATATTTCATATATTGCTCCATGACTGAACTGACAGCACCAGGAAGCAAGGCGTCATCTGCATCTAAACACCCAAAAAAATCACCCTTAGATATATCAAAAGCAATTTTAAGACAATTGCCGTAATATTGTCTTGTACTGTTTCTTATGTATTCTACTTGCACGTCTTTATTTGCAAGTTTTTGAGCATATTTAGGAAATTGATCACAAGTACCGTCTGTACTGGAATCATCTACAAAGGATAGTCGCAATGGCCTGTAATCTTGTAATAATACGCTTTCCATCCAGGCATCTAAATACGACAAATTGTTATAGCTTGCTGTTAATAGTGTAAAAATGGAGGTCATGGACCCAAAGTCCTCGAAAAATAGAATAATGAATATTGATGCATTTACTTATACATTAGATATCGACAGAGTAGGTCAACTAAATCTCGGGTTATATCAAATAACTCCAGAGCAATTCTGTCATTTCGCCCAAAAACTTGGGCAACTCAGAATTCCAGCATACATGATATCTGCTAATGGTTTTGCAAAAACTATGCGCAGTTCTTTTGAGCATAAGGACAAAATTCTCAATCTACTGGCAGAAATGGGAGCCAAAGAGAACAGGACTGGAACTTTTGCAATACCACAGTCGTTCAGACCTAACGACGACATTGCAATACAATTAAAGTCTTTTGAATTAGGAGAGATACATATAGCTACCAACAAATTCAGCGCTATATTTTATAGTATAACACGCAATATATTTAAAGACCATTTTAGAGCAAGTGGAGAAAATGACTTCTTCATATCCTCAGTAAGTAAAGATTTATTTCAACAATACATACAGGCTTTAAAGCGAAGTAATTTTAATACTACAGCTTTAGAGCCAATTGCCACAAAATTGCCAGAGGGGAGCGCTGTAGCTATCAACCCAATAGTGAGAGCTACAGAATCTGATAAAGCTGGATGGAATTTTAAGATAAATATATATCATGGAACTTTTGATCCATCAAAGACAAGTAATTTGGCAAAAGATATTATTAACTTTATTTTCCCCAATAAAGCAACAAGCATAAACTCTACTGATGTAGAGCAAAAAGTTTTTGAAATGGATATTGGTAATAAAGAAATTTATTTCTTTAGATGCAGCTACAGAGAGGCAAAAGCATTACAGCTAATTTTGGAAAGAAATAACTTTAACACTAGTGCACTACATGATGTGATCGAACAATTGGCGGCAAAAGGCGTAATGCCCAAAACAAGAGTTGATGGAGAGATGGACGGATTCGAAGACGATGCTGAATTTACTGAAGATATTAAAAGTTATGAAAAATTGTTCTTCCGAGATTCGACCATACCGCCTAAAAAGAAAAGATTCTTTAACGCTCAAAAAGATGGAATTAAATTCCTTTACAGCAGACAAAATGCGCTGCTGGGCGACGAAGTTGGTGTAGGCAAAACCATTCAATGCATCGTTGCTGCAAGTATGAGACTCGAAAGAAACGGCGGCAGATGTCTCATAATAACCAAAAATGCAGTAGTACCACAACTTATTTTAGAAATACAAAAAATTACTGGAGACAAAGACTCAGATATATCAGATGATTGGATGATCCCAGCAAAATGGACTGTTGTTTCTTATCAAATTTTTGAAGAAGATACTGTTACCTCCCCAGACAATCCAGCACCAATAAGAGAATTAGTAACGAAATCGCTAGCGCAGATGGCAAAGTCTGGATTATTTACAGTATGCATACTGGATGAGGTTCACATGATAAAAAATGGCAATCCAGAACATAGAGACAGAATAAATTTGAAACACACAAGTAGCCATAGAACTTTTAATGTACAAGAGGTTACTCAGTACATTCCGTTTGTCTGGGGAGCATCAGCAACCATAGTCGCAAACAAACCAATAGACATTTACAATCAGCTCAGAGCAATAAATCACAATGCTGGACTAATGAAGTACGAAGAGTTTAAAGCCAGATACGGTGGAGATTCCAAAAACCCAAAAGACCAATACGTAAAGGCTGATGAAATAAGAGACTTACTTACAGATCAGGGAGTTTACATTAGAAGAACAAAGCAAGAAGTTAATCCAGATATGCCACCTATCAAAATTAGTGAAGATAGATTTGCAGTTACAGAATCAAATATAGAAGAAATTATGAAAGGAGTAAGGAACAGAGATAGACCATCTGCTCAGGAAATGAGCAAAATAAGAGAGAAGATTGCATATTCAAAAATATTACATACTGTTGCTCTTGCAGAAAACTTAATTACTCAAGGCAAAAAAGTTGGAGTATTTACTGCACACGCAAAAACACTACAAGAAATTAAAAGAAGACTTGAGCTTTTACTGGAAGAGATATTCCCAGGCCAAGGCAAAAAGGTTGCAGCAATATCTGGAGGTCAGAACAGACGTATTCGTCAATCAGAGATACAGGCTTTTAAGGAGCCGGGATCAGAATATGTGGCAATAGTGATCAGTATTGACGCTGGAGGAACCGGCATAGATTTTCCCAATATTTTGACAGACGTAATAGTGAACGATTTTGATTGGTCTCCAAGTGATGACGACCAGTCTTTGGGAAGATTCTATAGAATCAATTCTTTAAACGCAGTCAATGTCACATACATGCTTGCTGAAAACACTTTAGATAGAAGATTTTACGAACTTCTTAAGAAAAAGAAAGAAATTGCAGAGCGTATACAAAATCTTTCAGATGAGGAAAAGTCTGCAGCATCTGCCAGTACTGGTAATGCCAACGAGCAAATTGCAAAGATAAGAGAAAGAAAATGGGCAGCATTGGTACAGATGGAAAACATCGACGAGCAATATCGAGCCTCTGGAGCTTAATATTTTATTCTGAAACTATTCGATGTTTATTTACTATAGCAAAAAACATGCCCCAATGCCCTTTTGATATCAAGCTTTCCATTTTCTTAAATACGTCACGGCCAACATCTTCAAGTTCGTAGCAACGATGTTTATGTCCAGATCTTGTGAATTCATCCACATCAACTGTTGCTTTTTTCTGACTTGATCTGTAGTGTATTTTTACTTCCATGCTCTTACGAGCACTTTTGGGGCTGCTTCCTTTAATTAGCGCAGTCTGAAAACGAGAAACAGAATGCGAGATAGAGGCAGTCTTCGTAAAATTACTTATAAGTTCGAATATGCGATGCATGTAGCTATTTCTTAATAACTATATAATTACCTATTTTTTAGTTAAGATAATTTTTCCATCTTTGATCTGCATATCAAGCTGATCGTTGTCAGACCATCCCAAGTGATCTGTTATACCAGGTGGAATCGGTATAAAGTAAATTTCATCATTACCAGTGAAGTAGTCACTGGCGTCTACATGATGAAGCTCAAGCCTTGTAATTGCCGATTTGGAGCTTAAGGCTTCTTTTTTCTTATTCATTGCTGCAACCAAATAACGGACAGAGTGGGATTCGAACCCACGTTACAGTCTCCCGTAAACAGCATTTCCAATGCTGCTCCTTCAACCGCTCGGACATCTGTCCTAATCGTCTATATCTATATCCGAATCGTTATCGTAAACAACTGGAATACTGAAATCTCTGGGAAGATTTTCAAATTTTTCTTGATCTGTGCTCATATTATTGTAAATTCAGTAAATAACGTGTACGATTGACTACACTAAGCATTTCATCCTTGATGTTGTGCAAATCGGTACGCTCTTCTGAGATAGACTCAGAAAGCTTACCTGAAATGAATTTTTCTACGCTGTCAATAAAATCCATAGGTTTTACCGCTTCTATACCATGACACTTAGTAGACAAAGAATCTATTTTAAGGATTCCTCTGTCACCTCCAGCATACACCTCGACAAATTGATCCATAAGGTCGTCCAGCTCGTCGTAGGCTTTCCCGAGAGCCTTGTGAGCAGCATAGGAAGTGGTTTGCCAGTGCAGTATCTTAATCTGGTTTTGAATTGTTAAAAAACTTTGAATAATCATAGTAATTCCTTTTAAAAAGCAACTTTACTATTTTTGTAATACGTTTAAGTTACTGGCTTTACCTCCATTTGTGGCTTAGACCGCTGGCATGAACTACAGCCTTTTGCCACTGGTGCTTGTCCATCTTTTGTTATACGAGGACCAAGCGTACTTCTACCTAAGTTCTTAAGAGTATTGAGATTTCCTGTAATAAGCATCAAAGCAGGATTGACCATAGATTTTTCTCCAGTAAACCATTCTTCTGTCTCCCAAGCAGTAGCATCTGGAAGTTTATCCTTAAATATATTCTGAACATCCATGGCGTACCAGTTCTCATTTTCTCTTATGCTACAAGCGTTTTTGTTCTTACATATTGTATTCATGACCATTGATAGGCAAATTTCATCTGAAATCTTTAATAGTCTTCTTTTAAGGTGACTGGAAGCCTCAGAAATTAATTCATAAAAAGTATTAACATAATCTGGCTTTACAAAAAAGTGATTAGCGTTGAGATTGTAAAATTGATCAGATAAATTACCAAATGTTCTTGACGTATCATACAACTGGTAGTTATTTATGCCAGACCACTCTAATTTACGTGTATGTTCGCACAGAATATCTGATTCTAAAAAGCACATTGCGTCTTCTTCTTTCATAAGTTCAGCAAAAGAAGTAGGTAATTTGTGTGCAGAATAATGATATGGTCCAAAATAAGCCAACAGAGCGTCTGGATACAGCTCATGAACCTTCTTCATGTATTCAAATTTCCACATACCACCAGAATCAATTTCAATTTTTTGATCTAGTGGAATATTTTCAGCGCCAGTGATCTGAAATTCAGACCAAACAACGATGTCTCCAGCATAGCCAGAGGCTCTCAATGATCTCACAAAACCTTGAAATGCCAAACAATTGTCTCCAGAGCAAACAGACCAAATTATTTCTCTCATTTTAACTCCTATGAATTATAGATAATATTTCCCTAACAAATTTATGAGAATTGAAGCACTTAATGTTATTCTCATATTTATTAATATTTATCGTCATATTTTTTATATCCAACAAGCTTTTATATGGCATACCAAATCCAAATTTATCTATTTTTTCTTTAGGAACAAAAACTGGCAAGCCCTGACATGATAGTGACGCCGCGAATCTTATAATAGTAGTGCTTTCGGATTCTTGAGGTAATACAATATGGCCATCGGAAAAACTTTTAATATTATAATCGTGAACATTATGCAAGTGTCCATTACCAAAGACATTAGATAATATATTCAACTGAGCATTTACTATAGTTTTTACTGAATGAGATAGATCAACGATAGCGCATATACCACTTCTGGCATCCTTGTCATCTATATTTATATTGAAAGAATCTTCAAGTAAGTATATGGACTGTGCTGGATTAATATCCAAAACTCGCTTGTCAAATCCATGGGTCTTAGACCACTGGCTCATTACAACCACATCAAACATGCCCATAGAAATGGCGTATTCCATATCTTTTCTTATTTCCCCACGAGATATAACGCCAATTCTTTTAATATTTTTGCTTTTAATGAAGTTTGAAACTTCTAATGAGCACATTGGTCCGCCATCAAAACAAAATGCAGCAAAAGCTAAGTCATCAATCATGTTTAATGAAACATAATATCTATCCCTAAATAGATCTTTAGATTTTGTCACTATAGATGAAGATAAAGCACCCTCAATAAAAAATATTCTAAATGTCGCTCTAAGTTCATCTAGCCAAGATTTTATGTAATGATCTACCCTGAAGGCTTGCTTTTCAAGACTGCTGAAATACACTATAGGCTGAAGTCTATTCATTGTTCATGGAAAGCTTACCATTCATGCTATTCCATAACTTTATCGTCTCAAGTTGGACTTTTTCAATTCTACCGCCATGCTTGACCGGCTTGATGACTGCAAAGTTTTTTGATATCGAAAGTAGCCTAGCCCTTGCCCAATGAGGAGCCCTTCCTTTTGCCTTCTTGCGGTGGCGTACCCAAACCTGCGGCATTTCCGACAACATATGCTGAAGAGTGACTTGGTCGATAGACATATAAATAGTATAGCAAAACAAACAAGAAGATGAATGAAATATGGTAGAAAAAATAGTGATTTTATCAAAAAAAGATCTTGCAGAAGCATGCGATCTGGCAAATGCAAGAATGAGTGGGGTATCACAGCTTAAGCTACAAGATAAACATGGGGCAGAGGGCGGCAGAAACCTTGAGTATCATCTCTTGGGAGCTAGGGGGGAAGTTGCATTTAAAAAATACGTAGGAAGCAATCAGGCTCTTACTGTCAATACCTTTAGGTCCCAACCAGACGTACTTGAATTTGAAGTCAGGACTAGAAGAGAAGACGACTACGACCTTATTTTAAGAAAAGACGATCCCGACCACAAGACATATGTCCTAGTAGTCGGGAGCGCCTGTCGCTATAGAATTGCTGGATGGATCAAAGGATCAGAGAGATATGATCATGAACCAAAAACTTATAATGATCGACCAAAAGCCTGGTTCATTCCACAATCTGCGCTGCACAGTATTGAAGAACTTCAATTCTGATTAGGCTTCTTACGCTTGCGAGAACGTGCCTCTTTCGCAATAGCTGCTTGTGCGATCTGTTCGCGCACCTTTGCCTTGATGTTCTCTTTTCGCTTCTTACGAACTTTTACCATTCTACGTCCAGACTTATTCATCTTCTTCTCCCCTAAAGGTTGTTGTGTTCAGATTAGAGATTAGCTTATTCTTCAGATTTTTTTCTACCTGAAGCGAAGTGACTTCTGCGAACATGACTGCCTGCTTGCGAGTACTAAACTGGCCAAACATGAAATACATGCCATCAACTGCAACATAAACGTTGTAGGCAACCTCATTCATTTCATCTGCCGGATCAAATCCATCGTCTCTTGTCGATGTCTCTATATAAACTTTATAGATGCTCGGTGGAATTATAAAATTGTGCATTCCAGAAGCCTCTTTATTGTCTTCGGAATCAGCAAGGAATAATGCGAACTCAATATCGCCATTAGTTACCTTGTTTTCTTTAGCCTTGTCTTCCATTGTGTCCTTTCTTTTAGATATGAACTGTGAGGAATGTATATCCCTCATACCGGCAAAGTGGGAATCTATTGCCGATTGTCCTTAAATACCTATTGTTTGATTTTCAAAGTACTCATTAAGCTGACGATTGACGCGGATGAATTTTGCATTCGTTCTTAATTCATAAAGTTTTGCGCTGTTGGTGTATGAACATGCAGATCGCAATCCGCCTTCTATGTGAACCAAGGCCCCATCAACGCCTCCCTTTGCTTCCATGATCACTACACGGCCCTCCGAGGTTCGATACTTGCTTTCGTTTTTACTGCTTTTTAAAGCACGAGAAGAAGAAGACCCGGCGAAGATAAATCTCCTACGCTCACCATCGTCAATCACTGCGCTGTCGTCTGCGCCCTCATCATGACCAGCCAGCATGCCACCCAGCAT
>Ga0247842_10009231_pt1 | contig 10114 bp, 7 predicted proteins | sample LaCruzMarch2015__3_FD_192411 | JGI IMG/M metagenome (GOLD analysis project Ga0247842, IMG submission 192411) | Freshwater microbial communities from meromictic Lake La Cruz, Castile-La Mancha, Spain - LaCruzMarch2015_19m | ecosystem: Environmental > Aquatic > Freshwater > Lake | place: Spain... | reverse complement strand
GGCGTCTCGCGGCATATCATCGGTTATCTCCAGGATTTCCTTTTCCCGGCGGAGCAGATCCTGTCCCCCGTCAGCGCCCTCTCGGGGGGTGAACGCAACCGCCTCCTCCTGGCAAAGCTCTTCATGCTCCCCTCCAATGTCCTGGTCCTCGATGAGCCGACCAACGATCTCGACACCGAGACCCTCGAACTCCTCGAAGACCGGCTTCTGGACTACAGCGGCACAATCCTCATGGTCAGTCATGACCGGGCGTTTCTCAATAACGTGGTGACCTCGACGATTGTCTTCGAAGGTGATGGGCGGCTTCAGGAATACGTCGGCGGCTACGACGACTGGCTCCGGCAGCGACAGACGCCGGACCGTCAAACTCCGGATCGGATGGATCGGCCGGCAAGTCTGGGGGATGGAAAAATCGTCTCACAACCGCTAGCGTCCGCAAAAAAATCAGGGCAGACTCCACGCACTGGAAAGAAGGACAAACCCCCGCAAGAAAGGCAAAAATTGTCCTTTAAAGAAACCCGGGAGCTAGAAGCGTTGCCACAGAAAATCGAAGTCATGGAGGAGGAGAAGGAGCGCCTGATTACGACCCTGAATTCTCCCGCATTCTATGTTAATGCCAACAGAGACGCGGTTGAAATAACCAAGTCCTCAGACAGTCTGGAGGCCTTGGAAGAGGAACTGAACGAGGCCTACGCCCGCTGGGATGAACTGGAAAACCTGGCAGCAAAATTCAGTGGCAAGCCGGGGTAATGGCAATCTCGCCTGGATGATTTCACCATCATGGAAGAACAATTCCGCTTTATTCAGGAAAATGGCATTCTGCCTTTCCAATTCCGGCTGAAATAGTTCTCTTGCCGTTTTGACACTTAACCGGACATTTTCGGCTAAAAATGAGGCGGGCCACGAGCAATTTATGCCCGCGTATGTATTTAATATTACACATAAACACCGAAGAGCTTAGTGCTGCAGCCACATCCGTTTTCGCTTAATAATATCAGATACTTAAACATTTCCATCGGCTGGAAAGTTCTCTGTCTCCCCTAAAGGAATACGTCATGAATAAGTATCAGCTTGCCGACGCTCTCGGCAAAAGGTCAAGATGCCCACGACTCCCAAGACCCTTCCTACGGCGCAACGCCTCCTGATCAGAAAGACGGATGAGTTGACCGGTGAATTCACGGAAGTACCCTGGCAAGAATGATCGGAAGATGATCGGAATGATCTAATTATTTCCAATTGAAAAACCAGAATACCTGCATATGCCATCAATGTCTCATCAGGTATAGGCAAACCAAGGATGCCAAGTCCCAGGGCGATGAAAATTTCGAAGTAGGAATATTTCGTGATACTCAACAACAGTGAATTCATTGATTGCCTTCCATATGTGGCGACTCAATCAAAGCAAGGTCACCGCCGTTATGTCAATGACACTGATCTGCTTTACTCTGCCCATAGTGCCGGAAAAACCATTGTTTCATCCATTCCACTGCCAACAGGTAAGCGATAAGCATGGCGGTCAGGATAAGGAAAAAGAAAGCCGGCGGCGCCACAAAACCGAGATGAAGGCCGGCAGGGGTAAATGGCAGCAGCACGGCCACTCCTACCACCGACAGCGAGCAGACGATCAGCCACGGGTTCGGACGGCTTTTGAAGGGGTTTTTACGTGTGCGGATGATGAATATTACCAGCACCTGCGTGGCCATGGACTCAATGAACCAGCCGGTATGGAATAGCGCCTCTCCGGCGTGAAAAACCGCCAGCATGATGTAGAAAGTGAGGAAATCGAAGATTGAACTGACCGGGCCGATAATCAGCATGAAGTTACGAATGAATTTCATATCCCAGTGCCGGGGATGACTCAAGTAATCATCGTCCACCCGATCTAGAGGAATCGGCAGTTCCGATACATCGTAGAGGAGGTTGTTGAGGAGAATCTGCACGGGCAGCATCGGCAGGAAGGGGAGGAAGAGGGAGGCCCCGGCCATGCTGAACATGTTGCCGAAATTGGAGCTTGTACCCATCATGATGTATTTCATGATGTTGCCGAAGGTGCGCCTCCCTTCCAGAACGCCGGCATGGAGGACTCCCAGGTCATGCTCCAGAAGGATCATGTCTGCCGCCTCCTTCGCCACATCCACAGCGCTATCCACGGAAATGCCGACATCAGCTGAATGGAGCGAGGGGGCATCATTGATGCCGTCGCCGAGATACCCCACTACATGGCCGCGTCGTTTCAGGGCTAGAATGACCCTGTTTTTCTGGGCGGGCGCCATGCGGCAGAAGAGGTTTACCTGTTCCACTCGTGCCATAAGCGCCTGATCATCAAGCTTCTGGATTTCTGCACCGGTAAGCACCCCTGCTACAGGGAGACCGAGTTGTGTGCAGACATGCTTGGTCACCAGTTCGTTGTCGCCGGTTATGATCTTGACCGTTACCCGGTCGGCGGCAAGTCCGGCCAAGGCCACTTTGGCGCTTTCTTTGGGTGGATCGAGGAAGGCAGCGAAGCCTGCAAAGGTCAGCTCCGTTTCGTCGCTCACTACCGCATGTGGGTGGTCCATCCCCACTTGCCGTGAGGCGATGCCCAGCACCCTGAACCCCTCTTTACTGAGCTGCTCAAATTGCGCATTGACTCGTTCGAGGGCCTCTTTATCGAAGGGACTCAGGTCAGCCTCTCCATCCGCCTCGTAGCTGACCGACAGACGCAAAATATCTTCGGGCGCCCCTTTCACAACGAGGATCCTCGTCTTGCCATCATCCAGGAGGACGGAAACGCGGCGGCGCTCAAAGTCGAAGGGCACTTCATCGATCTTGCGCCAGCGGCTCACGTCGATTTCCTTGTGCTCCAGGATTGCATCATCCAGAGGGCTCTTCACGCCGGTTTCAAAAAAGCTGTTGAAATAGGCCAGCTCCAGAACGCGCTGACTTTCCCGTCCCAGAGGGTCCATGTGGCGCTCCAGATGGATACGGGCCTCAGTCAGCGTGCCGGTTTTGTCGGTGCATAAGACATCCATGCTCCCCAGGTTTTGTATCGCCGCCAACCGCTTGACAATCACTTTGTTGGCCGCCATGCGCAAGGCTCCCTTGGACAGGGTCACGGAGACCACCATGGGGAGGAGTTCCGGAGTCAATCCCACCGCCAGTGCCACGGCAAAGAGAAACGATTCGAGCCAGGGGCGGTGAAAGAAGGCATTGACCAGCAGGACAAACAGGACCAGGAGGATGGTCATGCGCATGATGAGGAATCCGAAATGGCGAGTCCCTTGTTCAAAAGCGGTAGGTGGGGCCTTGGCAAGAAGGGTATCCGCTATCTCGCCGAGTTCCGTATTCTGCCCGGTACGGCACATCAACACCTTGGCCGTGCCGCTGATAACCGATGTTCCCAAAAGCACGGTATTGCCGGCCGAGAGGATCTCAACCTCTCCGGGCAATTCTCCGGGAACCTTTTCTACGGGGAACGGTTCACCGGTGAGAAGGGCCTGGTTGACGAAGAAGTCCCTTGCCTCCAGTACCCGGCCGTCGCAGGGAACCAGGTCGCCGGCGTTAAGGAGTGTCACATCTCCGGGCACCATTTCCGCAAGAGGTATTTCAAGGGCTTTGCCTTCCCGCAGCACCTTGCCGCGAATTGCCACGGACTGGCGTAAACGTTCAGCCGCTTGTCCCGCCCTGTATTCCTGGACAAAATCGAGGGTCACGCTAATAATGACTATGACGCTGATAATGAAGAAGCTGGCAACATCTCCGGTGAAGGCGGAAAGGGCGCTGGCGATAAGGAGAATGATAACCAGAGGATTGCGGAACTTGGCCAGAAATTGGAGGAGGAGCGCCTGTTTTCGATCCCCATGAATCAGGTTGGGGCCGAAACGGACGAGGCGTGCAGAGGCCTCGGTGTTGCTCAGTCCATCGGGGCTGGAATTCAGCTGTTTCAAGAGCGTAGCAATGGGGAGTTGCCAGAATGGGGACTCTTTTTTAACTTTAACCGTAGATGCCGACATGGCAGATTCCTTTAAAAGATGTCCATAATCCAATCATCTAAGTCATGATAAGCGAGGAAATAGCATTAATGATTACTACCCGTATTGCGCAGGTAAGATCAAGAATAATTTGAACTGTGCAGGTTATCTCCGTCACCTGGGAATTGATTATGGCAATGGGTGTTCCGCTATCTGGCAATGCCAAAGGATGCCATTTCCCTTTTACATTTCATTTTTTTATGATTTCTCTACCCATATGCCAAGCCTGGCCTACGGATTCCCCAAGTGTCCAGTATGTATTGTCAGGCATCGTCAATAGAAGATAATCGGCTTTCTTTGGGTTAATCTGCCCATTTTCGAGACAATCCGGAGATGCATAGGCACCCTTGATTTCGCCGATGAAGAAATAGTTACTCGGCCCTTCTATCGTCTGGATTAGAGAACACTCCAAATTCAGAGATGCTTCCTCGATCATCGGTGCCGTTTTCAGGTCACCGTAAAATATATTGAATACTGAAGACTTATCAGTTTTCTTTCCGGAAACAAGTCCGCAATAGTCCACTTCCACAACACTTGTGCGTCTTGGAAAGCATACGCTGAAAGCGTTGTTCTCAATGATCCCTTCGGGTGTAGCGTGGGAATGATGAATCCCGATCCCTATTTGCGGAGGATTTGCGTTCACGCGGGATACCCAACCGGCTGTCATGAAATTTGCTTTGCCTTTCAGCAGGCAACCAACAAGAGTTACAGGCATAGGGATGAACACGTTGTTGTCGATTTTTATTTTATCCATGTTTTCCTCCTTTCATGGCGATCCTTATATTAGCATGTTGTGGACAGAATAATCTACGTCACAAAAGCCCCCGTAAGGCCTTGGATATTTGATACTACCCTTTTTGGGCCGCAACACATGGAGATGTCTCGGCTGGGGCCATTTTAAGCGCTTATGGGGCATATCAAACCGTGCGTTTAGATGTATCATTGAGAATCAATGATAACTGTTTGAAAATCATCATCGTGACCTTTAACAGTGTAAAATACACTTTATTGGCCTGTCCAGTCTTTGGGTAGAGGAACTCTTTTATTTATCCCGTATAAAAACAAACTCACCGCCTTCATGCCCTGCTTTTCTAATGTCTGCATATTCTGGGGTCTGATCCGCATTTAAAACGACAGGACGCCGAATCTTGGTAAATAGTTCAGAGGAGTCTATGATGCTGTTGTTTTCCGTAAGTGCGGAAATAAAAGCCTCTGCGAAAACCGAATGATTCCCCTTTCCCCCACTGTCTATGACTGGTTCCAGGCCACCGGAAGCTATGACCGAGCGGGCTCTTTTTTGGGCAATTCGAGAATAATAATCAGGTGTGCGTCTTTGAATGTGAACATCGCGTCCCAGCCTTCCCGAGTAGCAGCTATCGGCGATAACGAGGACATGCTTTGCCTCCATGGCTTTTAACTGCGTTGTAATTGATGAGTTTGAAATCCAGTTTATTTCGTTATCTTTCGTTGCATCCACAGGCAGCCAGTATCCTTCGTCACCATCTTTGTCCAGGAAACCATGTCCGGCATAATAGATCAGCAGATTATCCCTGCTGGAGAGATTTTCTCTTAATTTAGCGAGCATTTTAAGGATGTCTGAACGCTTTGCGTCCAAAAGAAGAGTTACCTGAAAGCCATAATCATTTTTCAAAATATTGGACACTGCCTGAGCGTCGCTTCTGGCCGTTTTTAGCTTTGGCAGAGTGGTGTAATTGTTGTTCCCAATGACGAGGGCATAATATTTCCCGAAGACCGCCTTCGAAGAGATTCCTGGCCTTGAAACCGCAGCATCATCCCTGCTGACTTCATTTGGACGATCAATTGTCGTTGGTGATGCTGCTGCAATATTGTGTGTTTGGTCTTTTATCGAATATACATAGCTATTTTCTATCTCAATCCCAAGTCTCCCTCCTTTAAGGGAAAAACTAACGTCTTTTCCCTGCCGTTGTATGACCATGTTTACATTGTCCTCAGCTTTGGTCTGAGAGGTCAAGTGCACAAGCATTTCGGAGTTCATGATGGTGTCTTTATTATACTCAATGACGATGTCGCCTTTTTTTAAGCCTATGATTTGAGCTTGGGAATTATCAACTACTCTAATTATTTTCGGTTTATTGTATATCTCACCAAGGACTTTTTTACCATCAGGAAGCAATAATTCAAAAGGCGGCTGGGGAGTATTATTATCAAATATACCTTTATAAACCAGACCATCAGGCCATGTTAACGTCCCACGACCGATTTTCTTGCCGTCTTTGAATTCACCGACATACTTGGTTCCATCAGGCCATAGATAAGTCCCCTGGCCGTTAAAAATGTTATCCTTGAATTCGCCAACATACCGGCCACCGTAAGCGTATGTATAAGTTCCCTGGCCATTGAATTTTCCGTTTTTGAATTCACCGACATACTTGTTGCCGTTGACCCATGTCCTCGTCGCCAGGCCCGTAGCTTCGTTATCTTTTAATTCACCGACATACCTGCCGCCATCAGCCCATAGATAAGTTCCCTGGCCGTTTAATTTTCCGTTTTTGAATTCACCAACATACTTGTTTCCGTTGGCCCATCTCATTGTTCCCTGACCATTAATACAGTTACCTTCAATACAGTCCTGATCTGCACAATAGGCCCATGGCAAGGTAGTTAACAGACAGCAAACGATTATCATTGAAATGATGACAATCTCCATGAAACCGGTTCTATTGGTGAAATTCATCATTCATCATCCTTCTCAAGCGTTGTTATTAAATGGTAGGTGTTGAGTGCCAAGACATCGTTAACGAATAAATGTGCCAGCACATCGTAGACTTATTTTGTTTCATCCAATTCATTTCGGTCACAAGCTTAATGCCTTAAGGTCTTTAAACTGCCGGATTAAGAATATTTTTCATTATGGAAGATTATAACTGTCTTCAAAAGAGTTTCCAGGTTTTAATGGTTCGTTCACGATGTCTTGGCATAAAAAAGCGTTAACGATGACTTGGCACTCAACAGGTAGGCATTACAACAGGAAGGAGTGCATCCCCCCCTATCGCCAGAGGATATTACTCAAAATAATTGCAGTTTTCAACCGGAACTCGGTGAATTTCCTCTTTCTGCCTTCGCAGCAATGTTTTCAAATTGACTGATCTGAACGGACCCATCAGGAAATGTGGCGATGATCTCCAGGTCGCCTCCCATGGCCTTGCTAAAATTTCTTAATGTACTGATACACATATCTGTCCGTTTTTCAAGTTTTGATACAGCAGCTTGCTTGACAGACAATGCTTATGCCAGTTGTTCCTGACTTAAATTCCTGGCATGACGCAATTCCGCTATGCGTCCTATGTGCCGGACCACTTCTTCCCGGTTGCGTCCGGGATAGTTCCGAAACGTAATAAGCACTCCGTTGAGCGCCGCGAAAAAGGCATGAGACAGAAGCCGCATATACCTCTCCTTTACCTCCGCCATTTTCCGGAAGAGCTTGTCGAACTCATCAAAAAGCAGGCGCTCCATTGTGTTGAGTTTCTCGACCATTTCCGCACTCAGTGAACCGTCTAGCATGAAATGTGTCATCATCCGGAAATACTGATCGTTTTCAAAGGGAAAAAGAGAGCCGTAACGGCTACACCATCGACCGAATTAAATGGAAGATCGTCACGAGCGAGCTCACCACGGGTGAACTCACCTTCAACGGAGCCGTGGCCTACAATGAAGCCGGCACTGAGCATTTTGGATCACTCGTCCAGTTCCGTCTAAATGTTTTTTCATTGCCATGTGAATTGAGGACGTGGAGCACGGTATCGTTACTTCGCAAATCATTCTTTCGATTCTAACCGTATGGTTCAGACCGTCTTACCCGGCTGCCAATATATTTTCATATTTTTTTATTCCGAATTATCTTGGATAGATCTTTCATCGCACCCCCCCCTGTAAAGACAAAACGTATCGGAAGTTCAATAATTATAATGACTGAGGAAGGACCAGCAGATAGAACTTCCTGTTGTCCCAAACGATGCGGGCCTCCGGTAACGACCGCCGCAGGGTTTCCACGTGGCCCTTCCCTTCCGTGATTGCAAAAGAAGGTCTCCGGACCGTAGTATCCCCTGCACTGCCTTTCACGGCCCGGACAAATTCCTCCTCCGTGGGAAAACGCCGCTCCCGCTCCTGCGGGTCAATCCGGTCGGCCCCGAATTTTAGCTCTCCCAGATCTTCCACGATGGGCGTGCTCCGCCCCGTATAGAAATCAATCCCATACATGTTGCTGCGGTACTGATAAACCATGGCGTCCGCCGGGACGTGGCCCCTGATCGCCCGAACCACATCCAGGGCGGATTTGCCCGGAGTCAGGTAGTGGGACAGGGGAAAGAGGAGGCTGATAAGATAAATGGCAAAAAGGATATAAACGGAGGCAAACCAGCCGGTTTTTGCCCTTTTGTGTAATATTTCCGGAATAAAGAGCATCGCCGCCGCCACGATCACGGGTATGCCGAGCCATATCCAACTTCCGCAAGGAGGGCCGATTTCACGGTATTCACGGACAAACAGAGGGACAAGCATCAGTCCTCCCAGGGCCAGGGACTGCACGACGGCAGGGACAAGGGTCCAGGAAGGGGCTTTATCCAGTTCTCCATGGGCGCGATAGCCGCCTTGAGCTTCATAACTTTCAAAGATGCGCCCCATGAAGACGGCAAGAGGTAAAATGACCGGGGTAATGTAGGAGGCCAATTTTGAAGAAGAAAGGGAGAAGAAGAGAAAAATGAAACCTATCCAGACGGTGAAAAGACGCATTTCCTCTCCCATGATTAGTTGGACGCTCTCGAAAAAAGTCCGCAAATGCTTCAATTTGACTTTCCGGCGGAGACCCGAATCAAGGCGCACTATCCCCGCCACTGCCCGGGTAAGATAGGCCCACCAGGGGGTAATCCCCAAAAACACGACGGGCAGATAGTACCAGAAGGGCTCGACGCGCTCGTGGATCTTCGTCGTATAGCGGAGAAAATGCTCGTGGATGAAAAAGAACCAAAGGAAATCGGGGTTGGCCCGTTGCACCATAAAGATCCAGGCCCCAACGGGGAGAGCAAATAGAAAGATCCCCACGGGAGAGAATATCCGCCAGATGTCCCGCCAGCGCCGGGACCAGAGGAGCCACAGGACGATGACCGCCGGGGGAAATACAACGCCGATCATCCCTTTCGTCAGAAAAGCCAGGGCGGAGAATCCGTAGAATCCATAGAGCCATTTTTTATCGGCCTTACCGGGAGATTGGAAGAAACGGAAACCACACCAGATGGCCAGACAAAGAAACAACGTCAGGGGCATATCGAGGATATTAATTCTGCCCAGGGCAAAAAGCAGGAGGCTCACGGACAGGACGGCGGCGCTGTAAATGCCTGTCTTCCGGTCGTAAAAATAGAGCCCCATATTATAGACGAGAAGAATACAACCCCAGGCGCTTAGACCGGCAAAGAGGCGGGCGGCAAAGGCATTCTCCCCAAAGATCTTGAAGAACAAGGCCGTGGCCCAGTAGGCCAAGGGCGGTTTCTCAAGATAGGCCACTCCCTTGAGGTGGGGAGTGATGTAATCCCCCGCTTGATTCATGTACTGGGGAATCAGGGCATAACGCGCCTCGTCCGGTTCCATCAAGGGCATAACAGGCAGAACCGCCACATACAGCACCAGGGGAACAAGGAACAGCACAAAAAAAGGATTCAGCAGCGACGCCATCCATTTCCCAAGCGGGACGGCCGTTGGGGTGGGAGTACTGTGATCTTGAGCATTAGGAACGTCGTCAATACTTTTCATCATTGCCTATTTGTCTGCTTCCTGAAGACAGGCCTTTACCTTTCCGTAAACCTCCTCGACAGATATGGACTGCATACAGAGGTTATTCCGGCACGGGGAGAAGCGATGGTTAAAGACGTTCACACAGGGACTACAGGCCAGTTGAGGGTGGATCACCTGGAAACGCCCACCGATGGCGCCGAAGAGGGCCGGGGTCTCGGGACCGTACATGACGATACTGTTAATGGCGGTCAGGGAAGCGAAATGACCGGGACCGCTGTCGTTGGTCACGAGGATATCAGCCAGGGAATAGAGGACGAGGAGTTCCCGGAGCGTCGTCC
>Ga0247842_10009230_pt1 | contig 10115 bp, 5 predicted proteins | sample LaCruzMarch2015__3_FD_192411 | JGI IMG/M metagenome (GOLD analysis project Ga0247842, IMG submission 192411) | Freshwater microbial communities from meromictic Lake La Cruz, Castile-La Mancha, Spain - LaCruzMarch2015_19m | ecosystem: Environmental > Aquatic > Freshwater > Lake | place: Spain... | reverse complement strand
TATTTGAGAATATCTTCTCCACTCCTTGGCCGCATATTCAACCGCGGAGTCATCCATGTCAGCCAGAAGAGGAATCAGTTCCTTGATGCGTTTCGCTTCGCGGGCTTGCATGGGAATTCGCTCGACCAGATGAGTCCGAATAAAACGTTCCTTTAACAGGATCGCGACGGCATCCATGGAAAGATGCTGATAATGGTGACATTCGATTAATAGATCGGCTTTCAATAACGACGGTGCTTTTACCGGGTCTAACAGATCAGCTTCAAAACCTTCCACATCGGATATCAGCAGGCTTTTTTCGTCAATAATCCGCTCCATCTCTGCGTGCGTGCATTTTTTCCTGATGTCAAGATTCGTTACATGATTCAATGCCGCCAATTGCTTTTGCCGGTAGCGGGCAAGCCAATCGATGTCGTAAGTGATCACGCGGGTGTTGGGGCACGCTTTCGCAAGACCAATGGCATAATAGCCTTCAGCCGCGCCGATATCGACGATCGTAGTATATTTTCGTCCAATAATATCGGTAATAATATCGTGAAGTTCCTGTTCGTATGTTCCCATCCACTTGGGAACAATGGTGCCCCATACAATTTTGTTGTAGTATTGCAAGCCCTTAAAGGGGCCCCATATCACGTGGGGGGGCGTGTTACGGAAAAGGCGCTTTTCCATAGTTTTGTGATGTTGTAAAAAGCACCTTCGGCAATACACGTGGAAAGCAATGCTCCACAATATGGGGAAAATGGTGGGGCAATGGGTTGCCCAAAAAGTCTTAAACCGGGATAAATCGTATTTTTCGTGCAATAACATTAAGCCGTCCATTCAGCATGCCGCGAGCGATAATGTCCCGTTCGTTGTTAAAATATAATGACGTCTTCTGATCCGATCCGATATAATTGGTATTTTGTTTTTCGAACAATGACACCAGTTTGGAACCAATTACACTACCTATACTTGGCCGTCATTATTCCTGGTTGTTTCCGCCGGAGGCGGATCTGCTCGTGGCATGAAATTTCTTCGTTTTCTTATTATTTGTCAAGACATCCGTCAGGGGACGGTGGAGTCAAAATAAATTTTCTTGTAACCAGCATAATGGATATGTAAAAATCAACTTCAATTGTAGGCGTTGAAAGCAAAATTACGTGATTAAATTCAACCACTCATCCGATCGCAAATCATCCCGGACACCGCTTCCACTCCCGAGCATCCCAGCTTGGGTCGCATTGGTTCTATTGGTTATCGTGATTTGTATTGCTGCTTTTTTCAGATTATATCATCTGGGCGTTCCGGCGTTTCGTGCGGACACCATTCACTTTTTTAACTTCTGTCACCAGCCGCTGGGCGGCTGGGTGATTTTCACCCAGTGGATGGAACTGATGGGACCATCGGCCCAGTTGCCGTTTCCGGTGGCAATCACCAAATGCTTTATTGATCTCCTGCATCTCCCCCCAACCGCCTTCGTGATTCGTCTGCCGAATGCGCTGTTTGGTATTTTGACCGTTCTTGGCATGTATATGCTCGGGCGTCAAATGGCCGGGCGGGCGTTTGGCTTACTGCTGGCATTGTGGATGGCGGTTAATCCGTTCCATATCCAATTGAGCCGGGAGGCTTATTTTTATTCGCCGCTTCTTCTGGGAGTAACCTTGCAGGCTTGGGCCTGTTTGTGGGCTTATCGTCACCGCTATCAGCGCGATCCTTTTCCGTTCCGTTTTCACCTGGTGGCCCAGGTTGGTTTCTTTCTCATGACGTATAGTCATGTTTCCGGCTGGTGGGTTGGAGCCTTATTTTCCCCGTTTCTGGGGTGGATTTTAGGACGGCGCGCGTGGCGCGAGCCGCGCGCGCGCGCGGACTTCTGGTGGTGGCTGGCGGTGTGTTTTTTAATTGGTCTCCCGTTGATATTTATTTCATGGGGCCTGCCGTTCTTTCTGAATGATGCGTTATCTCCCGAATCGAAGGCACATGCCAAAAACATCTTTGGCGCACGCCAGACACCCTTGTCATCATTTGTTTGGTTATTGTTGCGAAGCGCCTCGTGGGGGGCAACGCCGTTGCGCGCCGGCTTCCTGGCGGTTACGGGTGGACTGGCAATTGCTGGGTTGGTGTTGAACCGGGCGCGGTATCGTCGCGCTTGGATTGTATTTTTGTTTCTGCTGGGCGGATTCTTGGTTTATTACCTTTCGGTCATAGCAACGGAAGCTAATTTCGGCCTGCGGCATGTGGCCTATGAATTGCCTTTGTATTTGAGTGTGCTGGCTTATGGCGTATGGCATTTATCCGCGTTGCCCTTGATGCGCCGCGTGATCATTTCCCCGGTCTGGCGGCGGATGCCGGTGTATGTGCTGGCAGGGGCGGCCGTGGCGCTGAGTCTTCAACCCGCCTGGTTTTGCACCCAGCTTACCGGCAAGCCCAATCCCTATAAAGAGATTGCGCAATGGTGCGATACGCAACTGCCCCCGCGGACCCTGGTCCTCGTTGAACGCTGGCTTGATCCGTGGAATGAACTGCGCGTGCATAATTCCACCAATGTCTTTTTTACCTTTACGGTGCCGACGGAACCGCCAGATGTCTTTGAGCGTTTTAACTGGCCGGCCACGGCCAAGGAGTTTTTTAAACATTTTCCGGATGCCGCCTACCTGGAATACAACAATAGCGGACGGAATCGGATGGGCGTGGTCTCGAATGTCTATTTTGCCCGTCAAATGGTTTTCACTAACAGGGCCGCCATCCGATTGGGCAAGCTCGGCGTCGCGTATCGCGACGAATTCTACAATCCTGCCACGAATGGAATGATTTCCACCATTTTTTATAACACCCGCGAGGACGTGGTCCGGCATGCGCGCGAGCAAGGGCGGACAGCGTTGGTGTTATATGCGCCCTCCTGGGGCTACGTCAAACTCTGGCAACAGCTCAAGGATTTTCGTGACTGGCGGATCCTGGAGGACAAAGCCGTGCTGGATGTGTATAATCTTACTCCGCAAACCAATACCGTCACGCTTCTCATTCGCGGCATGGCCGCGAATGGGGCCAAGCGCGTGCGGTTGGGCATGCTCGGTCAGGCCGATTTTCAGAACCTGCAGTTGGCGGAGTGGCGGATTGAGCGCGTTCCGCTCAACCCCGGCTTGAACTTGTTTCTTCTGACAGACGCGCTCTGGTCAGCGGCTAAAATTCCATTGCTGGTGGATCGGGTGGAGGTCGTTGAAGAAGAGATCAGAGGTCAGAAGTCAGAGGTCAGCCGCAGATGAAAACAGGGCGCCAGATGGTAGATGACGGATTAAAGAGGGGCTGTAGACTGTGGGCTGTAGACCATGACGGACTGGAGAAATCAGACGCCAGACCGGGGCAAAAGAACAACGAAGAATCAAGCCGATGAGTACCGCCCATATTCTTATTGCCGCCCGTGATCCGGCCCTGGTGGCCAAACTGCAGGCCCTGCTGAAAATTTTGGATTATACCACCGCCGGTGTTGCGGCCAGCGCCGATGACGCGATGCGCCTGGCGGAAAGTCTCAAGCCCGATCTGATGTTGATGGACGTCCGGCTGGATGTGGAATGGAAAGGCGTTCAGACTGCGGATGCGATCCATCGGCAGTGGCAGATCCCCGTCATTTTCCTGATTGATGCCTCGGATATCGAAGCCTTGCAGAAAGCCAAGGCCATCGAGCCCGTCGGGTTCATCCGTACGCCGCTGGACGACAACGAGGTGCTGGCGACCGTCAAAATGGCGTTGGACAAACAATGGATCGAGCGTCAGCTGCAGGAAAGTGAGCAGAAATACCAGTCGATGATGGAAGCCATGAGCGACCTGGTTTATATCTGCTCGCCGGATTACCTCATTGAATATATGAATCCGGCCATGATCCGCAAGGTGGGCCGGGATGCCACGGGCGAGCCATGCTATCGGGTATTTTTTGAGCGCGAGCAAGTCTGTCCCTGGTGTGTGATGAAACAAGTCCAGCAGGGACAAAACGTTCACCACGAGATTACCAACCCGCGCGACGGCCGCATCTATCGCGCGGCCAGCATGCCGATTACGCATGCCAACGACACCGTGTCCAAAATGGCCATTCTTACGGACATCACGGAGCGTCGGCAGGCGGAATTGGCCCTCAAGGAAAGCGAGAGCCGCTATCGCCGCCTCGTGGAGTCCGCGACCGATTACATTTATACCGTCAAGGTGGAAAATGGGCGGGTCGTGTCAACGTCGCATGGCCCCGCCTGTGTGGCCGTTACGGGCTATACTTCAGCGGAATATGACGCCGATCCCAATCTCTGGTTTAACATGGTTTGCGAGGAGGACCGCAAGCTGGTGCTGAACCAGGCTGAGCGGCTGTTGAAAGGCGAAACGATCCAGCCCCTGGAGCATCGGATCACTCACAAGAACGGGAAGATCCGCTGGCTCCGGAACACCCCTGTTCCACATCAGGACGGCGGCGGGCATCTGGTGTCGTACGACGGCCTGGTAACCGACATCACCGACCGCAAGCTGGGCGAGTTGCAAATCAAGGAGCATGCCCGCAAGCTGGAGATTGTGAACAAAGTCATTGTGACGGTAAACCGGGCGACGGATTTGACCACCCTGCTGGATGAAGTGCTGAACGCATCACGGGATTTGGTTCAATTCAAAGGGGCTGGGATTTATATTGTGGATGTCCAAGGCACAACGGCGGAACTGGCTTCCGTTCAAGGATTGCCGGTTGATTATGTGCGCTCTTTACGACGGTTGAATGTGGAAGAAGCGCAATACCGTGGCCTGTTCGTTGAGGGACAAGGGGTTTTCACCGATGATTACACCCGTGTGGCGCCGGAGCGGGCCCGCAAATGGAACATTCTGTCCGTTGCGCGCATTCCCTTGACAGCCAAGGACACGGTGATCGGCGCCCTGGTCCTGGTCCATGATGCACCCCATGCGTTTACCAGTGAGGAAAAGGAGTTGCTGGTGGCCGTGGGCCGGCAAATCGGCACGGCGATTGATAAAATGCGCTCAGAACTGGCCCTGCGCGAAAGCGAAGACAAATATCGAACCATTTCGGAGCAGTCATTAGTCGGAATCCATATGATCAAGGACGGCAAGCTTGTATTCGTCAACGATGGCTGGACCAGGATCACCGGTTATACCCGCGAGGAGATCAAGGCTTGGGGGTTTGAAGAATTCGGCCGAATTGTCGATCCGGTTGACCGTGATTTCTTCCTGGATCAGATTCGCAAAAAACAGCTTGGCCTGACAGACGGTATTGTGCCGGTCCATGATTTTCGGTTTATTTCCAAAACGGGGGAAACCAAATGGGTGCTCCTGCATTCCCGGTCCGTGCAGTTTGCCGAGGGCCATGCCGTGGTTGGCGTGGTCATTGACATCACGGATCGGAAACTGGCCGTGCAGGCCCTGGAGGCCGCCAACCAGCAATTGCGCGCACGGGAACAGGAACTGATCACCGCCAACCGGGATAAGGAGGTTCTGCTCAAGGAAATTCATCACCGCGTTAAAAACAACCTGCAGGTTATTTCCAGCCTATTAAAACTCCAACTGGGTCATGTCCAGGATCGGCAGGCGGCCGCCGTGATCCGGGAGTGCCAGAACCGGATCAAATCCATCGCCATCGTGCACGAGAAACTGTATCAGTCCCCAAGCCTGGCCGAGGTGGATATCGGGAATTATATTCAGAGCTTGATCAGCCATCTGTTCCGGATGTTTCTGGTGGATCCCGGTTCAGTGACCATGGACGTCGCCGTGGACAATGTGGCCCTGCACATTGACCAGGCTATTCCGTGTAGTTTGATCATCAACGAGTTGGTGTCTAATGCCCTGAAATATGCCTTCCCGGACAACCGGCGGGGCGAGATTCGTATCCGGCTCCAGGTTGTTGCAAATGACTTCTACCGGCTGGAGGTCGGTGACAACGGCGTGGGATTCCCGTCCCAAGTGGATTTCCGGAACACCGTGTCGCTGGGCTTGCAACTGGTAATGACCTTTGTGGAACAATTAGGCGGCTCAATCGAACGGATCCCCGGGAGCGGCACCACGTTCGTGGTGACATTTCCGGCGGGAAAAAAGCGGGAGTGAAACAGCCGACAGGGCGCGCCCACGGAGAGTCGAACTCCGCTTCCCAGGATGAAAACCTGGTGTCCTGACCGATAGACGATGGGCGCCCATGCACGACTAATCACGAATTGACTAGGGATAAAAGAAGACGAAACCATAACAGAACGCTCGTTAAGCGCAATATCAAAAATCCGATGTTTTTATACTTGAGGTATATAATGGGCTTGCCTATAGTACCCCAATCCAACGAAAAGACTGTAAAACAATGAATTGTTCGGGAGCTGACTATGGCACGCATTTGTGATATCTGCGGCAAGGGCTTGCGCAAGGGCAATATTATTACCCGGCGCGGGTCGCCGAAAGCCAAGGGCGGAATCGGCCTGCACACGACCGGTATTACCCGCCGCCAGTTTTTGCCCAATCTCCAGAAAATCCGGGTAATGGAGAACGGTGGAATTGCCATCCGTAAAGTTTGTACCGCCTGCATCAAGTCCGGTAAAGTGGTAAAGGCCTGATGGCCAGATGACGGACGCCGGACGAGGGGCTGAAGAGGGGCCGCAGGCTGTAGGCCGTGGGCTGAGGGCGGACGGCCGAATGACTCCTTCACGTCTAATCCAATACAAGCCTACAGTCTGTTCTGAGCTACCGTCATTCCACGCCGTCAAGGCGCAACCACAGCATGATTTTGTTCCAGACCATTTTTGCCTGGTTTCCGGCTGGGGCCGTGACATCTCTGGCCGCCCGCCTTCGCCCGGGGCTATGGCGGACAGGCCGAAAGAATCCACGCCGTTACCGGCGCGGCTACACGGACAATAAATGCCCATGCGTCGAGTGTTGCGCGCCAAAGGCGCGCCTTTTTCCACGGCGTAGTCCGGGGAAAACGTAGTGCCTGACAACCAACAGCCACGAATGTAGGCCATGCATAACCAGGAACTCGAACGCAAATCGTCGGCGCTGACGCTCTCAGACATGGAAATCTTCGTGTTCCCCGAGCTTGTCTACAGCCTGCTGTTGGCCAACCTGATGAGCCCCCGCATCTGGCGGTGGCGCGCGGACCCTTGGTTCGCAGACCTCGAAGCCATGACGCCCTATCGGCGCATCGTCCGGCTCAAGCAATATATCATGGAGCATTACGCCTTCAACCTGGACCTCGATACCTGGGGTCTGACGACCAAACAGCGGGAACTAAGCCGGTTCGCTGATTTTATTGATGCCGAGACTCTCAGGCAGTCCAACGCGCTCTTTGGCTACGAGGGGGACAAATACTATTTCGACATGGATATCCGCACGCATTTCGGGCTCGATAAATACGCGGGCGACGTTATCCCGTATTGGAAGACCGAAACCGTTGAGGCGATGGATGCCTTTAAGTTCCGGGAGAATTATGCCGGCGGCGCCGGCGAGTGTGTGTCGCTGGCCGTGCTCTTTGCGGCGGCGCTCTTTATTGTGGCGCGCATTCCGCTGCGGGACATTTTTCTCATGGCCACGCCGCTGCACTCACAGAATTTTGTGGACGTGGGCGCTGGCGTTCTGACCAACAACCGGCGCCTGGTGACCAAGGCCATGTGGTTTAACGGGACCGCCCTTTCCGCCCAAGCCCGCCGCGCGCTGGAAAATGAGCGCGTGACCGTAGTGGCCCACGAGACTGGGCATGTGCACATCCTTTATCCGCAAGCCACGATCCAGCCCCAGGCGTATACCCGGTTTGCCGAGCGCCTGCACCGGTTTCTACAGATCGACCTGACGGATGAGATGCTGGGCAACTACGTGCGCCATCGCCGCGATATCCAGAAATGCTTCCAAATCCGTTATCCCATCCACGGGATAGCCCATTACATCAACGCCGAGCGCGCCTTCGCGTATGAACAGGGCAGCTCGTTCAAGGTCACCGATGCGACCCGGGATAAATTACTGTCTGAAATTGAGATGGAATCATTTTCGCGCGAGCGGGCGCCGAATGGTATTGTGCTTAACGACCTGGAAGACTATCTTCGCACGCACAAGGTGAATTTGAACAATCCCGCCGACGTGGAAGCCCTTCAGAACCAATTTTCCTGCGGATGCCTGAATGCGGCCTTGGCGATTGAAGGCCTGATTCGTTTCTGCCGAACGGTTCCCCGGATTCCGGATATCCGTGAGAAAATCGTGCGACCCGAGCCGGCGCCGTTAGCCATTACTCTCGATATGGATCGCGAGGCCGTGATCGCAAGGCTCGAAGCGATCCGTCCGGACAACATCGTGGCGGACCTTGCTTTCTATGCTTACCGCGACCTTGCCCGAACGGAGCCGGAACCGTTTCTACGCGCGGCCCTGGAGCGCAGTCCCGTCTCGATCGCCGGCGCTGCTGCGTTGACGGAAGCGCAAGTGCTTGAACGTGTGGCGGCCATGCCGAACGAATCCGTTTATGATGGGCCGGGCCGGCTGGCCCAGCCCGATGAAGTCTGGAATTACGGTCGCGGCGATGGCGTGGAACGGGCGATCCTGCTGGCGAACATTCTGCGCGCGCGCGTCCCGGAAAAGAAAATCGCGATCGAGGTTGCGCCCACGGCAGCCAGGCTAAGCATGGATGGGCGGAAGGTTGAATTCAAATCTGCCAAGCAGTTGAAGCCACAGGTCTGGCCTTTGGGTTGAAGAGGGTCCGTAGGCTGTGGGCTGTAGACCATGGACTGTCGACTGTGGAATCATGAGGCTGGCGTGGTCATGTTCTTCCTACAGCCTACAGTCTATAGTCTTCCGCCTTCGGTCTATTTGAGGCTTGCCAGTCCAACGGCAACGTTTATGATCATCAACCGTCACTGATCTGAAAATCCCAACCATCCATACGCGGAGGTGCTTCATGGTCAAAATTGGTATCATTGGCGGATCGGGCATTGACGATAATCTGCATTTGACTGAGGTTAAAAAGGCCAAGCTGCATACGCCTTACGGCGCCACGTCGGACTTGGTGATCACGGGGAAGTTGCAGGGGTTGGAGATCGTTGCCCTGCCGCGGCACGGCGCCGATCACCGGATCATGCCGTCGCTGGTCAATTACCGGGCGAATATCTGGGCCATGCGGGAGCTTGGGGTTACCCACATCATCGCCACAACCGCCTGCGGCAGTCTGCGCGAGGAAATCGAACCCGGCCACTTGGTGTTCATTGACCAGTTCATTGACCGCACCACTCGCCGCGCCCAGACATTTTACGAGGGGATGACCGTCTGCCATATTCCGATGGCCGAGCCGTTCTGTCCTCAACTCCGCAAGCTGTTTTCGAAAGTCGCCACTGAACTCAAGATACCCCATCACGATCGGGGCACGGTGGTGACCATCGAGGGGCCCCGTTTTTCGACCAAGGCCGAAAGCCGGATGTTCCAGATGTGGGGTGGCGATGTTATCAACATGAGCACGGTGCCGGAGGTGGTCCTGGCCCGGGAAGCCGGCCTCTGCTATGCGGTCATTGCCATGAGCACGGATTACGATTGCTGGCATGAATCGAAGGAGTCGGTCACCTTTGAGCTGATCCTGAAGACAATGGCAACCAATGCGGCCAATGTGCTCCGGATGTTCCCGGGAGTGATTCGCGGGATCCAGGATGCCGGACCATGCGATTGCCGGAAAGGATGTAACGTCAACAGCCTGTGAAACTGAGGTGCCTGAATATGCCGATTTACGAATATGAGTGCGGGGAATGCCGGGAAAAGTTCGAGCATCTTCAGCGCCGGACGGGGGATGTGCCGACGCAATGTCCGCATTGCGCCGGCAGGAAGCTGAAAAAAATATTGTCGGGCTTCAGTGTGGCGGTGCCGACGACTCGGCCGGTGCCGGCGGGGGGATATCAGCACGAACCCTCGGCTGCCTGTTCGTCCTGTCCCCACGGAAGCTGTCCGCACAGTGGTCATTAATAATGCTCCAATCCCTCCAGATCGAAAACCTGGCCTTGGTTGACACCCTCAATGTGGAGTTCGCGTCCGGATTGAACGTGATTACCGGGGAGACGGGGGCAGGCAAGTCCATGATCATCGGCGCCCTGAATCTGATCCTGGGCGAGCGCGCCGATAAAACCCTGCTGCGCGCAGGCGCGGATCAGTGTGTCGTTGAG
>Ga0247842_10009228_pt1 | contig 10117 bp, 9 predicted proteins | sample LaCruzMarch2015__3_FD_192411 | JGI IMG/M metagenome (GOLD analysis project Ga0247842, IMG submission 192411) | Freshwater microbial communities from meromictic Lake La Cruz, Castile-La Mancha, Spain - LaCruzMarch2015_19m | ecosystem: Environmental > Aquatic > Freshwater > Lake | place: Spain... | reverse complement strand
AAAAGAACAATAAAGGAGATGCATTTTGACAGAAAAATTTGAAGACCTTTCCCTGTCAAGGGAAATAGGCAAAGCAATTGCGGATATGGGTTTCGAAGAAACAACACCTATCCAGGCACAAACCATTCCTGTTGTACTTGAAGGGAAGGATATAATCGGCCAGTCGCAGACGGGCACCGGAAAAACAATCGCATTTGGCATTCCAATAATAGAAAAGCTTCATGCCAGGTCAAAAACTGTACAGGCCATTATTTTATGCCCTACACGGGAACTGGCCATACAGGTAGCAGAGGAATTGAAGAGGCTCCTGAAGTACAGGAAAGATGTCAATATACTGCCCGTGTATGGCGGGCAGCCAATAGACCGTCAGATCAGGGCTTTAAAGAGCGGCGTCCATATCGTTATCGGCACTCCCGGACGTACCATTGACCATATCAACCGCGGCACATTAAAGCTGAACAATGTAAAAACGGTTGTTCTGGATGAGGCAGACGAGATGCTCAACATGGGTTTTATTGACGATGTGGAGACTATCCTCAGAAAAGTCCCGGAAGAAAGGCAGACGCTCCTTTTTTCGGCTACCATGCCCAAGCCCATCCTTGACCTTACCAAGAGGTACCAGAGAAACCCGGAGTTTATAAAGGTAGTCCACAAGCAGCTTACCGTCCCCCGTGTTAAACAGGTATATTTTGAATTGAAGGAGAGTATGAAGCTTGAGGTGCTCTGCCGCCTCATCGATATGCATAACCTGAAATCCTCCCTTGTCTTCTGTAACACGAAAAGACGGGTGGATGAAGTGGTGATGCATCTCCAGGCAAGGGGATACGTTGCTGACAGCCTCCACGGTGATCTGACACAGCAGCAAAGGGACAGGGCAATGGGTAAGTTCAGGAAAAACATCACTGAAATACTTGTGGCAACCGATGTTGCGGCAAGAGGCATTGATGTGGAGGATATCGGGGCGGTCTTTAACTATGACCTTCCTCAGGATGAAGAGTATTATGTTCACCGTATCGGGAGAACGGCCCGTGCAGGAAAAAAAGGGCGCGCCTTTACCTTTGTTGTGGGAAGGGAAATATACAAATTGAGAGAGATTCAGAATTACGCCAATATAAAAATAGACCGTCAGGCCACCCCTTCTTTTGCTGATGTGGAAGAAGCCAGAACAACGGCGCTTATTGATAAAATAAAGGAAACCGTTGAGGAGGGCAAACTCGAACGATATATTCAGATGATCGAACCGCTTCTGAAGGACGATTTTACTTCTCTGGATATTGCGGCTTCGCTTTTAAAGATGGTCAGCGGTCCAGGGCGTGACTAAATAGTCACGGATTTATCATTAGGATCATCATAGGCGCCGGACCATCCCTCTCAAATACGCCCTTAAGTGCTGAATTAGGAATTGATGAATAGAGGGTTAGAAGTTTAGAGGGTTAGCTAATCATCCAGACATCCAACCTTCTAATCATCCGAAATCCTTTGGCCTGTTTCGCGGGGGGTTACCGGAAATCGACAAGCACCTTCAGCGAATTTTTCTCCTTCGCCTTTTCGAATGCCTCTTTTGCCTGTTCAGGTCTGAAAACTTCCGTGACAAGAGGATTTACATCGATGAGCTTTCGGGAAAGAGCTCTCAGCGCTGGTTCGAAAGGACCGCACCGTGAGCCGATAACCTGTATTTCATCGATGACCACGGGTGCAAGGTTTATCTCTTTCCCTTTGGCAACCGTGCTTTTTAATACCAGTATACCCCGGGGCTTCGTAAGCTGAAGTGCCAATTCAAAACCTTCTGCAGATCCGGTTGCTTCGACGACAATATCATAGGATTTGAACAGCAGCATAGAGGATGTTGTGCTGATGGTCTTAACGCCCTGTGCACTCGCAATGGCAAGCTTTGCGTCATGTTTGCCGGCGAGGGTTATATCGGCCTGAGTGAGTTTCAGAGCGAGTGCAATAAGGGTGCCCAGCTTGCCGTCTCCCATGATGAGAATTGTATCGGTCGGCCTTATATGTATCTGTTCTGATATCTCAAAGGCCGCAGCCAATGGCTCGGTGAAGACCGCCTCTTCGTCGGCTATGCTGTCCGGTAGCACGAACAGGTTATTTACCGGAAGGGTTATATACTCGGCAAAGGCCCCGTCTTTATTGGCGATACCCAGCGTTTTTCTGTCAGGGCAATGGGTTTTCAGCCCTTTTAAGCAATAGTCACATTCACCGCATGCACAGTTTATATCGCCCGTAACGCGTTTCCCAATTAAATGCTGAGCGCTGCCATTCACCTTTTCGATTATTCCAACAAATTCATGCCCCAAAACACCCCTGAAGCCCATATATCCCTTGATGATTTCGAGGTCAGTATTGCATATCCCGGCCATTTTTATTTTTATGAGGGCTTCACCCTCTTTTGGTGCCGGTACAGGATATTCATTGGTATATGTGAGCTCTCCGTTAAAAAGTATTGCTTTCATTTAAGCACCCGCAGCAAGTGTCGCCAGAAATTTCGAAAAGTATAATAGTAATGCGGGGGACAAGTAAATAGGTAAATAGGTGATTGAGTAAGAGAGTGATTGAGTAAGTGAGTAAGAGAGTGATTGAGTGATTGAGTAAGTGAGTAATTAAGTGATGGTTGCCTTTCTTTTACTTGTTAAAATGACGCTATTTTGATAATCTTTCCATTGTATTGTAAATTGAACAAATCAGGAGGTATCTCTTCATGAACATATTGTCTGCAATAGGGAATACACCGCTCGTTGAACTCATGAACATTGTCGGTAAGCCCGGTGTAAAAGTCCTTTGCAAACTCGAAGGATGTAATCCCGGAGGGTCGGTAAAAGACCGCCCGGCCCTTTATATGATAGAGAAGGCCGAAGGGCGCGGCGAACTTACAAAGGGTAAGATCATCCTTGAGCCCACATCAGGCAATACAGGGATTGCAATTGCAATGATAGGAGCAGCAAAAGGCTATCACGTTGATCTTTGCATGCCTGAGTGCGTAAGTATGGAGAGGCGCTTAATCCTTGAAGGGCTCGGGTCTCAGGTTTTTCTCACACCGGCAAAATCGAATATTGACGGTGCAATAAAAAAGGCGCACGAACTTTTTGAACAGGACCCCGGTAAATACTTTATGCCCAATCAGTATGACAACAGCGATAATGTACTTGCTCACTACGAAACAACAGGGCCGGAGATTTTAGCGCAGACGAATGGCGGGGTTGATTATTTTGTGGCAGGAATGGGAACCACCGGCACACTCATGGGAACTGCAAAGTATTTAAAAGAGAAAAAACCCTCTGTAAAAATTGTCGGTGTAGAGCCTGTTCAAGGGCATACGATACAGGGCCTGAAGAATATGACAGAATCGATGGTTCCAAAGATTTATAAACCGGAGATGCTGGATGAGAAAGTGATGATTGAAGATGGTGAAGCCTTTGAAGTTACAAGACTTCTTGCGCTTAGAGAGGGGATTTTTGTGGGGACATCCAGTGGTGCCGCAGCCGCAGCGGCCCTTCAGATAGCAAGAAAAATAGACCATGGCATAATTGTGGTAATACTGCCCGATCGTGGTGACCGCTACCTCAGCACCATGCAGTTCAGGTCAATATGCGCTAAATGCCCGCCGTAACAATATTGTTTAAATTCAAATGGTTGTATCGGTATCATCAAAAAGGTGTCCATAAACATCAAGTGTTATCTTTTTTATTAAAACCAACACAATAAAAAGTGTTCCTCGCCTTACAGCAGAGTCTTTTCCCCGGTTACAACCTCTTCAAGTCCCTTTTTATCAATGAGCTTTATCGTGCGTCCCTGAACGCGGACAAGGTCCTGATTCACCATCTTGCTTAAGATTCGCGAAAGTGTCTCGGGGATCGTGCCAAGGATGCTCGCCAGTTGCCCCTTTGCCATGTCTAATTCCACAGTATCCTTATTTTCCCTGCTGCTTACAAAAAGAAAATATGATGCAAGCCTTTGCGGCACCTCTTTGAGGGACAGGTTTTCAACGAGCCGGGCAAATTGTTTCAACCTGCGCGACAGGATGGCAAGCATATTCAAGGCAATGGAGGGGTCTTTTTTTATCAATTCCATAAAGGCCTTTTTTGAAAAAAAGATTGTCCTGCTTTCCTCTAAAGCCTGTGCGTGGGCAGGGAAGGTTTCGCCTGCGAAGACCGGTACTTCTCCAAAAGGTTCTCCCGGCGCAATGATATGAAGGATTTGCTCTTTTCCTTCAAAGGAAAGTTTAAAAATCTTAACCCGCCCTGATCGCAAAACGTAAAAACCGCTTGCATCATCCCCTTCAGAGAAGATTGTTTCGCCGCGTTTAAAAAGGGAATTTGCTGCTATGTGAGATAATTCCTCGAGTTGTTTCTCAGGCAGTCCATTGAAGAGAGGCGCTTTTCCGATAAAAGTATCAATGATTATAGCTTGTTTAGCATTGTTCTCTTTCATTTCTTCAGGATTATATATCAAAATATGTATTTTACGAAAAATACTTTATTCATTATTGTAGCAAAAAAATAGACTTTCATGTAAATTAAATAAAAGCTGAACTTTGCATGCAGGGAGATTTTATGGAAAAGGCAAAAATACTTATTCTCATGGGGAGCGAAAGCGATCTCCCCGCAGTAGAGGAAGCGATAACCTTCCTTAAGGAGATGGGCATATCTTTTAAGCTGGATGTATCTTCGGCCCACCGTAATCCCGAAAAAACCGCAACGTATGCAAAAAATGCACAGAAAGACGGGTTCGAGGTCATTATCGCCGTGGCAGGGATGGCAGCGCATCTCCCCGGCGTGATTGCATCGCACACGACTCTGCCGGTTATCGGGGTGCCCACCGGCAGCGGCTCGCTCAACGGCATCGATGCGCTTCTCTCTATCGTATCAATGCCGAAAGGCATACCTGTTGCAACAGTCGGTATTAATGCCGCAAAGAATGCCGCAATCCTTGCATGTGAAATACTCTCCATTAAACATGATGGAATCAGAGAAAAACTCATAGAGATGAAAGAAGACCTGAAAAAGCAGAACGATGAAGGTTCTTTAAAGATAAATCAATATTTACAGGATTAATAATACATTTTTCTTGGCAAGGTTTTTCAAATGCTTGATGCGATTACAGACATCCCCGGGATAAAAGTAGGCCATGCCTCCGACTTAACGGGGTACACCGGTTGCACCGTTGTTCTCTTTGAAAAAGGTGCAGTTTGCGGTATAGACGTCAGGGGAAGCGCCTCCGGCACACGACAGGTTGACGCCCTGAATTTAAGCCATATAGTGGAACAGATTCATGCAATCCTCCTAAGCGGCGGAAGCTCTCTCGGTCTTGATGCCGCTTCAGGGGTCATGAAATATCTCGAAGAGAAAGGGGTTGGATTTGATGTAGGCGTCGCAAAGATACCCATCGTACCGACTGCCGTAATATTTGACCTTTTTTTTGGCGATCCTCACGCAAGACCAACACCGGCAATGGGATATGAAGCCTGCATTAATGCCGGCGAACAAGTGGAAGAAGGGAGCGTCGGAGTAGGCACAGGCGCAGCACTGGGCAAACTATTCGAGGTCCCCAGGTCGATGAAGGGCGGTATAGGGACAAGCAGTATTATTTTACCTGATGGGTTGATTGTAGGGGCACTTGTTGTGGTAAATGCATTTGGTGATGTAATCGACAATAATACAGGCAAGATAATTGCCGGCGCACGGGTTTCAGGGCAAAGTCTTGAATTTGCCGACACCGCTGAATGTCTGAAAAAAGGATATACAAAAAAACAATTCGGCCTTGTTAACACCACGCTTGGCGTGGTTGCAACAAATGCAAAATTTAACAAAAGGGACATAACGAAAATTGCCCAGATGGCGCAGGCGGGTCTTATCAAAACAATCGTCCCTGTCCATACCACCTTCGATGGAGACCTGATTATTGCCGCTTCAGCGGGTGAAGTGGAAGCGGATATCAACAGGGTAGGCATTTTAAGCGATTTTGTTATCGGCGAAGCGGTGAAGAGGGCTGTCAAGAAGGCGGACGGTTTCGGCATTATTCCTGCCTTCAAAGATATTAATAAAGAGTGGAAGGCGGAAGACAGGACATTACAAAAAAATGAGACGAGACGATAAAAGAAGTGGATGATTACCAGAAAGCAGCGGACCTTATAAAAGAAAAAGGTTATGTGGTGGCATTTACAGGCGCCGGCATATCCGTAGACAGCGGTATCCCCGCCTTCAGGGGAGGGCAGGGTCTGTGGGAAAAGTACGATCCCATGGAATATGCCCACATCAGGGCATTCGGCAATAATCCGGAAAAGGTCTGGGTAATGCTCCGCGAGATGGCGCAGGTTATCCTTGATTCTTCACCAAGCCCTGCACACATTGCCCTGAATGACTTAGAGAAGAAGGGTTATTTAAAGGCCATTATAACCCAGAATGTTGATGGTCTGCATCATGTTGCAGGCAACAGCAATGTTATTGAATACCACGGCAACCACAGGTGGCTTATCTGTATGAGCTGTTCAAAAAAAATCCCGCTTTCGCCTGAAATAGTAAGTGTTCGGCCATATCCAAGGTGCGAGAAGTGCAACACCCCCTTAAAACCGGATGTGGTGTTTTTTGGCGAAGGGATCCCCATGCTTGAGATGATAAGGGCGAACGATGAGGCAAACAAATGTAAAGTAATGATCATAATCGGGACTTCAGGGGTAGTTTACCCTGCGGCGGAGATACCTTATGTATCAAAGTCCAGCGGGGCAACAATAGTTGAAATAAATCTGGAGAACACACCCTTTACTTCCTCCATTTCTGACTACTTTTTCAAAGGAACCGCATCGGACATTTTGCCGAAGATAATTGAAAAGCTGTAGTTAAAAGGTGAAAAGTGAAAGGTGAAAAAAGCAGGCTGAAGGAAAAAGGTGAAAAATTGAAAGTACAAGCCAATAACTCAAAACTCAAAACTCAAAACTCAAAACTGTTACAACACGTCTATGTCGTAATAATGGCTGGCGGCAAAGGGGAAAGGTTCTGGCCTTTAAGCACAGAGTCTGTCCCGAAGCCCTTCCTTAAGATTATGGGCGATAAGACACTCATACAGCTTACCGTTGAGCGGGCAGGCAGATTAGTATCTCTTGAGAGGGTATTGGTTGTACTCGGCCAACACCACCTTGATGTTGCCAGGGAACAGCTTGAAATGCTCCCCGATGAAAATTTCATCGTTGAACCCGAAGGGAGGGATACGGCACCATGCATAGGCTATTCCGCTCTCTCTGTTTTAGAACGGGATAAAGAGTCTGTTATGGTGGTGCTCCCTGCTGACCAGTATATCCCAGATGTGGACAATTTTGTTGAAACAATTTCCAGGGCGGTTGAATGTGCAGAAACGGGCGATTACCTCATTGCAATCGGTATAAAACCCGTGAGGCCTGAGACCGGTTACGGCTACATAAATGCATACGAGGCATTCAGCGTCACTGGAGGTGATGTCTGCTACAGGGTAAGCAGATACGTTGAAAAGCCCGACAGAGAAACTGCAATGAGATATATCGATGAAGGAAATTATTACTGGAATGGCGGCATCTTTATCTGGAAGGCAAAGACTGTAATGGCCGGTATAAAAAACCATATGCCTGAGCTGTACAGCGGGCTCATGGATCTTAAAAATACCATGGCATCAAAGGATTCGGAGAAAATTGCCGGTATCTATAAAAGCCTTCAGAGAAAATCCATCGATTACGGGCTTATGGAAAAGGCGGATAACGTTTTGATGCTGCCGGCACAATTCATATGGGACGATGTGGGAACATGGTCATCACTTCTGAGGGTTCTCGAACCTGACGAGAACGGGAACTATGTTAAAGGCAATGTCAGGTATGTGGACACAAAAGATTGTGTGATATTAAGCGAAGATTTGCCTGTAGGTATTATCGGTGTATCAGATATTGTAGTCGTTGTTTCAAAAAATGGCATTCTTGTTTGCAATGCAGACAGGGCGCAGGAAGTAAGGGAAATAGCCAGGCAACTATCTGAAAAATAGCGTAGAGCGTAGAGGAAAAAATATTGGTCTTATAGGACCTATTAAAATTCTTAACGCTGAACGCTATCCGCTGAACGCTAAGAAAACGGGGGGTCTATGATTTCAAAGATTTCCACAGCTACGATTTATGGTATTGACGGCATAAAGATAGACGTAGAAGTCGATATATCGTTCGGATTGCCTGCTTTTAATATCGTGGGTTTACCTGAAACATCCGTGAAAGAGAGCAAGGAGAGGGTAAGGGCTGCCATAAAAAATGCGGGGTTTGAATTTCCGAACGACAGGATTACGGTAAATCTTGCCCCTGCGGATGTCAGGAAAGAAGGCTCCTCCTTCGATCTTCCCATTGCCATCGGTATACTCGTATCACTGGGTATCATAAAAGAAGAGGCTATGAGAAGCTGTCTTATCGCAGGAGAACTTTCTCTTGACGGAAGGGTAAAAAGTATTAAAGGAATACTGCCGATCGCCATGCTGGCAAAAAGAGAGGGGATGAAAAACCTGATCGTGCCGCAGGATAACGGGAATGAGGCATCAATTGTAAAAGGTATTAAAGTGCAGGGAGCAACTCATCTTCTTGATATCGTCCATTATTTCAGGGGTGAATGCGAACTTCAGGAATTCAGTTCCGGAGACGACCTTTTGCTTGATCAACACGCGATGCGCAACGGGCTCAATTTTTCAGACATTAAAGGACAGGCACAGGCGAAACGTGCCCTTGAGATATCGGCAAGCGGGGGGCATAATGTCCTTATGATCGGCCCGCCTGGGTCAGGCAAGACTATGCTCGCGAGGGCAATGCCCACAATCCTCCCTCCGCCTGGTTACGAAGAAGCAGTTGAAACAACGAAGATACACAGCATTGCCGGCCTTTTGGATTCAAACAGATATCTCGTGCTCGAAAGACCTTTCAGGTCACCCCATCATACCGTTTCCGATGCAGGACTGGTAGGAGGCGGTCACGTTCCGAAACCCGGCGAAGTAAGCCTTGCCCACAACGGGGTTCTGTTCCTCGATGAATTCCCTGAGTTTAAAAGGAATGTTCTCGATTCTTTGCGCCAGCCCCTTGAAGATGGTTATGTGACAATTTCGAGGGTTACCCATACCATCACATTTCCGGCACGATTCATGCTTATTGCAGCAATGAATCCCTGTCCATGCGGCTATTGGGGCAATTCCCGGAGGGCATGCAGCTGCAGCGGCACGCAGATTCGCAAATACAGGTCAAGAGTTTCCGGGCCGCTCCTCGACAGAATGGATATACACATTGAAGTACCGCCTGTCACGGTAAGAGAACTTTCTATCGAGCGCGAGGAAGAGTCATCCGGGAAGATACGGGAAAGGGTACTTGCTGCACGCAAGATTCAGGGAGAAAGGTTCCAGGGGAAAAGGATATATTCCAACAGCAACATGCCTCCGCGGTTAATCAAGAAATATTGTGTCTTAAATGAAGGCGGGAAAAACCTCCTCGAAAAGGCCGTAGAAAAGTTTGGTCTCTCGCCTCGTGCCTATCACAGAATACTCAAGGTTGCCCGCACTATTGCCGACCTTGAGGCAAAGGAACACATTGAGGAGCCGCATCTCGCTGAAGCTATCCAGTACAGGTCGCTGGATAAGAGGATGGCAGTATAGTAGTAGGGGAAACCATGGACATAGGTATACTTGAACATTTAGAAGCAACGGAACTTAAAAGCTACCTAAAGTTTCTTCTCTGGCACTACAGGGTCGTCGATGGATTCTGGTTCCTTTCTGTGGAAGGAAAATATGACCGCGCGTCAGCGGAACATCTTGATGAGGTAGTCTGGAAAAAGATTGCCGGCATGTCGGCAAAGGACATTATACACCGGTTTCACATTAAGGAAAAAGGTTTAAAAGGATTTGCCAGGGCAATGCAGTATTGTCCATGGACAATGATTGTTGGTTATCACATCGAAGAAAAAGAGGACGAAGTTATTATCACCGCACCTCAATGCGTCACTCAGGTTGCACGTGTAAAGAGCGGGCTGCCTGAATTCTTCTGCCGCGATATGCACCAGAGGGAGTTCGAATCCTTTGCCCACGCAGTTGACAAAGGGATTAAAGTGGAATGCATCTTTGCGCCGCCCGA
>Ga0247842_10009227_pt1 | contig 10119 bp, 8 predicted proteins | sample LaCruzMarch2015__3_FD_192411 | JGI IMG/M metagenome (GOLD analysis project Ga0247842, IMG submission 192411) | Freshwater microbial communities from meromictic Lake La Cruz, Castile-La Mancha, Spain - LaCruzMarch2015_19m | ecosystem: Environmental > Aquatic > Freshwater > Lake | place: Spain... | reverse complement strand
TCATTTCGCTAACTTCAATGGTCACAAGGCCAGGGGAGGTTGATTCAAATTCAATAAAACCTGCTTCATTCATCGGATTTGGATAAATACGCAAATAAGCGCTGGTTTGGGCGATGGCCTGATTGATGCCAACCACCCCCATAAGGTGCAAAACATCATCCCCGTTCAGCGTTAAACTTGTGTTTTGGGTAAGGTTTTTAACCTGCACGGAATCAACCGTGGCGCTTGCGCCGGTTCCGGCAAAAGCGATCACATAGTCCTGTGCCTTAATTTGCAGCACGGTCAGCGCCAGGAATGTGAAAGGTATAATTCTCTTCATAAGATTTGTTTTTAGTGATTGATAATTCCTTTAAATATTTCCGGTACTGGATAAATATTAAGTGCGTCTCGAAAAACTCCGTTTTTTTTTCCAGTTTCGACGCAGATTGCTTTAGCATTAAAACCCGGCGGCTTACTGTTATTCCTTTCATTTGGATCCGGAGGATGCACATGCCCTGCTTTAGAAAATCCATGTTAATGGTCTCACCATCTGACTCTATCCTGAACGATGCAAGATTATGGCCATCCCTAGAGGTCACGGTGACAATGCTTTCTTTCAATCCGGCTGCTTCCGGATGCAGTTCACTATAATGCCCGCTCCCGCTTTCTTCTGAAAAATGCAGCCAGTATCAGCGCGAAAAATGCTGAAATCTTGATGTAATAGATCAGGCTCATTGAAAATTCCATCGACGGAGATGTGAAACGGGTGGCAAAGTTCAGGATATCGCTGTACCCTTTTTCTGATAATTCAGGCTTCACGGTCAGCAATGCCTCTTTTATCCGGGCTACCATAATTTCCTGAAGGTCGGGTTGAAAAAATTCAGCCCAGATGAAAATGAGCACACTGGCCATCAGTCCGGCCCAGATGCCTGTAAACAACATTCCAAGGAAGACCCTGCCATAGGTCAGTTTTTCGTCTCCTGACTTATTTGATAATTCATAACCGTACCAAATCATGCCGCCTAAAAGCAGAAGATATTCAAAGGAAAAAAATGCTTTTACCGCATAAAGTTCCATCCAGGATATGATGTTGGAGATGAACAGAATTAGGAGGTACACGGAGACTGATGCTCCGGTGATCATTCCGTAAAAGAGCGTTTGCTCCGCGAGATGATGATTCTTTGTTTCCATACGATTTGTGGTTAGAAATTGATAAAAGTTAAACATTCCAGGCACAAATTTATCAGTCCGGTTGACCGGAAGCAAGAAACAGACGTCTGAAAAGGTAAATCTGCGTGCAAAAACGTAAATCGCGAAACGAGGTAAAGCTTCTACTGTAAGGTCTTTACCACAAAATCTCTGAAGTAGGCAGGGGTAACGCCGATGGCAGATTTGAAGCAGGTGTAAAACGATGATTTTGTGCCGAATCCCGACATCCTGCCAATATCTTCCACAGAGTAAAGATTGCCCTTGATGCCGGTTATTATCCTTCGGGCCTCTGCAACCCGGTATTCATTGATAAAGTGGTGAAAATTCCTGCCCATGGCAGTGTTGATAATTCCAGAAAGATAAGAACGGTTGGTGTTTAAGGTCTTACACAAATCGTCCAACGACAAATCATGTTTCAGGTAAGGCTTTTCTTTTTCCATATAATCGAACAGGCGGTTCAGCAGATCCCGGTCAGAAGCTTCAATCGTGCTGAAGATTTCCGGATCCAGGATGTTCATGGGGCCAACTCCTTTCTCAGGGCGGGTCTCATTTTTTACGGCAGCAATATTTTGCTCTATAATGATCCGGTAAGCCGCTGCCTTTTTCCGGTAGAGCCAATAGGTTACGGCGCCGAATATACCCAGGATCATGACCATTAACAGGAGGCCGATCAACTGAATCGTTCTCGACCTGAGCAGAAGATCCTGATAGCCTACCTCTTTCTTCAACAGCAGGTTTTCCTGTTCTCTTTTTTCAGTTTCGTATTTTACAAGCATTTCAGCCGTAATTTCGTCTTTCTCTCTTTTACGTATGGTGTCGGACATGGCAGTGTAATCGGTAAACAATTGAAGCACATCCAATTGGCGCTTTTCCCTTAAAGTTGCCTCAAGAGCCCCCCTTGTGGCATCCATGAGGATATCATACTGCTTTTCCTGCCGTGCATATTCGACGCTTTTTCTGAACCGCTCTCTTGCCAGTCTGTAATTCCCTGAGCGCCGGCCGAGGTCACCGATCTCATAATTCAGGCTGGCTATCCAGTACTCCGCATCAATCTTTTCGGCCAAAAGTTCGGCCTCGGAGAAATAGACCATTGCCCGACCCGAATGAGCCGGATGGTTCCGCCATGAACGTCCAAGTCCATCGAGTGCAATGATACATCCGTAAATATCCGATAACTCTCGCCTGATCTCCAGCGCTTTTGTAAAATAAACAATGGCAGAATCATACTGTAATCCGGTAAAAAAGAACTCGCCCATGTTAATATACCCCTTGGCAATTCCATTCTGGTTCTTTAACTTTAAATTTATCGCCAGGGCCTTATGAAAGTAATCGAGCGCCCTTTGCCTGTCGCCCCAATTTTCATAAATGATCCCGAGGTTCGACATCGTTGTGGCAATCCCGGCGCTGTCGCGGGATTCTTCTTTCAATTTCAGCGATTTTGAGAAATATACTACCGCCTTCGGGAGATTTGAGGTCTTTTGATAAGCGGATGCAAGGTTATTGTAAATGTATGGCAGGTCCTTCATCTCCGCCCTGCCGGAAATCGTTATAATTTCGGCTTTATGATTGTAAAACAGACAACTGTCATATTTCCCCAGGTTGAAAAAAACATTTGCCTTCAGTCCCAGCATTTTAATCAGATAGCCTGGCCGGTTAATCCGGTTTGCAATTACAATAGCCTCGGTAAGATATTGTCGGGCTGTATCGTACGATCCCGCCATCCGGTAAAGCTCTGCCAGATGACCCAATGAGTACATCCTTAGCTCCTCGGGGTTTCCAGGGGTGAGGTTTCCCGACATGGTGCTTATGGCCTGGCGGATCAGCCCCAGCCTGCTACTGACTGTCCCGATCCCCGACATGACCGCCACAGTCAGATCATACCTCCTTTTATCTTCCTGCCCTTTCCAATCAAACTCTTTTATCAGCTTAAAAGCAGAATCGTAATATACCAGTGCATTTTTGAATTCAAGTTTTTTGGTTTCCAGCAGGCCTTCCAGGTAGAGCGCCCTGCATTGATCCTCCTTCAAACCGGCCCTTTGCGTAACCGGAAGGGTTTCAGCAATTATTTTTTGTGCCTCCCCGTACTTCTTTTGTCGGATGAATGCCGACGCCAGCAGAAGGGACCCTTCACAAAAATGAATCGTATCATTTGCCTTGCGTGCAAGTGAAATCGCTTCAGTGGCCGAAAGTGCGCTTTTCACCGAATTGCTGTCGGCAAAATGACGGGAAACAGCGATCGCATTTTTTATTTTCTTGAGATCGAGCTCCTGCCTCGATCGACCCGATTGATTTTCACACCCATTCAGGGCCAGCATAAGGATGAAAAAAAAGATGATATTGGCTGCACTGTGACAATGGAAACTGGCAGGACTGCCGACGACCGGAAATGTAATCGTATCTGGCTCCATAACGGCGATTTTCTTATCCTGTTCAATGGCTGGCCATTCGCCATCAGAAATCAGGCATTCGTCATTTGTCATTCGTCATTTGTCATTCGTCATTCGTCATTTGTCCAGCATCTTCGTCCACTCGTACTTTTTGCGTTTTTTCCAGCCGTTTTTATGATACACATAACTGGCGATGAGCGGCAGCACACTGGTTGCTTCGGCATACACCATTTTTTCATAAACTGTATCAACCTTACCCCAGCTCGCAGCCTCTTTCAGGGTCGAGCTTGAACAAGCCCCGTCGCGTGAATCGGCTACCGTGATCTGAACCGCATATTTGTGCATGGGAACATCCTTGCCAAGCACTTCGGCACATATCACTGTATCCTGAACGAAATTCTTGGGGACTCCCCCACCGATCATAAACAGTCCGGAAGTCTTGGCGGCCATCTTGATTTTTGTCAGTTCCAGGAAATCTTTTACCGAATCGATGGATACGTGCTTTTTGGGATTATCCCACTGGTGCTTTACCAGTCCGAACCCGGCGCTGCTGTCGCTGAATGCAGGACAAAAGATTGGCACGTTGTGCTCGTAGCAGGCCTGAACGAGCGAATCTTTCTTTTTCGAATTTTTAACCAGCCATTTGCCCATTTCCCTGATGAATTCACGTGAAGAATAGGGACGGGGCTCGAGTGAATTGGCGATCTTGTTGATCGTCATGTCGCAAAACTGCAATTCCTGCTCATCGATATAGGTATCATAAATACGGTCGATGTAATTCGCCCTGAGTTCCTTATCATCGGCATAGGGTGTTCCCTTGTAATGCTTATACCCCAGGGCCTCGAAAAAGTCCATATCAACGATGGAAGCGCCGGTTGCAACAATGGCGTCGATCATATTGTTTTTCACCATATCGACATATACCTGCATGCAACCGCCAGCGCTGGTGCTGCCGGCCAGGGTAAGAAAAATGGTACATCCTTTATCAGTGATCATCATATTCAGGATATCGGCTGCCACTGCTGTATCTCTTGATGTGAAAGACATGTCGCGCATCGCATCGATAATTTTGGTGGAATCGATCGCTTTAATATCAATGTGCTTCACCTGTTCTTTTAAAATGGATTTTTTATTCTTCTTCATGACGGATTTTTTTTTCAAAAATAAGAATTCATAGGTTATAATGAAACATTTATTTTGAGACCATCCATAGCAGACATTTTGCCCGGACTGAAGGAGCGGAGACCTTTTTCACCTCATCCTCCAGCTCCTTCTCCTAAAGGAGAAGGAGAGGCGGCGCTAATTATATGTTTATCAATATTTAATTTTTTGAAATCTTGTTTTTTCATCAGGAAAACTTTTAGGATAGGCTCTTTCCAGTCGATAGTATATATGCTACGAAACACCTCCTCTTCTCCTTTAGGAGAAGGAGCTGGAGGTTGAGGTGAAGAAGATCCTCAACATTAATATCCCAGGATTTTAAGCATGGATTTGAAGCTTTGTTCTTTCGACCACAACTTAGTCGTAATTTCCTCGGTCTCCTCATCGATGTCGATCAGCACATGTTTCGGTGCGGGGATCAGGCAATGCTGAATTCCGCCATAGCCCCCTATCGCCTCCTGGTAAGCCCCGGTGTGGAACATTCCGATGTATTGCGGAACATTCTGGATAAATTTCGGAAGATACACAGCATTGCTATGCTCCTCGGCATTATAAAAATCTTCGCTGTCGCAGGTCAGCCCGCCCAAAAATACACGTTCATACTCAACATCCCAGTTATTGATTGCAAGCAGGATAAACTTCTGGTTTATAGCCCAGGTGTCGGGCAACGTATTCATAAAGGAACTATCGATCATATTCCAGATTTCACGGTCATTCTGCCTCTTCTGGTCAATGATGGAATACAATACAGCCCCGCTTTCACCCACCGTAAACGATCCGAACTCAGTAAAGATATCAGGATCGGGTACTTCATTACGCTCGCATATGCTCTGAATTTGCGCAATGATCTCCTCTGCCATGTATTCGTAATCATAAACAAAATCGAGTGAGTTCTTGATCGGAAGCCCTCCGCCGATATTCAAGGCAGTAAGTTCAGGGCATATTTTCTTCAGATCACAATAGACCTGGACACTCTTGGTCAACTCATTCCAATAGTAGGCCTTATCCTTGATCCCGGTATTGATAAAGAAATGAAGCATCTTCAGTTCAAACTTCGGATTATCTTTAATTTTCTCAAGAAAGTAAGGCACAATATCATTGTATCGGATCCCCAGCCGGGAGGTGTAGAAGTCAAATTTCGGCTCCTCTTCAGAGGCAATCCGGATCCCCAACTTTACCTTATGCTGAATTTCCTGTTCAATTTTCTCCAGTTCGAAAATATTATCCAGCACAGGGATCACGTTGGTGAATCCATTATTAACCAGGCTCACAATGTTTTCAATGTACATGGGCCGCTTGAAACCGTTGCAGATTATAAACCGGTCCTTGCTGAACAATCCGCGTTCGGCAAGATCCTCAATGATGTTGATGTCGAATGCCGAAGAAGTTTCAAGATGTACATCGTTCTTAAGCACCTCCTCTAATACAAAACTGAAATGGGAACTTTTGGTACAGTAACAAAAGTGGTAATCGCCCTGGTAATCAACCTTGGCCATAGCTACGTTGAAGAGAATTTTAGCGCGTTGGATCTGTGAACTGATTTTGGGTAAGTAGCTGATTTTAAGCGGTGTTCCATACTGCTTGATGATGTCCATCAGCGGTACCTTGTGAAAGTAAAGTTCATTGTCAATCACCTCAAATTCCGCTTGGGGAAAGTCAAAGGTTTGTTCAATCAGGTCAATATATTTGTTTTTCATGTCATAAATATTGAATGTAAATCATCCGAATTATATATATTTACTCAATCCAAGTCACCTGAATTCTATTTTTTTGGCAAAGTTAAGTCAATACCTTTTATTTTTATCAGTTCTCTGGAAAAATAATCAGGTTCCATTCATCAAATCACAGTGAAATCATTATTAAATTTGTAAAAAAATATTGGTTATGGATTTACAAACCCGAAAATTGAATGCTATTGAATACCTGATAAATATTCAGGATGAGAATATATTGAACAAAATTGAGGCGACAATATATGCGTCAAAAGCTATTGAATCTCCAAAGCTAAAGCCTCTTACGAAAAAGCGCCATTTTTTCAACGACAAAGCAACTTGTCAAGTATCCAAAATCCGGGCAGATTGAGCACAACCTAACATCACTTGGTGAAAACCACAGATACCTGGTGATTAGAAATAACAAAGTCATATACAGACCGATCAAGGAAGGGCTATTGATAACTGACATTTTTGATACGAGGCAGGATCCAAAAAAAATCAACATTAAGAGTCTCAAATCATCAGGCAAAACGCCAGATACTCTTTGACCTGACTTCATTACCCGGTAATCTTTACTGCATGAATAAAGCAACGTCGTTGAATGAGTTTCTCCTTATGGAGATGTCGAGGCAGAACACCGATCGTGTAGCCGACCTTGTTGTTCAGAAAACTGAATTATTTGAGGAGCTTTTCAGTGTTTATATACGGAATGAAGAACCCATAAGCAGACGGGCTGCGTGGGTGATTGACATTGTCTCGGAAAAACATCCGGAATTGATTGACAGTCGTATTGATGAGATCGTGAAAATGCTGCCTCAATTCAGTCACGACGGGCTCAAGCGTCATTCGCTGCGAATGTTGTCGCGATCGCCCTTACCCACAGGCGACCGGTTGGGCGAGCTAATGACGATCTGTTTCGATTGGCTGCTTTCGCCAAGCGAGGCAGTGGCAGCCAAAGTTCATTGTATGGATATTCTTTTCCGTATTTCGGAAATTGAACCTGACCTTAAAAAAGAGCTGGCCGACTCTATTGAATGGCGCATGAATGAAGGGACGCCGGGATTTAAAAACCACGGAATAAAGGTGTTAAAAAAGTTATACGGGGAGCTAATGAGATTGAGAGGAGAAATTGAATCCGATCAAAAGAAGATCATTTTTTGATTTCATAATGAGGGTTCTTTTACGTTTAATATTTTTATTTAAGCGCCTTAGCACGGGATGTCTCCATATACCCTTGCCCTTGATATCTCTCGCTGGCTTTTTGACCTCACTCACTGATATCTCTCCTCTGGGGGTTTGACCTCACCCCCTGACCCCTCTCCTCAAGGAGAGGGGGGAGAGGTTTGGGAGTGTGGCTTTTTCCCCTCTCCTTGAGGAGAGGGGTCAGGGGGTGAGGTTTTTCTTGTCAGCTCATCCACCAATCCCCAAAATGCATTATATTTGAAAAAAATATTGACACCATGCAAATGTTCAGACTTACCTGCATTTTACTTATGATCACAGGCCTGTCGCATTCTTCTTTTTCACAGATCAGTTTTCAGAACAGCTACCGTGAATCGGTCAATGTGGCGTTTGCCAGGTATGTACAAAATGACAAGGATACCGGCTGGGTGACCAAGGGCTGGTCGATGGTAACTCCAGGCACCACAATCAAAGTTTTTAACTCCATCGGGGTTCACGACAGTATCGGGTATTTTCTAATCACCAGAATTTCTGAAACACCTTATCCTGGGACAAAAAACCTGCTCGTTCATATGAATGAACCATTTTTTATCAGGGAAGCCGATAAGGAGCTTGTTTTGCAGAATCATCCCGAATATGAATGGCGTAAGTTCAGGCTAATCAGGTTGCAGCCCGGAAAGACCAGTGGAACCATCACATTCAAGGACTGAATCAGCCTTTCAGCCGTCAGCAGCGGGTTATCGACATAAAATATAATTTCATTGGTTTTTTCCAAGGAATTGTATAATTTTGCACCCTCAAAAAAAAGGCTTAGCAATACAATCCATTTAAAATTCAATCTCATGCAGCACAAAGGCGTTGTTAAATTTTTCGCGATCACATTCATTTTGGTTTGTTTATTTCAATTGTCGTTTACTTTCATAAGCTATTATTACTCAGGGAAAGCCGACGATTATGCCAATTCTCCCCAGGTGACAGCGATGGCCAAACAGAAGGCACAGGGCAATCCCCTGAAAGAAGAGTATTATTACGACTCCATTTCCAAATCAAGACTGGAATATTTCAATGATTCCATGGCCAATGTGGGTGTTTATAATATACTTGTCAAGAACTTTACCCTGAAAGATGTACGCGAACGGGAAATCAATCTTGGTCTCGACCTCAAGGGAGGTATGAACGTAACAATGGCTGTTTCGGTTCCCGACGTGATCAGGGCGCTGTCAGGCTACAATCAGGATCCTACTTTTCTCAAAGCCCTTCAGAAAGCCATTGACAAGGAGAAAAACAGCACGCGCGACTTTGTTGACCTCTTTGCCGAATCGTTCAAGGAAACTGATCCGAATGCCAAACTGGCTGCCATTTTCAACACCGTTGAACTTAAAGATAAAATCAACTATAATTCGTCCAATGACGATGTCATCAAGGTTATTCGTGAAGAAAGCAATGCTGCCATCGACCGCACCTATAATATCCTCACCACGCGTATCGACCGTTTTGGGGTTGTACAGCCGAACATTCAGCGGTTGCAAACTGCAGGCCGTATCCTGATTGAGCTGCCCGGCATCAAAGATCCTGACCGTGTTCGTAAACTCCTGCAGGGCTCTGCCCAGCTTGAATTCTGGGAAACATACCAATTTCCGACTCTTCAGCCCTATTTTGCCGAAGCTAATAAAAAGCTGACATCGATCCTGGCTGCAGCCGGTCAGGATTCAATTGCCACCGACAGTACCCTGAAAGCTGATACTGCTGCCACGGCCAATGCCATTGCATCCAAGCAGGCGCTTGCCGAAAAGAAAGAGCCTGCAAAAGCAGCCCCGGAGAAAAAAGCAGATACCTCCAAGGCAGATACTTCCAAAGGCAATGCCCTCCTGAAACAACTTGGCTCTGATACATCAAAAACTGCTGCGATGGCCAAGCAGAAAGAATCTTTTGAAGATTATGCGAAACAAAATCCGCTGTTTGCCTATCTGAACCCGGCCATTTACCAGGATAAAGACGGCCAATATGTTGCAGGTCAGACTGCTATGGTCGGACGGGCTTTTATTAAAGATACCGCGCGGGTTAACAGTATGCTTCGCCTGACAAAGAACATGTTTCCGCGTGACATGAAACTTGCCTGGACCGTTAAGCCCCGCGCTGAATCAAAAGATGTTCTTGAACTCGTTGCGCTGAAGGTTACCTCAAGGGATGGTTCAGCTGCCCTGGGCGGCGATGTAATTACCACGGCCCGTCAGGATTATGATCAGAATGGCCGCGTGGAGGTCTCCATGTCGATGAACTCGGAAGGCGCCCGTATCTGGAAACGTCTTACCGGCGACAATATCGGCAAACAGGTTGCCATTGTACTTGATGGCTACATATACAGCTATCCCAACGTAAACGGTGAAATTCCCAACGGGATGTCGTCGATTACCGGTGGCGATATGACTGTTGAAGAGGCGCTTGACCTTGCCAATATCCTGAAAGCCGGAAAACTGCCGGCTCCT
>Ga0247842_10009225_pt1 | contig 10121 bp, 6 predicted proteins | sample LaCruzMarch2015__3_FD_192411 | JGI IMG/M metagenome (GOLD analysis project Ga0247842, IMG submission 192411) | Freshwater microbial communities from meromictic Lake La Cruz, Castile-La Mancha, Spain - LaCruzMarch2015_19m | ecosystem: Environmental > Aquatic > Freshwater > Lake | place: Spain... | reverse complement strand
CAATGGCAAACTTGTTAACTATGGGATCCTGAAAATCAACAGTCACTGGAACGTTATCAACTGGGTCGAGAATTACAAGACCATCGAAGTTTTCGGTGACATGAACTGCAACAACAGCGATTTTCTAAATGCGTGTAAACTCATTGTTCACGGTACTTTCCACCTGAATAACTGCCGTTTTACCAACCAGACAGGCTATATTAAATGCGACCTTGAATTAAAGGTGCAGGGCGGACAGGGATTCATGAAACTGATTGATCAGTCGATGATTGAGACCTATGATCTTACTGTGAACGCCGACATTACTGGTATTACCACTGCCGCTGCCCCCGGAACCAGGAATACGATCAAGGTAACCCATGATTTCCGTTTCGACGGTCCGAATGTAATTACCGGCACCATTGAAGCAGCTCAGACCACCGGTGTTCTTGTTCCGGCCCATGGAGGTCCTTCGAATTTCACCGGAGGCGCTACGTTTGTCTCCTTTGCCAATATGACCAATTCGATACCATCCACTGAATGTAATGGCGGTGGTACCAATCCTCCTCCGCCACCTCCGCCACCGCCCGTTAATAACTGGGTTGAAGGAACAGCCGTTTATGAAGACCTGTGGCCTGGTAAGGGAGACTACGATGTAAACGACCTGGTTATGGCCTATAAATTCAAACTGGTCACAAACAACCAGAATAAAGTAACCGATATTGTCATTAAGTTGTTGGTTAAAGCCGTAGGTGCAAGTTTCAAGAATGGCTTCGGAATTCAATTCGATAACCTGGCCCCATCGGATATTGCGTCGGTTACAGGCTCAAACCTGCAACGCAATTATATTACGCTTGCTTCAAACGGTGTTGAGGCTGGCCAGGCAAAGGCCGTTGTCATCGCCTTCGACGATGCCGATAACGTAATTCATCGCGCCGGGTCATCATTTTTCTTCAATACCGAACACAATGCGCCTGTTGGAACTGCCGATACAGTTACCCTGAACATTCACCTTACCGAACCGATGCTGAGTACCGTTATTGGAACACCGCCGTACAATCCATTCCTGATAAGAAACCTGGAGCGCCAGGCTGAGATACATCTTCCGAATTATGTCCCAACCTCGCTTGCCACTGATTGTTCATATTTCGGAACAGTTGATGACAACAGCATCCCGGCATTTGGCCGGTATTATAAAACAATAACAAACCTGCCCTGGGCGCTTAATATCCCTGTAACCTTTGATTATCCATGGGAAAAAACAAGTATCCTGGATGCCTATAACTATTTTGCAACCTGGGCCCAGTCCGATGGTGTTCTTCATCCTGATTGGTATCTCGATCTCAGCGGTTATCGCAATTCGGCTAATATCTGGCATCCGTAAGCAGTACAATAATCGATCAGTCGCCGACAAGTTCATTCATTTGTTCATTCAGATGCCATGACGGCAATTAAATACTCAACCGTTATTTGTTCGATGAATTGCCCCGGCCTAAAGGCCGGGGCAATTGAAATTCTGTCGATTGCATTATTTCAACATTGAGCCTGCTCCGAAAAGGCAATTTAACGGAAAACCGGACACTGAGCGATTCGAAGTGTCCTTATTAACAGGTGTTTGCATCCTTCCACTCCTCTCAGGATCCAATTGATCAGACTTTTCGGAATAGGCTCAACCTTAGATCCGATACTTTTCGGAGTGCACACATAGTAGGTTTTTCTATTTTTTAATGGCAGATTAATCGCTTTTATGGTTTTCTCCGGTTCAAGTGCAATATTTTTGTTCATAGGGCATACCATTTCCCTGCCATCCTTAAAAGGCATATAAAACATTTTCCGCTTGCATTTATCAGACGGGCAGCCACCTTTGCCAATATACCCCTGATAGACTCTGACTTCACAAACAATTACGAATGAATCAGCAACAGATACGAAATGAAAAATGACACTTATCTGTATTATGATTGCATTTACTTATTGGTACTTGATTCTGCCCGGCGGGCAATCTACATTTGTAGAACTGTAAAACCGGATTCACAACAGAAGTGGAGGGGGTTAACCTGTCCGGTCGTTAAACAGACGAAAATGTACAAGTACTGCATAGCTTTTTACTTATTATGTTTATTGATTGTTCCACAGGGTTGTAACAAGATAACCGGGAATGATCCTGTTCCCGCTGTGTACGACCTCAGCTTCAATATCCTGGCAGGGAAGTTACCTGGAGCGTTGAAGGAGACGTCCGATTGCATTAATGAAAGTCAGTTGGCCAGTTATGTTGAAATTACCTATTCGAAACAGGGTGATATCACATCATCCACCGTCAAAGTCAATGTGTTTTATATCAACAACCAGGCTTATACCAACACAATTAAATTATTACCCGGAACCTATACCGTCCAGGAATTTGTCATGAAAAACGATAACATGACACCCGACATTCTGACCGACGATCCGGTCATTGCTGCTGCAGTGCACCAGGGCGCTGCCTATGCAAACCTGGTAACATCCTGGTTGACAAAGGAATTCGTTATTACACCTTTTCAGAAAAATGTTCTTGATGTTGAATTGGTTTGTTATGATGAAGCCAATTTTGAAAGTTTTGGCTTCGAATACTTTCAGATAGATCAGATTGTTGTGCGCGAGCAGAATTTTTTTGGTGATCTGTGTATACAAAATATTCAGGAATATTACAATTCCCCCTATTCCGATGTGTTGGGTGGAAATGGAAATCTGCTGTTGGATTTGCCCGCTATTTTCCAGATCGAAGTAGTGAGAAATGGTATATCGATCGTGAACTATAACAACTATTCACCTGTCGGCATCTCCCAGCCATTAAAAATTCAATATGCTGATCGTTTAAATACAACCGATAATTTTGAATTTAAATTATCGGTGATGGTCCGCAACGGAGCCGGATTTCAGTATGAGTATTTCCATACATGGAGTTTCCAGGATGCACAAAAAATTTATGCAGGCACCGATGGCGATGGTGTGGTAGATTTTGTTCTTGGAAATTGCATGCCCGGTGCCGATCTGGTCATTCCCTATGGGGCTGCCGTGAATGAGGCGCCCTTAGCAAATAATGTAGAACAAAATGGTATCGCACAACCGGGTCAGGTACTTTCCGGCTCCTATGTTTTTTATGATGCGGAGGGTGATCTTCAGGGTACATCCTTATATAAATGGTATCGGGCTGATAACATAAGTGGAATGAATGAAGTGGAAATTTCAGGACTGCAGGGGCCGACCTATACACTTCAATCGGCCGACCTGAACAAATATATTCGGTTTGCAGTTATTCCTGTTGCTTTGACCGGGACTCTGCAGGGGACAGAGGCTAAAGCCCCGGCCTATGCAGGACCGGTAACTGCAGTTTCATTTGCCTGTGGCGATCCTTTAATTGTAAATCACATGGCTGGCACAGTGGCGCCGGTTAACAAAACAGTTACGTATGGCACAGTTTCAGATATCCCGGGCGAACCATTAAAATGCTGGATAACCAGTAACCTTGGCGCCGATCGTCAGGCAACGGCAAAAAATGATCAAACCGAAGCTTCAGCAGGCTGGTACTGGCAGTTTAACCGCAAACAGGGATATAAGCATGATGGCTCATCCAGAACTCCAAACACTACATGGAGTAGTATCAGTGAAAATTCTGACTGGACCCCTGATAAGGATCCATGTGCTCTTCTTATCGGAACTGGCTGGCGAATTCCCACAAAGACGGAATGGAACAATGTCAGGTCAAACGGTAACTGGAATAACCTGAACAAACCCTGGAACTCAGACCTGAAAATGCATGCGGCCGGATATCTTAAAAACTGGGGAGCCTCGCTTATGGGCAGAGGCGTTGAAGGTAACTATTGGAGTAATTCCCAAAATGGCAATGAAAGCGGCAGTTTTTTACTGATGAACAGTTCAAACAGTTATATCGATGATTATGGCAATAAGGCCAGCGGAATGACCCTGCGCTGCCTCCTTGGCAATTGAAATTATCATTCAGTTTTTGCAGGATCAGCATTTCTTTTGAACGAAACTATCTCAAAAGACTGGATTTTATTCTTTCCTGTTCAGCCCACTCCGAAAAAACATTTTCAAGGGAAACCGGACACTGAGCGAAATCGAAGTGTCTTCATTAACAGGTTTTTGCATCCTTCGGCTTCGCTTAGGATCCAATGATCTGACTTTTCTCAGTGGACTCATTATTATATATCTTAAAGCTTAGTTAAAAAAGTTGAAAATCAAAAATAATATAGCTTTCGCTTCCATGTGACTTTGTATTGAAATTTGACTTTTAAGTCAACCACTTTGAAATTACATGTTAAGTCCGAATTATTTTAGTTTGTAATACTAACATAACATGAAAGTGTAAGTGATTTATATTAAATTAAAATAGATGCAATTTTTTCAAATTCATTGTTCATGTGATAACAAATACAAAATGATGATCAACAGTTGCCCGGTGATTGGTTACGTTTACTAATTACCGCTTGATCGGGGGGTGTGGTTCATCATATATTTGTGACAATATTTAGTAACCCTGATAATAACCGATCAACCCACAAAAACAATTAAAATGAAAACAACCGAAATTACAAAGAAAATCAGCTTATTTCTTCTCGGTCTTATGGCCGTAGTATTCATCACAAGCTGTAAAAAAGACATTGTTGATACACCGCAAACAGGTTCGACAGAACTGAGTTTTACCATCGTTCCCGGTAAAGATGTATCAGGTTTAAAGGCCAGCGATTGCTTTGATCAGAAAGCTGCGTATGTAAAGGTGAAATTGGCGGATCCTGCCGGGGTTTCCCAATGGTATCCGATCGATGTATTCTATATCGATAATGTTCCATACACCAATACCATTAAACTCGCCGAAGGCATCTATATCGTTCAGGAATTTGTCATGTACAACGATAACATGACCCCGGGTGATTTGACTGACGACTGGGAAATGGCAGCCGCCGTTCACACCGGAGCTACCTACTCGAATCTCGTAACAACTACACTCACAAAGAACATTGTAATTGAGCCATTCAAGAAAAATGTAATGACCGTTGAATTGGTTTGCTATGAACCAGCCACTTTTGCCAATTTTGGATTTGAATATTTCAAGCTTGACCAAACGATCATCCGTGAACAGAACTTCTTTGGCGACTTCTGCATCAAAAACCTTGATGATTATGCCGACTCTCCCTATGAATTGCAGAGTCAAGGTATACAGTATGATATGCCGGCTTTGTTTAAAATTGAACTGTGGCAGAATAACATATTGGTCGAAACTTTTGACAATGCTGCATGGCACGGGGAAGGCCAGCCGCTTAAGGTGACCTATGCTGACAGGCTGGGCATGGTCGACAATTTTGTTCTGAAACTTTTCATTCTTGTTCGCCAGGGACCAGATTTTAATTACGTACATTTTTATGACTGGAGTTTTGCCGATGAGCAGAAAATTCTGCCAGGTAATGATGGCGTGGTTGATTTTGCCCTTGGAAACTGTGTTCCCGATGCCGACCTTGTTATTCCGCCCTGGATGAATCTTCCACTTACCCTCACTTATAAAATAACCGGATTTCCGGGTACGGGTTGTTATGTTGACGCTACCCTTACCAACATCCCAAGCGGTTATGAATTTGGAAATGGCGTGGTTCAGAGCTGGTGTGCCGACCATGCAACCACTATTAATGTTGGTGTAGCATACAACATGGATGTTTATTCATCATTGTATCCAACTTTGCTGCCGGCTTTTGCACAAACAGATAAATGGGCCAAGATTAACTGGCTTATGAACCACCTGGATTGGTTTCCCGGGTATCTCTGGTCCGATATACAAGGAGCTATGTGGTTATGTGATACACCGCCATGGAATGGTGTAGCTCACAGCGGTGTTCCGAATCTTTCACCCATGATGACCTCGATGAAGCAGAAGATGGACACCTATGGCGCCACGTACAAAGTTCCTCCAGGAGGCTGGGCGACAGTAATCTTTGTTCCTGTAGGAACACCTCCCAATGCACCTTCGCCTGTTGTGCAAACAATGTTTATCAGAATTGATCCCTGATAGCCTGTGTAATCAATTTGATTCCGGAACCCCGCCATGTGCGGGGTTTCTTTTTATACGATACTACCAATATTTATTATTTTTGCTTTTTTTTACGACAATGAATCTGACCTTTTTCCAGATAATCAATTATACCCTGGTCTTTTTACTCCTTATTTTATTTATAAGGTATCTGTGGATCGTCTATTTTCACCGCGCCAATCAGCCGGTTCAATGGCAGCAGGCTATTAAAACCGGGTTGATCTCTTCACGGCTACGGCTTTCGGAAAGGAAATATCAAGACAAGGTACGTTTCTATAATTGGTGGTTTCAGGTCGAACGGCTAAAAAAGGATATGGTTCCCGGTGTTTTTGTTGAAATCGGTGTGTATAAGGGTGACAGTGCCGCAATTTTACATCAGCTGGATCCGGGCCGTCCGTTTCACCTGTTTGACACCTTCACGGGCTTTAATTCAGCCGACCTGCACATGGAAACTGGTGAAGCTGCAACCTACACAGCGAGCCATTTTTCAGATACAGACGTAGGGCAGGTTTTGAAAAAAATCAATGGTAATCATAATATCATTTTACACCAGGGCTATTTTCCTGATACTGCATCAGGCTTCAGCCAACCTATTGCACTGGCTAACCTGGATGCCGACTTGTACATTCCAACGAAGGCCGCATTGGAATTATGTTATCCCAGACTGTCGCCAGGCGGGGTTATCATAGTTCACGATTATAATCATCGGTGGCCGGGAGTCATGAAAGCTGTTGATACGTTCGTTGCCACCATTCCCGAATGCCTGGTATTGATGCCCGACCAGGATGGAACAGCAATGATTATCAGGAATAAATAATTTTTTCACTTTTTTTTCACTTTTTTCTTGCAGGAGTTAAATTTGTTTTTACCTTTGCACCCTCGAAAACCATATTATGTTTTCGATTGAATTACAAGCCGGAAACGGCAAGGAAACCTGATAAAGTGAAACAACTATAGGTTTCAATCGCATTCAAACCGATGAATGCGGTAGAAAGTTTCGCGAAACTCATACCCTTCCTTATTTTTTCCAGCCCACTAATTCGGGGACCAATCCCAATCGTTAGTGGCGGGTTTTAAACCCGTCACTAAAAAAGATCATCTTAAAATGTTGGTGGTGTGAAATTAATTTGTACTTTTGCACTCCCGTTTTGAGGAAAATTTGTAGTAAAGTTTAATAAAACCATTGATATGCCTACGATTTCGCAACTGGTTCGTAAAGGAAGAAAAAAATTAGTAGATAAGAGTAAGTCTCCTGCTTTGGATTCCTGTCCGCAACGCCGTGGCGTTTGCGTTCGTGTTTATACCACGACGCCTAAAAAGCCTAATTCGGCCATGCGCAAGGTAGCCAGGGTTCGTCTTACGAATGGAAAAGAGGTGAACGCCTATATTCCGGGTGAAGGACATAATCTCCAGGAGCACTCCATCGTGATGATCCGTGGCGGTCGTGTGAAAGACCTTCCCGGTGTCCGCTATCATATAATCCGCGGCGCTCTCGATACTTCCGGTGTGGAAGGCCGTAAGCAACGCAGAAGTAAATATGGTGCAAAACGTCCAAAAGAAAAGAAAGCATAATATCAGAATATCATGAGAAAAGCAAAACCAAAGAAAAGACCCCTTCTCCCTGATCCAAAATTCAGCGATACCCTGGTCACAAAATTTGTGAACAATGTGATGCTTGCGGGAAAGAAAAATATTGCCTACGAAGTCTTTTATGAAGCCATTGACATTGTCAGTGACAAGACAAAGGAAGACGGCCTCGAAGTTTTTAAGAAGGCCCTGGCAAACGTTACTCCTTCGGTTGAGGTCAGAAGCCGTCGTATCGGTGGAGCCACTTTTCAGATCCCTTCTGAAATCCGACCGGGTCGTAAAAGTTCCATCGGCATGAAATCGCTGGTGAACTACGCACGCAAACGTCATGAGAAAAGTTTTGGACAGAAACTGGCTGCTGAAATTGTTGCTGCATATAAAGAAGAGGGCGCTGCCTTCAAACGTAAAGAAGATACACATAGGATGGCTGAAGCCAACAAGGCCTTCTCCCACTTCCGCTTTTAATAATAAATGAAGCAAAGACGGGTCTGAGACCCGTCTCAAAAATATGACCGGAAAACTCGAAAATACAAGGAACATTGGCATCATGGCGCACATCGACGCGGGTAAAACCACGACGACTGAGCGTATCCTGTATTATACCGGCATAAACTATAAATTAGGTGAGGTTCATGATGGTACTGCCACAATGGACTGGATGGTACAGGAGCAGGAGCGGGGTATTACGATCACCTCCGCTGCAACTACTGTTTACTGGGATTATCTGAATGAAAATTACCGGATTAATCTTATTGATACCCCGGGCCATGTTGATTTTACTGTTGAAGTTGAGCGTTCACTCCGGGTTCTCGATGGGGCGGTGGCAATTTTCTGCGCGGTAGGAGGAGTTGAACCACAATCAGAAACGGTTTGGAGACAGGCTAATAAATACAAGGTTCCCCGTATCAGCTATATCAATAAAATGGATCGCACCGGCGCTGATTTTTTCCATGTTGTCGACCAGATCCGTGAGAAACTTTTTGCAACTCCCATTCCCATTCAGCTTCCAATCGGGGCAGAAGAGGAATTTACAGGTATTATCGACCTGATTGCCAACAAAGCATATGGCTGGGATGAAAGCACCCTGGGTCGGGAGTATTTTGAGATCCCGATGCCGCATGATATGAAAGAGATGGCTCATGAATATCGTTTGAAGCTCATTGAAGGCGCTGCTGAAGAGCGTGATGAGTTGCTTCATAAATTCATGGTCGATCCCAATTCAATTACCGAAGAAGAAATTATTTCCGAGATCCGCAAGGCAACCATTCAGGGCAGAATTACCCCTGTTATTTGCGGTGCTTCATTTAAAAATAAAGGCGTTCAGTTGTTGATCGACGCTGTAATAAAATTTTTGCCCTCGCCTTACGATATGCCTGCGGTTTTGGGCATGAATCCATTTACTGAAAAGGAGGAGGAAAGGCATCCTGATCCCAATGAGCCGTTTACAGCTTATGCATTCAAAATAGCAACGGATCCTTTCGTAGGACGTATTGCATTTTTTCGTGTTTATTCTGGACAGCTCGAAGCCGGTGATGTTGTTTTAAACACCCGTACTGATAAAAGGGAAAGACTCCTGCGTATCATGCTGATGCATGCCAACAAGCAAAACCCGCTGAAACATATTGAAGCAGGTGAGATTGCTGCTGCAGTGGGTTTTAAAGATATCCGCACAGGAGATACCCTTTGTGACCTCAAGCACCCATTGATTCTTGAGACTATGGTTTTCCCTGAACCTGTGATCAATATGGCGGTAGAGCCCAAAACACAGGATGATGTTGAAAAGCTTGCCATTGCCTTGCATAAGCTGGCAGAAGAGGATCCCACTTTTCAGGTTAGAATTGATGATGAAACAGGGCAGACCCTGATCAGCGGAATGGGCGAATTGCATTTGGATATCATTGCCGATCGCATGCGTCGCGAATTCAATATCGATGTTAACCGAGGCAATCCTCAGGTAGCCTATAAAGAGGCGATTGTGAATACCGTCATGCATCATGAGGTATACAAGAAACAAACTGGTGGCAAAGGTCGTTTTGCCGATCTCGTCATCGAGGTTGGCCCTGCTGATTCAGGAATCAAAGGTTTGCAGTTCATCAATGAAATTAAAGGTGGCAATATTCCCCGGGAATTTATTCCTGCTATTGAAAAGGGGTTGAAAGCTGCCATGACCAACGGTCCGATTATCGGATTTCCGATGGATAGCGTGAAAGTTCGTTTGATCGATGGTTCATATCATAGTGTTGATTCAGATGCGCTCTCATTCCAGGTTGCTGCCGGCATTGCATTCAAAGAAGCCAGCAGAAAGGCGAAGGCAGTTATCATGGAACCGATTATGAAATTCGAAGTCGTAACCCCAAGTGAGTATATGGGAGAGGTTACCGGTGATATAACCAAACGTCGCGGACATGTTGAAGAGGTGGAATCCCGTATCGGAAACCAGGTGATTCGCGGTCGTGTTCCTTTGGCTGAAATGTTT
>Ga0247842_10009220_pt1 | contig 10124 bp, 3 predicted proteins | sample LaCruzMarch2015__3_FD_192411 | JGI IMG/M metagenome (GOLD analysis project Ga0247842, IMG submission 192411) | Freshwater microbial communities from meromictic Lake La Cruz, Castile-La Mancha, Spain - LaCruzMarch2015_19m | ecosystem: Environmental > Aquatic > Freshwater > Lake | place: Spain... | reverse complement strand
GAAGGACGGCGCGCTCAAGGGGTTTACCATCGCGGGCAGTGATCATAAATTTGTTCCGGCTGAAGCGGTCATCCACGGCAAAACCGTGATCGTTTCGAGCAAGGAAATCCCGCAACCGGTCGCTGTCCGGTATGGCTGGGCAAATGTGCCTGACGTGAATTTATTCAACAAAGAGGGTCTGCCAGCCTCGCCGTTCCGGACCGATTCCGGGAGCGGTGTGTCAGAGAAGCAGTCACTAGTAAAAAGGAAATACCAACAATGAGCAGTCCTTCCATCATGATACCCCGCTTACGTTCCCGAACGAATCGGGTCATTTCAGTTTTGTTATTGTCGCTGGGTTTGGCCGCGTTGAAGGCCGACTGCGCGGAGCCGTGTCCTGCATCGAAATACACGGCGGTGTTCACGGCGCCGCCGGGGTGTAACCCGCCGCTAAATTCGCAGGGGGAAAGCGCCAACATCGACAATCCGTTGCTCGGTAACGGCGACCTCTCCGTCGCCCTGGCGGGGAAGCCGGAGTTTCAGCGGCTGTTCCTGGGTAAAACCGATTTCTACCTGCTGACCTTGAATGAGGGCAAAAGCCGCGGGTGCAAGGGGTTCGGAACGCTCGATATTGCCATCCCTGCCTTGACCGGGGCGAGTTACCGGGTGGAACAGACGCTCGACGTGCCGGAGGCGACGTCCACCTTTTCCGGCACCAATGGTACGGTGACGATGAAAACGTGGACGCCGTACGGTTCGCCCCTGGTGGTGGTGGAGATGAAGACGGACAAGCCTGTGGAGGTGACCCTGAAACTGAACCGGATCGTGGGCGCGGATCAGGTCAGTACTGCCGGTAAAACCGATGGCGTGTGGTGGATCGAGGGCGGCTATACCAAGGAGCAGGCCGACATTCCGGTCATGATCACCTGCGCGATGGCGGTGCGCGGTGCGAAAGCCGATACCTTCACGCTGATGCCAGGGAAGCCGGTCACGGTTGTGTTGAGTTTGCGCAGCAGTTTCGACTCCCCCCAGCACGCCGAGGAAGCCCGGAAGTTCGCGCGATCGGCCAGGCTGGGGCGGGCGCGTGCCAAGCATGAAGCCTTCTGGCGGGAGTACTGGTCGAAGTCATCGATCGAGGTCGGCGATCCGCTGATCGAGCGGCAATATTATCTGTCCTATTACGCCCTGGCCTGTTGCACCGGTAACCGTGAGTTTCCGCCCGGAATCTGGGGGCCGTGGGTGTTGACCTCGAAAGCCGGGTGGGCGGGCAGTTATCATTACAACTACAACTACGAGGCGGCGTTCTGGCACCTGTATTCCGGGAACCGCGTTGCCCAGACCGATGGCTATGAGTCGCCGCCGCTGGCCCTGATGGAGAAGTGCCGCGAGTACGCCAAGAAGTTCCTGAAGTGCCGGGGCGTGTATTTCCCTGTCTACAGTGGTCCGAAGGGGCAGCTGTGGGGCGGGGAGGCGGGAGAATGGGTATTCTTCGGCCAGAAGTCCGATGCCGCCTATGTGGTCGTCAATATCGCCATGCGCTGGGGGATGACCCGTGATGTGGCGTATGGCAAGCGCGTTTACCCGCTGGTACTGGCCACCGCTGAATTCTGGGAAGATTACCTCAAGTTCGAGCCTACTTCGCCTTCATCGGGCGCGCCATCGCCCGATGGGCTACGAAGGCCAAGTGGCGACCGCTATGTGATCTGCAACGACTCCATCCACGAAGGGTCGGGACCGGATACGAATTCCATTGTCTCGCTGGGGTTGGTGCGGAATGTGATGAATGTGGCGTTGGACATGAGCCGGGAACTTGGCGTGGATGCCGATCGTCGCGAAAAATGGCAGGATATCAGGGATCATCTCAGCCCGTTTGCGACCCAGACCAGGAATGGCAAGACGGTGTTCCGCTATACTGAAAAGGGAACGGCGTGGTGGCCTGACAATACCCTGGGTATCCAGCATATCTATCCGGCCAACGGCATTGGACTGGGGAGCGACCCTGAGTTAATTCAGGTCGCCCGGAACACCATAGACGTCATGCAGCGCTGGTTTGATGGCAATGGTTCCTCGACGTTCTTCCCTGCCGCCGCGCGGGTCGGTTACGATCCCACTATGTTGCTGGGCAAGCTCCACGAGTATAGCGGCAGGGCTTCAGCCAATGGCCGGATGTGGTGTGGCGGTGGCGGCCTGGAGAATAATTCCACCGTCCCCAATACCCTCAACGAAATGCTTTTGCAAAGCCACGAAGGCATCCTGCGCCTGTTCCCGGTCTGGCCGAAGGATAAGCCGGCACGCTTTACGAACCTCCGGGCCTATGGTGTGTTCCTGGTCTCGGCTGAGTTGAAGGATGGCGTAGTGGCCGGCGTGAAGATCGTTAGCGAGAAGGGACGTCCCTGTGTTGTGCAGAATCCCTGGGCCGACAGGAAAGTCCGGGTCACGCGTAATGGCAGTGCGAAAGAGGTGCTTGTCGGGGGCGAGTTGTCCTTCACCACTCAGCCGGGTGAAGTGATTACCCTCGCGCCAGTTGAGTGATCGGGAGCGTAGCAGTAAGAAAGGGATAGTCATGATGAAGAAGTCGTTGTGGGTGATGTTGGCGGTGAGTGCGGGGATGGCCGCCTCCCTGCCCGAGGCCAAGAGTGCTGGACTTGCGATTCGGGATGGCGACCGGGTGGTTTTCCTGGGGGACAGCATCACGGAGCAGCGCCTCTACTCGACTTACCTTGAAGCCTATTGGCTCACCCGCTATCCATCATTCAAGCTGTCCTTTCGTAACGTGGGGTGGGGTGGTGATACGTCCTGGCTGCGCAGGCGCTTCACGACGGACGAGACCGCGCTGTTTGCCGCAACACCCGAGGTGCAGCAGGCGATGGTCGAGAAGGCGGTTGGGGCTGGGCTCGGGCGCGATGTGTTGCCTCTGAAGCCGACGGTCGTGACGATTGATTTCGGGATGAACGACCATTGTTACCAGCCGTTCCGTCCTGATATCTGCGCTGCCTATGTCTGTAGCCAGACCCAGCTCGCGAAAGTGCTGAAAGCCAGCGGCGCCCGGGTTGCTCTGATCACGCCGCAGCCCCTCGAGGAGCGGCGCCCGGATCCCGACCAGAATTCGGGAAACCAGTCACTGCGGCAGTTTTCCGATGCCCTCAAAGGTGTGGCGGCAACACAAGGTGTCGCCTATGTGGACCAGTTCGCCCCCTACATGGCGACCATGCTCAAGGCACGTGTAGGCCATCCCGATGTTACCATTGGCGGGGGCGATACGATTCATCCCGGTCCGGCGGGGCAATTGATCATGGCGTGGTCCATCCTCAAGGGGTTGGGGATGCCGTCGGTGGTGTCGCGGGTCGAATTGGATCTGACGCGTTGGTTGCCCTCCCGGCGGGTCGTGGTGGCGGAGAATGCCCGTGTCTCGAACCTTGCCTGGACCAACGGCGTGCTCAGCTTCGATCGTCTGGACAATGCGCTACCCATGCCGATTGACGAGCGTGCCGCGCCTGTGCTTGCGCTCATTCCGGTACTCGACGAGCTGAACCGCTATGAATTGAAAGTCACGGGCTTGAAAGCGGATGACTACGATGTGAAGATCGATGGCGAGAGTGTCTGCGGTGTCACGAGGGAGGAGCTGGCCAAGGGGTGGAACATGGCCCTGGTGCCAGGGCCAGCACTCAGGCAGGCGCAGGAAGTCCTCCAGGGAGTATTCAGGAAGAACGATCTCTATTTCACCCGCTGGAGAAATTGCCAGTTGAATCCCGGAAACCAGGGGCCGATCCCGGACTTGGACAAGCAGATCGCCGAATGGGAGGCGAAAATTGACGCCGCGCGACAGCCGAAGACACATCATATGGAACTGACGCCAACGACACGAGCGGTTGTACCGGAAATCCCCTTATCGGTTCTGACCGGCAAGGAGGCTCCCGCCGGAGCGATTTGGCTGGATTTGCTGGACTTAACTACCGTGAAGCTTGGCTATGGTACGGTCGGTGCGGGCAAGGCAATTGGCGGAAAGAATCCCATTTCCCTCAACAAGCAGGTCTTTGAACACGGGATCGGAACGCATGCTGCCAGCGTGTCTGAGGTTGAGCTAGGGGGGGCGGCCACCCGGTTTGTTGCGGCGGTTGGCGTGGACGATATGGCCGGGCCTGTCGGCATCGGTTCCGTGGTCTTCCAGGTGTACGTTGATGGCAAGCAGAAGGCCAGTTCCGGACTGATGCGCTGCGGGGATAGCCCCAAGGTGCTTTCCGCTGACCTGACCGGCGCCAAGCGTTTGAAACTCGTGGTTACCGATGGTGGCGATGGCCCGGTTTGTGATCTTGCGGACTGGGGAGGCGCTACGGTGTTTGCCACGGGCAGTTCGGTGAAGATGGTTCCGGTTCGGTAGGGTGATAGGGAGACAGGGATGAATAACTGGATACAAAGGACTTGAGTTCCGTGAAGCTGGGCTATGGTTCCGTGGGGGTGGGCAAGGCGTGCGGCGGTAAAAATCCGATTTCCATCAACGTGAAGCCGGCGATGTAGCGAGACGACACGAGCCGTTGTGCCGGAAGTTCCCATGGACTGAAAGGTGATTTCGATATGAAAAACGTTAAACGATTTGAACTTATTGTCGTCCTGATGGCGATGGCGTGTGTTGGTGGCCAGACGCTTTGGGCTGGCAACTCAGGGCGAACCAGAGAGTCGTTCGATGAGGGCTGGCGCTTTGCCCGGTATGGGCTCCAGGCAGACGGATCCCGCAAGGCGGAACCGGCCGCGCCTGAATCCCTGGCGTTTGATGACTCCGCCTGGCGCAAACTGGATGTGCCGCATGACTGGGGGGTGGAAGGACCGTTCCGCCTCGATCTTACAGGGGATACCGGGAAACTCCCCTGGAAGGGGATTGGCTGGTATCGCAAGTCTTTCCAGGTATCCGCCGCCGATAAGGCTAAGCGGGTCTTTGTTGATTTTGATGGAGCCATGGCCTATGCAAAAATCTGGTGCAATGGCCAATATGTGGGAACCTGGCCCTATGGCTACACATCGTTCCGCATGGAGCTGACGCCTTACCTGAAGTTTGGTCAGGAAAACAGTGTGGCCGTCCGGCTCGATACCGAGAACTGGGACTCCCGCTGGTATCCCGGTGCCGGTATCTACCGTCATGTCTGGCTGGTTACGGTCAATCCTGTCCATGTTGGCCACTGGGGAACCTCTATCACCACACCCGTCGTCACGGATGATGCGGCAACGGTCAAGCTTGCCGTCACCGTTGACAACCAGTCTTCCGGTGTCGTCAAGGCCTCCGTTTGCACCTCCATTTATAAGCTTGGAGCCGATGGGGAACCTCAGGGGCGGGTCGTTGCCAGGACGGAGGCGTCCATGCTGGAGATTGCCGCAGGCTCCAGTAACGTCGTTATGCAACAGGCGGTGATTGCCAAGCCGCAGCGTTGGGATCTCGCCTCGCCGAACCGCTATGTGGCCCGTACCGCTGTCAGCGTGGGAGGGAAATGCGTGGACAGTTTCGATACGGCCTTCGGCGTTCGAACGATTGAGTTTACGGCGCGCAAGGGATTCCTGCTCAACGGCAAGCGTGTCCCGATCCAGGGGACGTGTAATCACCACGACCTTGGTGCGCTGGGTGCCGCCCTCAACGACCGTGCGTTGGAGCGCCAGTTGGGGATATTGAAGGAGATGGGCTGTAACGCCCTGCGGACCTCCCACAACCCGCCGGCGCCGGAGTTGCTGGACCTTGCCGATCGCATGGGGTTCCTGGTTTGGGATGAGGCCTTTGACTGCTGGCGGGGTGGGAAGCGGCCCCGTGACTACGGAAAGCTTTTCGATGAATGGCATGTCAGGGATTTGCAGGCGCTGGTCCGTCGTGACCGCAATCATCCATCCGTGATCATCTGGAGTATCGGCAATGAGGTGTTAGAGCAGAGGGATGTCCAGTTGACCAGGCACCTCGCTGAGGTGATGCGTGCCGAGGATCCAACCCGGCCTGTGTCCAACGGTTACAACGACCCCGATGGCGGCCGCAGTTCTGGCGCCGTCACCGGGGTCGATCTCATGGGCGTCAATTATTTCTTCGATCAGCAGGATCAATGGGACAGGGATGAACGCTACAAGGACAAGCCAACCATCGGTAGCGAAACCTCGTCCTGCATCAGTTCCCGCGGGGAGTATTTCTTTGGCGAGAACCGGGCCAATTGGCAGATCAGTTCCTTTGATCATGATTGTCCTGGCTGGGGGTGTGATCCGGATACCCAGTTCCGCAAGCACGTGCGGTGGCCGCACCTGCTGGGTGAGTTCGTCTGGACGGGTTTCGATTATCTGGGTGAACCCACGCCTTATAATTCCCAGGATGAAACGGTGCTCCTGAATTTCCGGAATGATCCCGCCAAGCGTGCCGAGTTGGAGAAGGAGATGGCGGAGTTGGCGAAGCGTGCGCCGCCTTCCCGAAGCAGTTACTTCGGTATCATTGATCTGGCGGGTTTCCCGAAGGATCGCTTCTATCTATATCAGGCCAACTGGCGTAGCGAGTATCCCATGGCGCATCTGCTGCCGCACTGGAACTGGCCGGAGCGTAGCGGCAAGGATACGCCCGTCCACCTTTACACGTCTGGTGACGAGGCGGAGTTGTTTCTGAACGGCAAGTCGCTGGGGCGCAAAACAAAGAACCCCGGTCAGGATTTCCGACTCGTTTGGGATCAGGTGAAGTACGAGCCGGGGACGCTGATGGCGGTGGCCTACAAAAACGGCAAGGAATGGGCGACCAATACCGTCAAGACCACAGGGGCTCCTGCCGGTCTGGCCCTGGCCGCTGACCGTTCTGTGATCAAGGGGGATGGCCATGACCTGGCCTTTGTCACCGTTCGGATTACGGACAAGAGCGGGCTGACGGTGCCACGCTCGAGTAATCTGGTGAAATTCATGATTTCCGGACCCGGCGAGATCCTGGCGGTGGATAATGGGGATGCCACCAGTTTCGAGCCGTTTCAGGCGAGCCAGCGCAAGGCGTTTAACGGACTCGCCCTGGCCATCATTCGCGCCAAGCCTGGCAAGCGCGGCACGATTACGCTTACGGCAGAATCCGAGGGGCTTCAGTCCGCCCGAATTCCGATTACCGTCAAACTAAACCTTCACCCCCAACTCCAATGAAGAAATTCCCTGATTTTGCGATCATGGTTCTACTGATGGTGTCTTTTCCCGCTGTGTTGTGTACGGCGGAACAGGCCAGATTTACCAGCCTGCGTCTTGCCATTGAGGATCTATCCCGGTCTTTTCCCGATCAATACAGTCAGGGTCAAGATTTTCTGAAAAAGCTGGAAGCCTTGGAAAAAGGCCTCGCATCGGGAACCGATAAGGACAGGCTGGAATCAGATTTTACGGCGTTGCAACGCGCTGCATTGCTGGCGAATCCGCTGATCGATTTTGACCGGATGTTGGTTGTCCAGCGCAGTCCTTCAAGCATGGGACTACCTCAAAACTGGGAGGGAAATTCATCCCTGCCGAAGACGGGTTATGCGAATGCCATAGCGGTGCTGTCATCGATTCATTCAAATGCAGAATTGAAGGTGCTCTTCCAGCCTGCACAGGGTGAGTTTGTGGGCGACCTGGACCTGGATTTCGATGCGACGCGGCTGTTGTTCTCCATGCCCGGTTCCAATGGCTGCTGGCAGGTGTTCGAAATGGGCGCAGACGGCAGTAATCTCAGGCAGGTGCCGCTTATACCTGATAACGATGTGGATAACTATGGCGGCTGTTTTCTGCCCGACGGCAACCTGATCTTTTCGTCAAGCGCGACGTTTGCGGGAGTGCCTTGTGTTCGTGGTTCATCGCATGTGGCCAATCTTTTCCGCTGGGAACGTGCAGAGGAAAAGATTCGACGGCTGACCTTTGACCAGGATCACGACTGGTGTCCGACTGTAATGAGTGACGGACGGATTCTCTATCTCCGCTGGGAATACGAAGACATTCCGCATTTTGTTTCAAGGATTCTGTTCACGATGAATCCTGACGGCACGGTTCAGCGTGAATTCTATGGAAGCAATTCTTACTGGCCGAACTCCATTTTCTATGCGCGACCGGCACCGGGCAGTTCGACAAGGTTTTTCGGGGTTGTTGGGGGTCACCATGACACGCCTCGGATGGGTGAGCTGGTGTTGTTCGATACCGCGCTTGGCCGCCACGAAGCAGACGGCGTACTCCAGCGTATTCCGGGGCGAGGCAAGAAAATCGAACCCATCATCCGCGACCAGCTTGTTGCCAATTCCTGGCCCAAGTTTCTGCATCCATGGCCGCTCAGTGATAAATATGTGATTGTAGCCGCGCAGATTTCGTCCGGACAGGAGTGGGGAATATATCTTGCCGATGTGTTCGACAACATGACGCTGATAAAGAAAGTGCCTGGTCTTGCCTTGATCGAGCCGATTCCGCTCAAGGTGCGGAAGAGGCCGCCTGTGATTCCATCCAAGGTGATGCCGGGCGAGACGGAGGCGCTGGTTCATATTTCCGACATCTATACCGGACCAGGATTGAACGGTGTCCCGCGGGGTACGGTCAAGGAACTGCGGTTGTCAACTTATCAATATGGTTACCGGGGGATGGGTGGCCAGATCGACAGGGTCGGAGTTGATGGGCCGTGGGATGTGCGGACAATTCTCGGAACAGTACCCGTAGCATCGGATGGCTCTGCGAGCTTCCGCGTACCGGCCAATCTGCCAATCATGATGCAGCCGCTTGATGCCGACGGGCGTGCGCTCCAACTCATGAGGAGCTGGATGACCGCCATGCCCGGCGAAATTGTTTCCTGTTCGGGTTGTCACGAACGGCAGAATACGGCATCGCTACGACGTCCGTCGCTTGCCCTCTCGAAGCCACCGGCGGCTATCATGCCGTGGTATGGAGTGGCGCGCGGTTTCTCGTTCACAAACGAGGTTCAACCCGTGCTCGACCGCTACTGTGTTGCATGCCATGACGGCCGTGGAGGCCGGCCGGATTTTCGAGGCGGCAGTGTTGCACGCGCCGGGGGAAAAGATCCCGGTTATGACTATCCAAACCTTTTCCCCACTTCATACCTTGCGCTCAAACGTTTCGTGAGGAGCGCAACGATTGAGAGTGATATGAACCTGCTGATGCCGGGTGAGTATTGTGCGGATACAACGGTGCTGGTTCAGTTGCTCGAAGCAGGCCACCACGGCGTGAAGCTTAACCGGGAAGCCTGGGACCGGCTGAATACCTGGATTGATCTCAATACGCCAGCGCGCGGTTCATGGACAGAGATTTGTGGAAATGGACGTGTGGCCAAACAGTGCGAGCGCCGGCGCGCGATGATGCGTGCCTATGCTGGGCGCGATGAAAATCCCGAGAAAGTTCCGGTAACCATTGCCTTCAAGGGGCTGGGCAAAGAACCTCTACCTGCTGAACCTGCCGACACGACTTATGTGCCGGCTTATGCGGCGGCAGCCCCGGCCCCGGCGGCAGTTGAGCCCGCAACACGGCCGGCGCAGTCGCTTGATCTTGGCGAGGGCGTAGCGTTGGAACTCGTGCAGGTGTCACCCGGAGAATTCGTAATGGGTGATGATGCCGGACTTTCGGCTGAACGACCGGCAGGGAAAGTGAAGATAGCAAAACCGTTCTGGGTCGGGCGCATGGAGGTGAGTAACAAGCAGTTTGCAAGGTTTGACCCGACTCACAACAGCCGGATTGAGCGAGGTGATTTTCTCCAGTTCAGCGAGCAGGATCGTGGTTTTCCGGTGAACGGGGCAAACCAGCCGGTCGTGCGCGTGTCGTGGAATGCGGCGCAGGAATTCTGTCGTTGGCTCAGTCAGCGGACAGGAAAGCGTGTTTTATTGCCGACCGAAGCGCAGTGGGAATATGCTTGTCGCGCTGGCACGACGACGCCGATGAATTACGGTGCGTGTGCCGCTGATTTTGCGAAGAACGCGAATCTGGCCGACTTCAGTCTCTGGCACGTGAACACTTTTGGGTGGAATCTGCCCAGCGGTGCCATCCCGCCATGGCGGCCGGCTTATACGAATGTCAATGACGGCCAACGCGTAGGCGCGCCGGTCGGTTCGTATAGGCCGAATGCGTGGGGGTTATGCGACATGCACGGGAATGTTTCTGAATGGACCCGGTCAGCCTTCCGGTCATATCCGTGGCGTGAGGATGAC
>Ga0247842_10009218_pt1 | contig 10124 bp, 10 predicted proteins | sample LaCruzMarch2015__3_FD_192411 | JGI IMG/M metagenome (GOLD analysis project Ga0247842, IMG submission 192411) | Freshwater microbial communities from meromictic Lake La Cruz, Castile-La Mancha, Spain - LaCruzMarch2015_19m | ecosystem: Environmental > Aquatic > Freshwater > Lake | place: Spain... | reverse complement strand
GACCCATTTTGCCGAGTACCTTGCGTCCGGACCGAGGTTTTGGCTGACCCGGCATGTCGGCTATGCGGCCGAAGACGACGAAAGGGCCCTTTCTCGGCTGCAACAAAGCGGTCCCGGATCGCCCATGCCCGTAGTGGTCCATAGTTCCACCGAAGGCGCCACACCTGACGAAACGAGATTTATCGTCCCTGGCAGCTACGGGACCGTTCGTGTAGTGAAATACGCGCCCGAGGAGATCACGTTGTTAATCGAATCTCCCGAAGACGCGTGGCTCTTTTGTTCGGAACGATACGCGCCTTCCTGGAGGGCCCGGGTCGATGGTGCAGAGGCCCCGCTGTACAAGGCAAACTGGTGTTTCAGGCTCGTGAGGGTGCCGGCAGGATCACACACGGTGAGAATGACCTATTCGCCTTGGATACACAAACCCTTGTGGGTTGCATCGTGGGGTGTGCTGTTTCTCGCGATGTTTTTTGCAGGGGGCCTCACAATTCAGGGCTATTTCCGCCGCGGCGGCCAATCGGGTAATTCCCTTTGGACCCAACAAACGGTAGGGCCAGCATCCACGGCAAGGTCAACAGCGCAGGATCGCGGAACTGATTAAGTCCGATGGTCATGGCCTCGTGCCCCTTGGAAGGCTGAGCGCGATAAGTTCCCATAAGGCGGTCCCACCAGGGCAGGTTGAACCCGAAATTAGTATTGGCCTCGCTGGGAAAGACCGAATGGTGCACCCTATGCATGTCGGGCGTTACGACCAACAAGCGTAGGACCCGGTCAAGGGGCAGAGCAAGCTTCACGTTGCCGTGGTTGAACATGGCGGTCCCGTTCAAGAGCACCTCGAAGATCAAGACGCCCAGCGCGGGCGGACCGAGCACGATCACAGCCGCCCCTTTGATCAACATGGAGAGCACGATTTCCACGGGATGGAACCTGTTCCCTGTCGTTACATCGAAATCCAGGTCCGCGTGGTGCATCATGTGAAAACCCCAGAGAGCGGGTATTGCATGGAACATTACGTGCTGAAGATAGATCACGAAATCCAGCACGGCCACGGATATGACGACGGAGAGCCAGTAGGGCGATGGGAAAACGTTCAGCAATCCCCATCCCTTCCGGCCGGCCCAAAAGGCCAGACCTACCGCTCCGGCGGGAAAGAGCAGGCGCACGACCAGTGTGTTCAGCACAACAATGCCGAGGTTGGCAAACCACCGACCCGGCTTCGAAGTCGTGAGCGCACGTCGTGGAAACAGGACTTCTCCCGCGGCTACCAGAGCAAGAATGCCCACAAAAAAGCCCAACCGGATCGCGGGCTCGTGATTCATGACGAATTCGTTCATAGAGGACTTTTTCTACGGCCGAACATCGATGCGCCGCTGTAGAGTATCATGCCATTGTCGTTTCAAGGATGTAAGGTCGGGGAGAGACCTTTTGTCAAACGGAATCATCTGCTTGGCAAAAAAGTGACCGATTTGCTTGTCATCGTCCGGGCCCGCATCTGAGGCTTCCGTAGGCGCGCGCCGCGCGCCCATATTGGGTCGCCCACCGGTCGCGCCGTACAGTGGCCTGAGAATGAGAACAAGAGTGGACAGGTTATAATCGACGCGATGGTTTTCACCGACGCGGTGTCCCCTTTGCAAAGTGAACGATTCCGCTCTCAAAAAGGTCCTTCCCGGATTACCTCTTTGAAGCAAATGATATTAGACGCTCTTCTCGTCTCTCAGCCGTCCCAAGTACTGGAGGTGTTGTTTCTCCTCGTCGCCGATTCGGTAAAGCACGCTCTTGGTATCATCGTGGGCCGTCTTGTCGGCAAAACGGAGATAAAGATCCAGAGCTTGAGCTTCCAGCATCATAGAGACATCGAGCGTGTCCGGAACAGCCTGGAGGAATCTTTCATTCTTCCTCATAAACTCCTCGGACTTGAAACCGCCCTCCATTACCGCGGAAGAGACTTCGGCTTCAAACTGTTCTCGGTTCCAGTCGGGGGGCTTGATAGATTCGCCCAACGCGATCAGGCGCTCTTTGTGTTTTTCCTCCATAGAGGCGAGCAGATCGAACAGATTGGCTACCTCGCGGTCTTGCGTCCTGTCCTTAAGGAGCCGATAAAAACCGCCTAGACTTTGTTCCATGCCGTAGGCCAGCTTTATTATTTCTATCGGCTTCTCGTCTCCCCGGATCATGTCGAGGTTCAGTGCGACCGGCCCTTCCGCAACCGTTCCTTTCCAGGCCATCATGCCGCCGCTCAGGTTGTAGATCTCTTTAAAGCCTTGGCCTTCCAGCATCTGAGCCGCAACTCGGCTCCTGCCCCCGGCCGCTCAATAGACAATGACCGGTTTATCGGGGTCCAGTTTGTCGTATGAATCAGCCAGTTCCGGCAAGGGGATGAGCTTGGCGCCCGGAAGGTGACCGGATTCATATTCCCCGTGTTGCCTGACGTCCAGAAGGGTAAACGAGCCCTCCGGATGATCGTTGATATATCGGCGGACCTGCTCGGCGTCCCAGGATTCCACCGGCCTGAAGAGCCTGGCTACTTTCTCAAACATTTGGGCGTCCTCCCGAAGAATCCCGCGAGGACCGTTGAGCACACAAGTTCTGCTCATGCCTCGCGGTCAAAATCATTGAGGTTGTGGTGAAGAATACGTAACCGTTTAATTTTGCGGCGCAAGCTTTCCAGCCGGCCTATTCGACAACCAATAGAATCGCTGGATGGGATCCGGCGATCCGCTGTACGGGGCCACAATTAAAAATCCGCTCCACCGTGTCACTCGATCGTTACAAAGAAAACTAATTCTTGATTATCGTTTCGCAGTACCTGATGTTCAGACAGCTACGGTATACTCTGGCGGAGAGAGAGGGAGTCGAACCCTCGGAACACCTTGTGGGCATTCACGCGATTTCCAGTCGCGCCCCTTCGGCCACTCGGGCATCTCTCCAAGCAGGGGTATTGATGTCATACTAATGTGGAGAAGCATGACGGTCAAGGAGAATCAGTGATGGAAACAGAGCAACCTTCGGATCATCGTTGTGGCATCGTCGCGGTAGCCGGGCGTCCGAACGTCGGCAAATCCACCTTGGTGAACCGCATTCTGGGCCAGGAATTGTCCATCGTTACTCACAAGCCCCAGACCACTCGGAACCGGATCACGGCAATACACACCATGCCCGATGCCCAACTGATCCTTCAGGATACTCCCGGCATCCACGAGGCCGGCACGCCTTTGAACCGTTCGCTTGTAGCAGCTGCCATAAAGACCGTTGAAGAAGCGGACCTTGTCCTGGTCATCACCACTCCGATGGAGACCATGCCCGATGACGACCGCCGCATCATCGATCTTGTTCGATCCGCTGCCACTGCCGCGGTGCTTGCCATCAACAAGATCGACACCGTGGAACCGCCGGCGCTTCTGCCGATCATCGAACAGTACTCACAGTCTTACAGCTTCCGAGAGATCGTTCCTGTGTGTGCTATTTCCGGTTCCGGAGTAGAAGAATTGGTCCATGTTCTTGTGAGGCTCCTTCCCGCGGGCCCGGCTCTGTTCCCCGAAGACGACGTGAGCGACCTTCCGTTGCGTTTTTTCGCCGGAGAAATCATCCGGGAAAAGATCATCACCATGACCGGCGAAGAGATTCCCTACAAGACGGCAGTCGCGGTCGAAACCTTCAAAGAGGGGAAGGGCAACGTCTTCATTCAGGCGGACATCCACGTGGAAAGGGCAAGCCAGAAAAAAATCCTCGTCGGAAAAGGCGGCGCAATGATAAAAAAAATAGGAATTGCGGCCCGTATGAAACTGGAGGATTTTCTTGGCTCGCCGGTGCATCTGGAGCTTTTCGTAAAGGTGAGTCCTCACTGGACCCGTGACACAGCGAGACTGAGGGAGTTTGGATATTAGGCGGCGGAGCGATTCACCCGCTAAAGACGGTGAGGATAAGTCTTTTTGAGGACATCGATCACCACTTGCTTCAGACTATCGACATTGGTGCCTTTTTTTTCTAGCACCGCTGCAGCCTTGAGCACAGTGTGATCTGCCGTATGCTCTGTCAAGAACGTATGCACCACCACGGGGAGAAGAGGCTGGCAGCTGTGGACTTGAGCAAGGGTCTCGGGTCCCCCTGCATAGGGCATCTCCAGATCGAAGATCAGAAGGTCCGGAGGTTGCTCACTACCAACAAACTGCATCAATTCATGGCAATCGTTTGCCACGTGCACCGTGTACCCGTCGGCAGCAAACTCGCGGCGCAGGAAATCACGAACGTTACGGTTCTTGTCAGCAATCAGGAGCGTAAAGCGTTTCTGCATGGAGCAGATCCTCAGGATAATTCCGCAAGTAAGGAAGCAATGCCCGTGCCAACATCCCCCTACCGACAAAATCGCTCCGGAGCGTGGTAATCAGCTTCTGCCAACCCGCGCGGTGGCTCGCTTCTGTAAAGCGGGGCTGTTAACTTTTTTGACAGATCGTAAAGCTGAAGTGATCAAATAGGCGGCAGGACAGCTAATAGGGCGTAATTCTTCACACCTAATCGATGGGATCGCGGGGCGTATCACCGGAGCGAAGACATTGAGCCGGGACGAGGCTTTCCATCCTTTCCAGGACTTCAAGTTCCCGCCTGTACCGGCCGGCAATTTCCAAGATGGTCTCTATCCATTCCCGGATGACTTTACCTTCTGTGGTGACGTAAGCTATACGCGTGTCCATCATCCGGGTTAGAGTTCCCATGATGTCCATCAGCATGTCCAGTCTTTGACAGTCCTTTTCCACCCTTACAAGAGGGGTGTGCAATTTGTCCGAACCGTACTCGTCCCAGGCGATTTCTTCAACGAGAGTCGAAACAGCCATGCACAGAATTTGTATCGTCTTGAAATTCATCACTGTCTATTCCCTGGCGCGCCGCACTATTAGGGACGCGCAGTTCAGTATGTTCTTCCGGGTGTAGACCAAAAGTTCGTCCCGGTAATACTGATCAAACAAATCTCGTGCGATTTCTTGAGGCTGCCTCGTATCTTCCAGGATCTTGGTACGCAGGGCGGCTGCCTGTTCTCGAGCTTCCCCGAAGGCGCGAGCCACTTCGTCTCCGACGATAGGACCCTGGTGTGCAACCCCCACGATGACGGGATCAAGACCCTGCAGACGATCCAGGGCAGCCATGTACTCGTCATAGTTGGTCAAAGGAAGAGGGAGCACTCCGCGACCCGGAAACCTGAATCCCAGCGAGTCCGACAGTATGAGCGCCCTGATCTCCGGAACGTGCGCCACGATTTTGCCTGGCGCATGGCCGCGCACTACAAGAAACCGGAGCGTCAGGCCGCCCAGATCGATTTTATCACCATCCGCGGCAATGAGACAATCTGCCAGGCTGGGAGGCTCCTTCACCGGTGGCCGTCCGGGAATGAGCCCCCGTGATGCAAGAAACTTCGTCATGTATCTGTCATCGGCCACCAGTGTCGGCGCGGCCTTGGGATGGGCCAGGAATTCCGCAGCGCCTTCGGCCGCGACGACATGAGCCTCGGGGAAGGATTCCTTAAGCCCTGCAAGTCCGGTAACGTGGTCCGAGTGAGGATGTGTCACCACCAGGTAGGTGGGCCTTACTGCGAGCGCGTCCAATTGACGGATGACTTCGTCCACCACCGCGGAAATTCCTACCTCTATCAGAGCCGATGCCTGTTCACCCTTTACCAAGTACAAATTGAAATGGTAATTCCCCAACACCCAGAGGCCCTCGGCAAGCATTCGAGGAAAAGGATTTGCGCTGCCCACTTTTATGTCCATGATGCCTCCCTTCTCGGGAACTCCGTCCGGTCGCTTGATGTCGTCCTTATAGAACGCGATGGTCATGAAGCGTTCTCGGGTCAAGCCTCTTGCCGGCGAGGTAGTGGGTCAGTTTCCATTGCTGCCCCAGCAGGCGACAAGGCCACTCATTCCGTGTCCCCGTTGAAAAACGGGGTCCAGTCCCGCGCTTCGCTGTATTGTCCTGGATTCCGGCTTCCGCCGGAATGACGGTGAGACTAGGCCCATCGAATTGGAGAATTCAAACTGACCCACTACCGCCGGCGACTCCGAGTTGTATATTGGTACCACACCGGGGGTTGGCCCGGCAACGATGCCTTATACCAATCCGGTTTCGGATATTTAAGATCGGAGGCCCTGCGCCGAGCACTTTTCAAAAAGGTCCTCCCCGGATTACTTCTTTGAAAGCGAAATGGTCTGACTCAGGATCGTTACCGGCGTGAACGCGCGCCGGTCGTCTTCGCCGTTGCCGACCGGTCCCCCGTCATGCTACTTATTTCAGGTATCGACCCTGACTTGGCCGCGAGGCTGACGTAACAGGTATGTCCGTCAATAGTAAAGAAGGACACCAAGTGACACAAGAAGAAGGCCGAATGGGTTTTTTCGACCACCTGGAAGAGTTGCGCCAGAGGCTCATCCGAAGTGTTCTGGCCGTTCTTATCGGGTTCGGGATATGCATTGCATTCGGGGAACGAGTCTTCAGCCTTCTTGCTGCGCCTATCACAAGACTTCTTCCCAGGGATGCAACTCTTGTTTTCACCGGATTGCCGGACCCGTTTTTCGTTTATTTGAAGGTGGCTTTCATTTGCGGTATGTTTCTGGCCCTTCCATACTGCCTGTACCAGTTGTGGTTGTTCGTTCGTCCGGGCCTCCTGGAAAGAGAACGCGAACTCGCTTTCCCCTTCATCCTCGTAGCAACATTGCTGTTTTATCTGGGCGCAGCGTTCGCCTATTTCATCGTGTTTCCTGCGGCCTTCAACTTTTTCCTCGGATATCAAACCGCGGAACTCAAGCCCATGATTTCCATCAAGGACTACGTTTCCTTAACACTGCTCCTGATGCTGGCCTTCGGAGTTGTCTTCGAGACTCCGCTCGTGGTGGTGTTTCTCGGACTTCTCGGTGTCGTCGACAGCAGCTTCCTGAAGCGAGGCCGCAGGTATTTCGTGGTCCTGGCTTTCATCATCGCGGCAATCCTCACCCCAACTCCGGACGTGGTCAACCAGACAATAATGGCAGGTCCTATGATCCTATTTTATGAGATTGGAATTCAAGTGCTCGTGTTATTTGAAAAAAAGAGGCGACGCGACGAAGAAGCCGCTGCCCGCGAAGATCACGAGGTCTTCTGACACCAGGTCTCCAATGAGGTAAATCGCTAGGATTTGCCTCATTAGCTAAGGAATTGGGAGGGCGCCTTGGATCGCACACTGAGAGACATCCTGGCCGTAGAATTGGAGAGCATCCGCAATTCGGGGCTCTATAAAGAGGAACGTACCATATCGTGCCCGCAAGGCCCGAGAATCCGGGTCCCCAGAGGCGAGGTGATAAACTTCTGCGCAAATAATTACCTTGGGCTCTCTTCGCACCCGGAAATTGTGGAAGCAGCGCACCGGGGCCTATCGGAGCGCGGTTACGGCATGTCCTCGGTCCGCTTCATCTGCGGCACACAGGACATTCACAAAGAGCTGGAGCGGAAGGTGTCGAAATTTCTCGGCACTGAGGACACAATTCTTTACACCTCGTGTTTCGACGCCAACGGCGGCCTCTTCGAAACGCTTCTCGGCAAGGACGATATGGTCGTGAGTGACGAGCTGAACCATGCCAGCATAATCGACGGCATTCGGCTGAGCAAGGCCGAGCGGAAGGTCTTCCGCCACAGAGACATGGAGGACCTGGCAGCCCAACTTGAGGGGTCCTCAGGCCATAGGATCAAAATGATAGCTACTGACGGCGTCTTTAGTATGGATGGCGATTTCGCGCCTTTGGACAAGATTTGCGACCTCGCGGACGCCTATAACGCAGTGGTAATGGTTGACGATTCACATGCGACCGGCTTTGTAGGCGCGCACGGTCGGGGGACTCCCGAACACTTCGGGGTCGGCAACAGGGTGGACGTGATAACTTCGACGCTCGGAAAAGCGCTCGGCGGCGCCTCCGGTGGATTCACCAGCGGCCGCAAGGAGATCGTTGAATACCTCAGGCAACGCTCACGGCCATACCTTTTTTCCAATTCAGTGGCCCCGCCGATAGTGTACGCCTCCTTAACCGCTCTAAATCTCATCAGCCACAGCGATGCCCTTCGGCGAGTGCTTGATGAGAACACGCGCTATTTCCGCGGGCAGATGAAAGCATCAGGGTTCGAGATCTCTGAAGGAACCCATCCCATCGTTCCCATAATGCTAGGAGAGGCAAAGCTTGCGCAGGACATCGCGAGCGACCTGCTCGAAGAGGGAATCTACGTGATCGGATTCAGCTATCCTGTGGTACCGAAAGGCAAGGCACGGATACGGGTGCAGATTTCAGCCGCGCATACGCGGGAGGAGCTGGACAGGGCAATAGCCGCGTTCGTGAAGGTGGGCGGAAAACACGGAATCATGTGACGACAAAGGGAAACTTTTCTTGCGCAAAAAAGTTTCCCTCGCCTTCTTTCATTTTGTCAGTGGATTTCTCTGATGGGCTGTGTGGTCTCGGATGCCGGCTTGTTCGGCCATGCCCATTCAGGGTCTGCATCACGTTCCTGGGTGTTGTAGATGTCACCGATTGCCGGAGTCCCGAATGTGTGCAAATTCTTCTCGTCGTATGGGAAATTTCTCAACGGGAGCAACAGATACAAATTGGCTTGCCGATTCTTCTGCCGGATTTCAGGATTCTGATTGTCGTAAAGAGGAAGCTCTTCCCCCCACGATCGGATGACTATCCTCTCAGGTCTTATGCAGTAGATGCGTACCAGAGCGTCTTTGACGCTCTGCGCCCGCGCCGTGCCCAGCTTGTAGTTGTCTCCGGTGGCGCCAAGGAACGTGGTGTGCCCGTCGATCTGGAGCATATACTGCGGAATGGCACGAAGGAAATTGGCTACGCTTTCAAGTTTGAGGGCCTCGGAAGGCAGCAGGTCGGCGTTCTTCTCCTGAAAGAAGATCTCAGGATAGGGAAACATGATCTCCCGCACCGTGATGTCCCACGCGAATTCTTTCATTTGGGGTTTGCTTCGCACTTCCTCCCAGGAGCGAGCGTAACCGCCGGTGAGTTTGCAGAGTTCGTAGAGATTTCTCCAGCCGACTTCCATGTCACCAAAGAATACCCCGAAGACCTCAACCTTGTCTCCGTAGGTGTCTTTCAAGGCCGTTGCGGTCTTTTGGGGGCATTCTCCCATGTTTCCACCGTCGGAAAAGATTACGACAGCGGTGCGGCCCACCGAGCCTCCGATCAATTGCCCGGCAAACTGGAGCGCATCCTGCAGCGCTGCGGTCCTGCAAGGCATGAACTTGTCCGTGCGAAGGCACGGGTAAAACGGGGCGTACTTGAGCCGGTTCCACGGTCCCAACTCACTGAGAAGCCGAGGCGCAGTGCAGTCTCCATAGGTGACGAGAGCGCTGTTCACGTCATACTGCCAGCGCGGAATGTGGGGCATCATCATATTGAACAATTCAAACGCCCGCGATGCCACGAACAGTCTCGCATGGTCGAAGTTCTTCGGGTACCCGGCCATCATGGAATCCGAGACGTCCACGAGAAAAATGATATTATGGAACCTTGGAAGATAATCGTGATTCTTATCAAGCACCGCCCCCTGGGACAATGCGGGAAGACAGAGCAGCACAGCAGCCAGAAAGGCAGCCGGAAGGCTTGTTCTCATCAACGTCCTCCTGTTGGACCCAAGGGTTTATTTGATGAATAAAATCCCTGATGTCCAATATATCCGGTCGTATATTAAAGTAATTGCTTAGATATGTCAAGGAGAAACTCCTGTGCATTGACTCTGGCTTGTGACCCGCTGGAGGGATACACTGAAGACGATAGAGGGGGAAACGTGCGCGGTGCCGAGGGACTGCGTCCGTGCCCGTGCCACCCCCTGGAGTGAACAAGGGCCGCCCCTTGATGATTCCTCGGCGAGCATCTTCCAACGAGATGGAGCGACCGAATCATGGCCGGAAGACCTTACCGGATACTCATTGTTGACGACGAGCCGAACATGCTGCACATGCTCGGCTCGGTTCTGAGTCAGGACGGATTCGAGACCCGAACGGCTCCGACAGCGCGGGAGGCTCTGGACGTGGCCGGCAGGGAACATTTTGATTTCGTCCTCTCGGATGTGCGGATGCCGGGAATGGATGGAATTCAGCTCCTGGAGCA
>Ga0247842_10009209_pt1 | contig 10127 bp, 7 predicted proteins | sample LaCruzMarch2015__3_FD_192411 | JGI IMG/M metagenome (GOLD analysis project Ga0247842, IMG submission 192411) | Freshwater microbial communities from meromictic Lake La Cruz, Castile-La Mancha, Spain - LaCruzMarch2015_19m | ecosystem: Environmental > Aquatic > Freshwater > Lake | place: Spain... | reverse complement strand
GAAAACAACCCAACCTTGTCTCCAAGCACAGTTACATTTCCACCCTCGCTTCTGATATGTAAAGAAGCCTCTCCTGCAGTTCCTGCGGCATCATTAGAATACAACTGGACTACATTTGCTGGACTGGTTGACGGAGCTGTGCCGTTCCCAATAGAAAAAGTGTTTGTTGCAGAAGTCCCAAATCCTGCGGTTGTTGTCCCTAATCCGATATAGCCATCCAATAAAGAACCAGTGGTAACTCTCAACCATCCAGCATTAGCTGGTGCGTCTTTTGTAACGTCGCCGATAACCATCCCTCCACCTTGCTGAATTGCGACTGTCCAATTTGCAAACGGATATGGATTCCCACCAGCTCCAAGAAGCATTTTGAAATAACTTCCACCTGGAGCCGTGCCATTTACAATCCATCCGGCACCTCCAATAGATGAACCTAAACTAATTGAGTTCACCGCTAGAGCTAGTTGACCTGAACTATAGATAACCCCACCTCCTGTAAAGTCTGCTACAGCGCCACTTCCGCTAATTTCTGCATATCCAGTATTCGTAATTCTCAACCGTTTTGTAGAAGAATTCCAAGTAAAGTTGGCATCACCAGTTAAAAGGTTGCTTCCATCACCGTATCCGACGTAAGTAGATGTTAAAGTTGGAGTTGCGTTTGTTGCGCTGGACATTAAACCTAAATTAACAAGAGCCGTTCCAATATCGCCCGACTGCTGTACCACCGGTGTTACTCCAAAAAACCCGATTTTGCTTTCATTAAACTCCGCGATTTTGGTGGTACCATCAGCGTTGGCGATGGTAACAGAGCCCTCCACAGTGCCGCCCGTTCCTCCATGATTTCCCCCGTACATTAAGATACCTCCGCCTGCAAATGCGTCGCCAGAGCCAGATGAAGCTCCAACTAATTTAGATGTTCCAGGACCAGCCGCCCAATAGGTGTCTTGTGTTACGCCCTTGAGTTCCCAATTTCCTGTACCCGCAGCTTGTCTGTACAATCTCAGAGATGAATTGGCCGCTGGATTTGTACTTCCTGCAATTATGTCCAAATAATTTTTATCCAGTAGCGTTAAATACAAACCACTAGAAGAAAGATGGAACGACGTAGCCAGGTATGTGTCTGCTCCTCCAAACTGATATGCACCGCCACTCTCCGTTCGTATATTAAGTCCTGCATCTCCTGCACCATTCACATCTCCCGCATACAACTGCACCTCGTCCGCCGGGCTGGTAGAAGGGGCCGTGCCAGAAGCAAGAGCAAGAGTGTTGGTGGCGGATGTTCCAAATGTAGATGTGCCGATACCAGTATTACCACCTATAGTTAGTGTGTTAGCGGCTGATGGCAAGGTTGAACCAAAAAAAGCTGCGCGAGATTCATTAAACTCGGCAATCTTGGTTGTGCCATCGGCGTTGGCAATTACAACCGAACCCTCAACGGTACCGGTACCGTGATTACCTCCATAGATATAAACAGGTCCACCATTACCGTTCGTCCACGCGGCAGTAGTTACGCCTTGGATTCTACTTATTTCTGTTGCCGTGGTAGTCCTTTCAGCCCCCTGATCTCCCTGTAAAGTAAACGCACCGTTGCCAACATACTGAAGTTTCAGCCGTGCGGAGGTAGCTCCATTTACACTGCGAGCCGTGAAAATTGCATCATTCGCCCAAGCGCCAAACACAGCGCTAAAAGTGTCTACATTATTGTCACCGATTACACCAACGTTGGTGCCTTCTGCCCTAATATAAAGCGACGCATGGCCGGCATTAATATCCCCCGAGTACAACTGCACGGCGTCGGCCGGGCTAGTTGTAGGGGCGGTTCCTGAACCAATCGCTAAAGTTTTTGTGGCCGATGTTCCAAAGGTTGTCGTTCCAATGCCGGTGTTGCCTAAATTTACAAGATTTTGTCCATTCAAATCAACAGCACCTGTGGCGCCAGAATACGGGATGTAACCGGATAAATCAATTGAGCCCCAAGACAAGACGCTTCCGTCATTTGTTAAATATTTTCCGGTTTGGCCGGAAACTGTGGGAATGGAAATTCCGCCGGTATAGGTAACATAGTTAGATAGGTCAACAGAACCCCAGCTAACTGTGCCATCTATATTTGTTAAATATTTAGTTCCGGAGGTGGAAGTTATTGCAGATAAAGTATTTAAAGAATTGGCTGCCAAAATTGAACCTGTAGCAATTGTACCCAAACCCGTACCACCGTTGCCAACATCCAAAGCAGTAGTTGTTAAAGTCAGCGAGCTAAAACTTCCCGTTCCTGTGGTTGTAAAATTTCCCGAACCTGAAAAATTGTTTGCAGCAAAAGAATAAACCGCCGAAGGCACAACTGTACAATTGGTATCTGTTGGACCGCAGGTTGGGTTTGTTGTTTCTCCGGGAGTATAGGGCAAAGCAAAAACATATAAGGCTCCAGAAAACATACCAGCAGTTATTAACCCAACCAAAATACCTCTGCCCAATCCCCTGAAAGGCAATTTTCTAATTTTATAATTTTTAATATTTAAATATTTCAAATTAAAAATTCTGTAACCTGCATTTATTTATCTTACCATAAAATATATTATCAAACCCTGTGGATAACTCGATAGTTTTTAATTGGCGACAATTTTACTCGCCAGGCTTTCGAGTAAATTTTTAACGTTCTGCTGGACCTGGTCGGCTGAAGTGGATTGCGTAAACTTGTCCCAAAGAGCTAAAAGCTCTTTATCATTTATACTCCTAATTGCGTTTTCCAATTGCAACCGGTCTTCAAAGGAAACTTCTCCCTGAGCTTTTAAAACCTTTTTAATAAAAAGACTCAAAAAGCTGGATATTTTTTCATTGGTTTGCTGGGTGCTTAGCTGTTTCTGCAATAACTGGTTTTCATGGCTGTCCCAAAGATATCTGACGCCAAAAACAATATTCCCGGCCAGCAAAATGGCTATAATTACTATTACAACTAGAGTTTTTCTACTGATAAAATTAAGATTAAAGTTTAATATCATGTTTGTTTTTTATTATTTTTTATTAAGGATGACGGCGTCTCTTATTCTGTCCTTGTAAAAATTGTATAGAAGCATAAGTATAACCGCGATTAACAAAATAGTTTTCCAGTCAAAAAAGCTCAACCACCAAAATCGTGTTTTCAGCTCAATGTTAATATGCACTCCGCTGCCTTCCGCCACCTGGAATGGCTTGCCGTCATAACTCAAATAACCCGGGGCATCGACCGTTAAATAATAATACCCCTCGGGCACTAGAAATGAATATGTTCCCCTGATGTCTGTTGTCTGGGGATTTTCCTGCTGATAATCTTTTGCCGGCCAAAGTTCATATTGTTTTGTTTCCGGGTCTAACCAGTAAAGCGAGGTTACAGCTCCCCCAATGCGCGTTTCTTTATTTCCATTTTTTTCATAAACATATCCTTCCGGGTCAACCACTGTGATAAGTTTTATTTCCTTTGGAGACAAAGACGAGTCTTTATAATCAACAACAGTAATAACGTTGTATTCTCCAGCAACAACAGGCATTTGCACCGTGGCGGTGTAAACATTGCTGCCGGTGTCTTGATATTCAAACATAGACAGCACTAATCTTTTTTCTACTGATGGGCCATTTTCTATAAGAGCGCTGGCATTTAGGGTTGGGGCTCCTTCCACAGAGGCGAGAGCATATTTTGAAATATCAAAATCGCTTGCTAGGTCTGGTTTTGCAAAACTTGACGAACTCGCCAGCGAATTCAACGGCAGTAAAAATGAAGACTGGCTGGCACTAGACTTAGACGACCTAAAAACAATATATCCAAAAACCTCTTTGGCGGGTCTATCAACCCTTACAATTAGTTGTAATGGTTTGCCGGTTATCGTCGAAATTCTCTGTTCCGTCTGGCCTTTGTTGTTCAAAGATAGGACAATGTTAAGGTCCAGCAGGCCTCCTCCAACCCTGGCAAAAACAATTTCTGATGGAATTTTGGTTTTGGCGGAAGAAGTCAGCTTGGCGATAGGCACGCCCTTGGGCATGGCAAATTTACCAGCCGTTACTTCGGTTCCGGATAAACCTATGGTTTTAGTCAGCCCCGGCAGAATTAAATTTGCAGATTTTAATTTCTGCAAGTCTGTTACTTTTGAAATCCCGACTTCCTCAAGTGTATTTTTCAAACCCTGGAATTTTTGCGCCAAGAAAGAAATATCTTTGGGCAAAGGGCCTAAAACAAATTGGTTGAGCACATTCACGGGTAAAATTGACCAAACGCTTTTAAGGGCAAGCGGAGCCATTTTGGGGATAATCACTATTGGAACCGGCTGCAACTCTCCGGGTTTAGCAAGATTGGGCACCAAAAATTCCAGCCCAGTTTTTATTCTTTCTAAAATTGTAGGCGGATTAACCATTGGCAATGGGGCGTCTTCGGCCACAGAAAAATCAACAGAAACGGACGTACCGGCGTTTCCGGCCAAATTTTCCGGAGTCAGCTCCATGTGATAATTTCCAACCGGCATTTTACCAAATGTAGTAATCCATTGGCCGTTGCTATCGGAACTTAAAACTCCATATTGGCCTCCTATTAATATTGTAATTTTTACATTGCCTTCTGTGGTAGTTCCGCCAAAAATAACATCTTCTGCCGGATTATATTTTTGCTTTATGTCTGTTATTTTAATTTCCGGAGTTTGAGTGTCTAAAATTATGCTGGCTGAAACTGTATCCGATGGTTGGCCATACTGGGTATAAAACCTTACATAAACATTTTTTGCGCCATCGCCTGCCGACAAAGTCCAGGTTTTTGTTGCTGTATAATCTTCCTGTGCCTCGCCATCAAAGTCTGACGAATTAGAAATAATCATTTTCTTAACATCCGAGCCGGCCTGTATTTTCAATGTTACCGCGGGATTGTTGGTATAGGCTGCACCGTTGTTTATTAAAACGCCATATACTGCCAAGGGCGCATAAGTTGCCTCATACGGCAAAGCCCAACCCGATCCTCCAACGCCTCCCGACGCAGAACCTACGGGCCTCCAGTCGGTTTTTACATTGCATTCACTACAAGAAAAATTTACATTAACTCCGTTGTCTCCGGTTGCAATGCCGGAAAAATTTCCCGAAGAATCAATTGTAACTCCGGTAAAATTTATCCAGCCTGAACCTTCTGACCACGCATAACCGGAAAGCGCTCCTCCGCCGGTATTTCCTACTCCGCCATTTGTCGGACTCAAATTTATACGCCCCTTATTTTCATTCCATGCATATCCGGTCAATTTGGTTTCAGTAACATGAATATCGCCATTGGTGGTGCCAAAATTTATCCAGCCAATTTGATCTGACCAGGCGTATCCAGAGACTGTTCCGTCAATAACAGAAGCAAAAACTGAGCCAGCTCCCAAAAAAACAAAACTAACCAGACAAAGCAGTCCAGCAAAAATACGAAAAATTACAGGGAAAGATTTCTCCATTAAATTTATTTATTTTAACATAAAAATTAAATGTAAACACCCCGCTCAGCGGGGCAGGCTGTGGATAACTTTTGCCATTTATGTATAATGTATTTATGGAAAGATTCAAAATTATTGGAAAAGACAGAATTAATGAACTCCCAAAAACCAGCGGAGTTTATTGCTTCTATGAACTAAACCCTAACCCCTCAACCTTAAACCCTATTTACATCGGAAAAGCAATAAACATACAAAACAGGGTTAAAAACCATTTTAATCAACCGTCATATAGAGATGATTTATTTATGAGCAAGGTTGATAAAATTGGGTTTTTCGAAACTAACTCCGAAATTGAAGCGTTAATTCTTGAAGCAAATTTGATTAAAAGGTATCAGCCCAAATTTAATGTGGTTTGGCGCGACGACAAAAACTATTTTTATGTAGCCATCGCCAGAAATAAAAATGGCGTTCCGTTCGTTTACATAACCCACCAACCCTCCTTCGCTAAAGCTTCGGAAGGGCAAGGCCATCAATATGTGGGGCCATTTATAGAAGGAGTGGCCTTGAAAAATACTCTAAAATATTTAAGGAGAGTGTTCCCCTACTACACTGTGAAGAATCATCCAAAGAATAAGTGTACCTATTGTCATTTGGGTCTTTGCCCCGGCCCGGACCCTGATTTGGTTGAGTACCGAAAAAATATAAACAAACTAATTCTGATACTTAGAGGAAAACGAAAAAAAGTTTTATATTCCCTGAAAAAAGAAATGTCTCAACTGTCAAAAGAAAGCAAATTTGAACAAGCAAGCATAATAAGAGACAGAATTTCCAGTTTGCAACAAGTGATGTCCCATTCTAATGTAATCGAAAATTCGAGCTTTAACCTTTCGGGGCGGGTAGAATGCTATGACGTTTCAAACATTCAAGGAAAACTGGCAACCGGCTCTATGGTTGTATCCGTTGATGGCAAGTTGGATAGAAACGAATACAGAAAATTTAAAATAAAAATGAAAAACGAACCAAATGATATTGCAATGTTAAAAGAGGTCATTTCCCGCAGGTTAAACCACCCGGAATGGGCCTACCCAGACGTAATGTTGATAGATGGTGGCAAAGCGCAACTTAACGTAGCTATAAACTCCAAATCCCAAACTCCAAATCCCAAACAAACCCAAAATATTAAAATAATTTCAATTGCCAAGGGCAGGCAGGAACTGTTTATTGAGGGCAAAGCTAGCCCCATACCCCTAAAAAAACTTCCGCAAGAAATTTATAATTTGATAAAGCAGTTAGATGACGAAGCCCACAGATTTGCAATTACTTACCACAAAAAGCTCCGCAAAAATAGTTTGTTAAAAAATTTCCAGTAAAAAAATCCTGCGCAAGCGTATGCGCAGGTATGTGCAGCATGAAACATCAAGCCGCCAATTCCTGGGAGACTGCTGTAAAATCCCCAGTGCCGAAAATGTCATCGAGCCGGTAGTACCACAAGCGCCAGCCTCCGTCAGAGCGATGCAGAAAGACGATACAACGGAAACCTTCCGGGTCCCTTAAAACGCGGCCCGGAAAATCAATGTAGGTGATGCCTGTATCCTTGTGAATGCGTTCAAGAGCACTTTTCGCGTCATATAACCCGTAATTCCGCAACAGTCCGACAGCCACCGAAGGTCCGTGGCGGATACGGCCCGACAGCTTAAGCCGATCCAGTTTTTCCTCGCCCTTGAATGAGCCTTCTCCGTCCTGATAGCAGTTAATGAATTCAACTGCCGAGAAGTCTATCGTAATCAACCGCAAAGACCTTGTGTCGCAGTCCTCTTCTAGCCCCTCAAGACCGCTTCCGGTTTTCGGCCCAAGCCAGAAGGTGAAATCTTTGCCGAAGCAAATCACCGGGTCAAACTGGGCTGTGTGTATCCTGAGACCGGGTTGCGCAACGCACCGCAAGACATTACTTGTGTTTTCCATGGTAATACCCTTTTTATTGCCCGCATGGATCTAGAAAGAGCTGTTCAGCTATTTTAGTAATACTCCCATTACAAACCATTGTCAATTGTTGTATTCTGCCCTTTATTGTGCTATTATAAATCAAATGAAACGATTATTCTCCCAAATTATTGCGGCCATATTAGGACTATGGCTCTCGTCATTGTTTGTGCACGGAGTTATAATAAGGACGTACCCTACATCAAACTTTTTTGGTTTTTCTTTAACGGCCCAATGGGAAATTTTCTTAATTTTAGGAATTGTTTTGGGCTTGCTAAATTATTTCTTAAAACCGCTCTTGAAAGCCCTGTCTCTACCATTAGAAATAATCACACTTGGCCTTTTTACAATAATAATAGACATGGGTTTAATATGGCTTTTAGACCAGATGTTCGATGAATTAAGCGTCCCATTTTTCTTACCGCTTATATATACAACTCTAATTGTTTGGGGATTAAGCATCGTAATCAACCTATTTTTTATCAAAAATAAATAATCATATGAATACAATTCTATTCTATTTACAAATCGCAATATCTATAATTTTAGTTGTGCTTATTGCAATACAGCAAAGAGGGGCTGCTTTGGGCGCCGGTTTTGGAGGCGGAGGAGAAATTTACTCTACAAAGCGCGGAGCACAAAAAAAAATACACTATGCCACAATTGTCGCAACGACCATTTTCCTTGTATTGGGCGTATTGAATATATTGATTCCATAACAGTTGATGAAATTTCCTAAGTTTTCTCAGTGGAAACAACTTTTTAAAATATTAAAAGGAACTGAAAGAATATTTTTTTTGGTTCTTGTTGTTTTGACAACTTTGTCTGCAATATATCTTGCAACCAATTTTTATATAAACAGCACAAAATTGGCGCCTGCTTACAGCGGAACATATGTGGAAGGAATCGTAGGACAGCCAAGATTTATCAACCCGATTTACGGGGAAACAAATGATATTGATAGGACATTAATCGACTTAATCTATTCTGGATTGATGACCTACGACAAAGATGGAAAAATAATAAACGATTTAGTAAAAAGCTATCAAGTTTCTGACGATGGGACAACCTATACATTTCAGCTAAAAGATAATCTTTACTGGCAAGATGGAATACCGTTAACAGCCGATGATGTCGTCTATACAATAAAAACAATACAAAACTCCGACTACAAGAGCCCTTTGAGGGCAAACTGGCTGAACGTGGATATAAAAAAAATATCCGGCACATCATTCACCCTGTCTCTCAACGCGCCTTACAATTCTTTTTTGGAAAACTGCACTATTAAAATAATCCCTCAACATATTTGGAAAAATATCTCGGCAGAAAACACTGCCCTATCCCCTTATAATTTACAGCCAATCGGCTCTGGTCCATATATCCTTTCTGACCTGCAGGAAGCTAATAACACCTTCATCAAAAGCTTGGCTATGACCGCCAATCATAAATATTATGGCAAATTGCCGTATATATCCAAAATTTATTTTCAATTTTTCAACAATAAAGAAGATCTAATAAGCGCAGCCAACCAAAAAACAATCGACGGATTTTCTGTCTCGGCATTAGACGACAATGAAGCCCTTGCCGAGAAACAAGTCCGACAAGGATGGAATGCAAACGAAAAATTTAATGTTTACTCCCTTTCCCTTCCAAGATATTTTGCCGTATTTTTCAATAATGGCCAAGGGAGCGCTTCTTCAAAAATTTTATCTGACAGCAATATAACTCAAGCTCTCAACTACTCCGTAAACAAGCCGGAGTTATTACAAAAAATAACAGATTCATTCAAAGAAAAAATTTCTGCTGTAAATTCCCCTATTTTGCCCGGCTATTTCGGCTATTTAAACCCGACGGTGGCTTATGATTACAATGTTGACACGGCAAACAAACTCTTGGATAAATCGGGATTCAAAATTTTAACAGGCGGAACTCGGGCAAAAGCAAATAGTAAAAAACCTGCCTTTCAATTCAAAAGCTATTTATCTTTAGGCTCGAGCGGAAATGAGGTCGTTGAACTGCAGGGATGCCTCGCAAGATTAGACGACAGCTTTAAAACCCTTTTGGCGGGTGAGGCCAGCGGCAAATACGGCAAAGGGACAGGAGAGGCAGTAACGGCTTTCCAAAAAAAATATCTGCCGGATACCCAGAGCACCGGCGAAGTGGGCGCAGGCACGCGGAAAAAACTTAATGAATTGTGCCTCGCCCCGCAAGATACGTCTATTCCTTTGCAATTTACTTTGACCACAATCAACCAGCCGCAATTGGTTCGAACGGCCAACTATCTGAAGGATTATTGGCAGAAAGTTGGAGTGGCGGTACAGGTGAAAACCGTAGAACTTTCAGAATTAAAAGATATAATTAAAAATAGAGATTATGACGCTTTGCTTTATGGCCAGGCTCTGGGATTAGAGCCAGATTTGTATCCATTCTGGCATTCCACGCAAATAAATGACCCTGGGTTGAATCTTCCAGAATATCAAAATAAAAAAGCTGATCAGCTTTTAAAAGACGCCAGAGAAGCATTGGATGCAGAAATAAAAGCTCAAAAGTATGAGAGCTTGCAGGATGTGATACTTGCAGACGCTCCTGCGCTATTCTTGTATAACCCCGATTATCTTTATTGGGTTTCCGGAAAAGTAAAGGGCATAGACACAGCAAAAATTGTTGACCCGGCAAAAAGATTTTCAAATATTTTGGAATGGTATATAAAAACCAAAAGAGTATTTAAGTAAA
>Ga0247842_10009204_pt1 | contig 10132 bp, 10 predicted proteins | sample LaCruzMarch2015__3_FD_192411 | JGI IMG/M metagenome (GOLD analysis project Ga0247842, IMG submission 192411) | Freshwater microbial communities from meromictic Lake La Cruz, Castile-La Mancha, Spain - LaCruzMarch2015_19m | ecosystem: Environmental > Aquatic > Freshwater > Lake | place: Spain... | reverse complement strand
AAAAAAGGAGGTAAAGTTATGTCAAGTGGTGGATTTGGTTGTTTATTTATTCCAAAATTAAAATGTAAAAATAAAATGACAATAAAAAAAGGTGAAAAATATGTTTCAAAATTAATGATGAAAAAACATGCTGAAATTGAATATGAGTTAGTAAATAAATTTAAAAAAATATTACAAGTTATTCCAAATTATGATAATTATTTTTTATTGAATAATATTTCACTTTGTGATAATTTACAAAAAATAACAAATAAAGACTTACTTGATTTTGATATAAAATGTAATCCATTATATAAAAATAAAATTACATCAAAAAATATAAATAATAATTTAGATAAAATAGCATTTTTAAATATGCCAAATGGTGGTGTTGATATTGATGATTATTTAATGGATAAAAAAGGAAAAGATTATGTAATTTTTAATAACGTAATGATAAAATTATTAAAAAACGGAATTGAAGCTATGAATAATTTGGGCGTTTATCATAATGACTTAAAAGGTTCAAATATTTTAATTGATGATAGTAAAAAATATAATATAAAAGCAAGAATAATCGATTGGGGTTTATCTTTTATTTATTATAAATCACCAAAAAATACCATAAATGATATTCCTTTGAATATAAGAAACAGAAATATTCAATTTAACTTACCTTTATCAATAATAATGTTTCAACAAAGTTTTATTTCAAAATATGAAGAATATATAAAAGTAAATATTAATAAAGAAAAATATAATTTAACTAATTTTATCTTAAGTTATTCAAAATATAATTTTGAAAAAAATGGAAATGGACATATCAAATATGTTGAAAAAATATTATATCTTCTTTTTATAAATGATAAAATATATGAAAATATAACACGAGATAAATATGTTGAAATAAAAATAAAAGAATATTATGTAAATTATTTTTATGAAATATTAGTAAATTATACGAATATGAATGGTATATTTGAAATTGAAAAATATTTTGATAATGTGTTTATTAAAAACTTAGATGTATATGGTTTTATAATATCTTATGTATACATAATAGAAGATTTATTTAATAATTATGATAAATTAAATGAAAGTGGTATTATTTTATATAATAAAATAAAAATAATTTTTTTAAAATATTTATTTTCAAACTCTACAAAAATAATAGATAAAAATGAATTAATAAATAATTTAAAAAGTTTAAATAAATATTTTATTGAAGTATTTAATAAATCAGATATAATTAATTTTAATTCAATATTTTTTGGAATAGAAACAATTTTAAATTACTAATTATAATAAAATAAAGAATGAAATAATAAAATAGTTTCAAATAATATAAAATAGAATGAGAATAGAACTATGGATTTTATTAATATCGGGATTATTAATTTATGATATATATCATGATAATAAATATAGTAAATTATTTTTTTCTTACAAAAAATATTATAAAATAATTTTGATAGGTATTGGAAGTATTTTTGTTTATTATTTATTTAAAAAAAAACCAGATCAATTTAAAAATTTAATACAAAGTAGTAATGATTTATTTAGACAAATACCTTTAGGTCGTAAAACTTTAGAAACAATGGATATAATAAATCCAATATTTAATTTAACAAATAGTTCATCAATAATGAGTAATTTTATGGAAAATAATGAAGAAATAAATGAAAAAAATATAAATACACAAAATATACAAAATATACATAATAATAATAATAATAAACAAAATAATGATAATGGAATTATAAAAAGAAATGTAGGTGAAACAAAAAAAAGATATGTTGCTTCAAGTCAGAATTGGACATGTGGACATTGTAAAAATCAACTTAGTTACACATATGAAATAGACCATCATATAGCATTAAAAGATGGAGGTGACAATTCTGTTGAAAACTTGATTGCTTTGTGTAGAGAATGTCATGGAAGAAAAACAGCACAATCTTTTTTAAAATAAATAATAAATATGAAAAAATATTAAAAAAATATAAAAAAATATAAAAAAATATAATGAACAAAAACAACAACAATATAAAAAAAATAATAAGAATAACAAGAAGAACAAGAAGAGAAGAATAAGAAAATATATTATGCTAATATAATATATGGAAAAAGAAACAATATTTAAAAAAATGACAAATGAAATGAGAATAAATTATAAAAATCTAAGTAATCTAAGAAAAATATACATAATAGTATTTATATTATTATTAATTACAGCAGTAATTTTAACAATAATAAATCCATTAAATTATTTTACCCAATCAGTAAATGTTAGTATGTATGTGTCATTAATATTATTATTTTTATTTTTTATAACTTCAAGTTATTATAAAGAAAAGAATGTTATAAATGTCGAATTACAAAAAATATATAATTTAAGACAAAATGTTTTTGGTTTGTCGTTATTTTTCATTATAGTTATAGCCAATATATTGATATTAAATCCATTTGATATTGAAAAAACATATAAAATTATTTTAATAGTAATTTTGAACATATGTATACTTTTAAGTTTATATGTATTTTTTTCTTTTTCAAATATTCTTGATATAAGTGATAGAAATATAACATTAAGTACAGCATTATGGAATACTATATATAAAAGTTTTGGTCTTTTATTAGGATTAACTTTTATATTTTTAATATTTTTTATATTAATTACATTTTTATTAAAAATTTTCAATCAATCAAGTAATGAAACGCAAACAATAATAGAAAAAATAATGATATATATATTTATAATAATATTAATAGGGTTGATATTTAAGTATGTTATTTTAAAATATTTAGAAAGTTTGAATAGCACAAATAGTATAGTAAAAATAACACATATAGTATTAAAATATTTAACATTAATACCTTGTTTTATTATTTATTTAGGTGAGTTTTTGATGAATGAATATAAAATTACAACAAAAAATGACATTTATTTTTTTATTGTTACATCAATAATAATTTCTATATCAATGGTTTATTATTACATTATATATCCATATTTTTTAAAAAAATATTATGGTAGTGATTGGGAATTAATCTTAAATAAACCAATTAGTTTAGATAAAGAAAAAGTAGTATCGACATATTTAGAAATTTATAAAAATCCTAAAATAAATAAAAATACGGAAAAGTATAATAACTATTATAAATATGCTATATCTTTTTGGTTTTATCTTGATGCTTATGGTTCAAATAAAAACGCTTCATACAGTAAAGATACAATAATATTAAATTATGGTTATAATCCATTTGTAACATATAATGCTTCAAAGAATACTTTGAAAGTTTCATTAATGGATATTGAATTATTAAAAAAATGTCAAACTTCTAATTTAAATATAGATAGTTGTTTTGATAAACTATCAAATGTTGTATATAAAAATAAAAATATGAAATTACAGAAATGGAATAATGTAGTTTTAGTGTTTAATAGTGGAATATTAGATGTATTTTATAATAATAAATTAGTAAAATCAGGAATAGGAATACCAAACATATCTTCATTATATCCTTTAATTGTTGGATCAAATAAAGGATTAACGGGCGGTATATGTAATATTTTATATTTAAAAAGAAATTTTTCATTAGAAACAATGAATAAGTTATATAATTCAGTAAAGGATAAAAATCCACCAATTCAAGATATAAAAAAATAGCGAAGCATAATAAAAATAAAAATAAATAAAATTAAATAAAGATAAATTAACTTTAATAAAAATAAAAAATTACTTTATAATATAAATGAGTATATCAAGTATTTTAATAATTGTTATTATTATAATTATAATAATTTATATAATCAGTTATTTTTATTTCAATAGTTCAATTTTAGTAAATAATGTAAGTGATGCAACAGTATCAAATGTAATAAGTTCAACATCTTTAAAAAGTTCAACAACAGGTTCTACAGCTGCTAATTTTACATATTCAATATGGATTTATATAACTGATTGGAGTTACAACTATGGACAAGAAAAAATTATTTTTGTGAGACCTGGAAGTAATGTAGGAAATATTGATAGTTCTACTATTACTTCTTTAACGCCTTCTTTGTCTCCTAATCCTTTAGTAATGTTGGGTGCAACTGAAAATAATTTGATAATATCTCAAGAGATATATAATACAAAAACAACAACAGCAACATCAACAACTCCAACATCAACATTTACTTGTGGTATTTCAAATATTCCAATACAAAAATGGGCAAATGTTTTAGTAAGTATTTATGGAAGATCTATGGATTATATTTAGATGGAAAGTTAGTTAGAACTTGTGTAATGCCAGGTATAGCAAAAGTATCATCAACATCACCAGTTTATATATCACCAAATGGTGGGTTTTCAGGATATTATTCTAAATTTGAATATTATCCTAATTCAACAGATCCTCAAACAGCATGGAATATTTACGCAAAAGGATATACTGATAAATGGTCTTTGTTTTCAAGTGATTATTCAGTTAACATTAGTGTATATAATGGTACAACTTTAGAAAATACGGTTACGATATAATATGATACTAAGTAATACAAGATTAGTTATTAAAAAAAAATAAATAAGATATAAAATAAAATAAGATATATAAAAATAGAATATAATATTAAAAATATAAAAAATAACAAGATATAATAAGATATAATAAGATATAACAAGATAATATAAAATAATATAAATATAAAAATATTTATAGTATTTTATATTATATATAATATATATGAGTTCTTATTCTTTAACAAGTTCAAGTACAAGTACTTCAACAAATAGAGATTTAAATGTTCCAGCTGTTTTTAATGATTTTAGTTCAAACAAGTATATAAATGCTTCTAAAGAATTTTTAGAATCAAATAGTTTAATTGCGAAAATATCATTTTTACTTTTAGTGATATTACTTTTTATTGTTGTTTTAAAAATAGGATTAAGTGTGTTAGCTTGGATTTTATCGCCATCTGATAAAATTTTACTTTTAAATGGTATGATTGATGCAAGTCAATTAGTTACTTTTGATCAAGATCCAAATAAATCAAGTTCATACACTATTAATCGTTCAAATAATGAAAATGATGGAATAGAATTTACTTGGTCAGTTTGGTTATTTATAAAAGAAACAGGACCAATTTCTACTTATCAAAATGTTTTTCATAAAGGTAACTACTCTTTTCAAAGTAATGGGATGAACCAACCTAACAATGCTCCTGGTTTATATATAAATCCTGATACAAATAATAGTAAAAAGTTAACTGTAGTAATGAATACTTTTAATAAAATTAACGAACAATTAGTTATTGAAAATATTCCATTGAATAAATGGTTTAATGTAATAATAAGAGTTCAAAACAGAGTTTTAGATGTTTATGTTAATGGAATGATTGCGAATAGTCTTATGTTAAATGGTGTTGTTAAACAAAACTTTGGAAATGTATATCTTGGAGCAAATGGAGGATTTAATGGTTTTATATCTAATCTTTCTTATTATGATTATTCATTGGGTATTCTTGCTATACAAAATATTGTTTCAAATGGACCAAATACAACCATGGCAAGTCAAAGTTTAAATTCTGCAAGCAGTTTATTTACTGACTATTTATCTTTAAGGTGGTTTTTTTATAGTCCTGTTTTAAAAGACCAGTATAACCCATAATTTTTTATTTATTTTTTATATATTTATTATATAAAATAAATGAGCTGTTTAACGCCAGATTATAATCCTCAACCTACACATGTTGGAAATAGAGTTGAAAATAGATGTATAACAGATAGTTTTAACCCAACAATAACAGAAAAAGTTTATGTTCCATATTTACAATCAACTGTTCCGATAACATATATTCCTGAAATAAACAAAATGCTTAATAAAGGAAATATTTTACAATATAAAAAAAATAGTTCAAATCTTACAAAACAACAAAGATATTCCCAAATAGCAAAAGGTTTATGGGTAAACAGAACAAAAACTTATGCTACTCAATCACAGACATATACAAATCCAAATGTAAATTATTTAAAAAGAGTAAATGTTATATCAAATATTACATTAACCGGAAATACAACAAATTTACCTATTACTTGTACTAATAATATTTCAGGTTTATCTCCTTCATCTATTGTTGTTAATAATGGTGGAGTTTTAGTATGTAATAGTATTGAAAATCCATGTAATGGGGTTTCTTATACTCTTCCTCAACAAAAATGTTTTCCTACATCTGCATCAAATGTTCCATTACCTTTAACATATTTATGTTATAATACTGGTATTCCAACATATTATCCAAGACAAAATTATACAATGAATACTTCTTTATCTAAATTTCCAATTAATGCAAAGGGTCTTTGTAAAAGTGCTAATTCTATAAAATCTTTAAATTGTAATTTTTAACTTCTTAGTTTAGGATTAACACAAATATCCATACTAGGAAAAATATCTCCCGATAAACAAGTATCATTAGGTCCAACATAAACACAAGAATTAAAACCTCTATCTTCACCTATATAACAATATCCTGATTTTCCTTTTGATTGAATATTACTCATAGTATCATCTGCTTCATAATCAGTATTTTGATTATTTGAAACTGTATCTTTATTTTTTAAGTTTGTATTTACTTGTTTATCTTCTAAATAATTAGCTTCATTTTGTTCATGTATTTTTTCATTTTTATTTGTTGATTTTTCAATACCCCCTTGAACTGTATTAACATTTATATTTTTTAATTGTTGGTTTTCATTATTATTATTATTATTATTAGATGTTTCAGATAGTTGAGTATAACCTATTAAATTTAAAATATAAATAACATATTTTTTAAAATCTTCTGAAAATCCTTCTATTCCATGATATAAAAAAATAAAAACATTATATCCTATAAATGATAAAAGTAATAAAATAATCATAAAAAATATAATCAAGTTATACGAAAAAAAATAAGATGGAATACTAGAAGAGGAAAATTTAGAAGCACTTGAAGTAGTTGTGCTAGATGGTGTATATGATTCAGAATTATTTGACGAATAAGGAATGCTTAAAGAAGGTTTATATAAATCATTATTAGTTGACTTAGGAATATCTGAAGTAACGCTTAAAGAAGGTATATTTTGAGATTTTGAATTTGTATTTCCAAAAGAACCAATTGAATTTGATTTTAAATAATCATTAGTATTGTTAGTTTGTAAATTTTCAAAATCAATAGGATATGTTTTAGATTCACCAAATATACTATCAATAATACTAGAAGATTTTGACTTTATACTCATTATTATAATTAATTATATTTAAAAATATTATTTTTTACTAACAAAATAAATTATAATAAAATAAATTATTGTAAAGTTAATAAATATAAAAATTGATTTAAGTCAATTAATAATTCATCACGAATAGTCAATAGATCAGAATCTTCAGGTGGTAATGACATTGATATTAAAAAATTTTTATAATTTATAATATTTTTTTTTAATTCATTTAAAGAATTAAAATCATTTAATGGTATAGATTTCATTTTACTTAAGTCAACACGCGAATTTTTTCCCAAATAAACTTCAATAAACTTATCAATATGTGAATTTAAACTTTCATATAAACTATCTGTTGCTTTATGTTGAGAATAAGATGATGTTTTCCAGTGATAAAGTTTTATGGTATTTAACATACATAAAAAGAATACAATAATTTGTTTACCATTAATTTGATTTATGTTTATTTTTTTTGACATTTTATTCTTTTTTGTTTTTGACATTAAAAAACTTCGTTTTTGACTTGTTTTATTATTTAAAATTTTTTTAAACATTTATATAGTATCTAAAGATAAAAATATAAATATTATTAAGTATTAATACTTTCATTTTTACCATCTCTTGGAATATATGTTTCAGCTAAACTGTTCATTTTATTTAAATTAAAAATAGTTTTTTCCATATTTTTAGATATTTTATTTTTAGATAAAATATGTTCATCATTATGTTTAACTTCATTATTTTTAATTTGTATGTATAATTTATCGATATTAGACAAAACAAATGTAATTTGTTCTTTATTTTTTATGATATTTTCATCAATATAAATATTTGATGTTATTAAAGTAATAACAAAATAAATTAAAAATTTTCTTTTATGTTTTATGTTTGAAGAAACATAATTTACAGAAAAAAGATTAAAAGAACTTTCAACAATTTTATGGAATAGTTTATTTTTTTGTGAATATTTATAAATAATTTCCCAAAAAATCCATATTATATCATTTTGATTTTTTAAATTGATATAATTTGTAAATCTATTTTCGCAAATACATTTTTTTTTATTTTTACGCATATTTATTTCATAGTTAATAATGTATTCAAACCAGTAACAAGATTCTATACAATTTTTTATCTCAATATTGTATGCAAATTCATTAAATTGAATAAATAATTCTTTAGGATCTTTTTCTTTAAAAAAATCTTGAATATAATTTATATTTGGTGCTTTTAATTTATCTGTAATATTGATCAAAACAAAATGTTCAGGGTTTATTTTAATTTCTTGAAAAGTATGATTTTTTTTTGATAAACAAATAATACAAATTATTTCAGAAAATAATTTTCTTATATTAATATTATTTCTTAGTTGTAATTTTTCAACATTATTCATCATTTCTTTAAAATAAGTTAAACGAATATCTAAATATATACAAAGTTTTGGATTTGAATTTTGTATGTATTTTGCATAAAATTGTATAATTAAATCCCATAAAGATAAAAAATGTCCTGATGCTATAAGTTCGCAACACCAATAGTTTGATTGTTCTATTTTAGATTCAGTTAAATTAATAAGTAATTGTTTTATTACTTCTGTTTTTTTAAAATTAGAAAATGTAATTCCTTTAAAATCATTAATTGTTCTTATATCATTAATTTCTGTTATTTTTTCCATAAAATAATATAATAATATAAAAATTAAATTAAAACTAATAATAAAAAAATAAATCAAAGAAATCTAAGAAATCTTAGAAATCTAAGAAATCTAAGAAATAAAAAATCAATCCGTTTTTTTAAATGAAGAATTAAAAATATAATTATATTATATGAGTTTATTTTCAAAGATTTACAAATCATATAATAAATCAACAAATATAACAAAAATATTATTATGGGTTATTTTATTTTTAATAATTGTTTCAGTTTTTAAACAAAAATCAAAAGAAGGATATGAAAATAAAAATAAAAAAGTAATTTTTAAAGATAATGAAAATTTATATGATAATTTTTACGCTTCTATTTATGATGAAATATTTCATAGTGATTTAAAAGATGACTATCAAATTGGAATGATAATAAATAAAACAGCACCAACACAAAAAAGTAAAATTTTAGATATTGGTTCTGGAACAGGAAATATTGTAAATATAATGTCAAAAAAAGGATTTTCAAATATAGTTGGAGTTGATAAATCTCAGTCTATGATAAATAAATCCAAAAAAAGTTTTCCTGATTGTAATTTTATTAAAGGAGATATTAATAATTCATCTTTATTTCAATATAATTCTTTTACTCATATTTTATGTCTTTATTTTACTTTATATTATATACCTGATAAGTTCAATTTTTTTAATAATTGTTTTAATTGGTTAGTAAGTGGGGGACATTTTGTCGTCCATTTAGTAGAACCAAATATGTTTGATCCTATTGTTCCTCCTGCTAATCCTCTTTTTTTATTAAGTCCCCAACGCTATGCACCAAAAAGAATAACAACATCAAAAGTTGTATTTAATAATTTTTTATATCAATCCGATTTTAAATTAAATCCTGAAAATAAAACAGCTATGTTTGTAGAAAAATTTACAAATAGAGATAAAGATAAAAAAAACGAAACAACTTTTCTTAGAAATGAACATACTTTATATATTGAAAATATTGAAACAATAATTCAAATAGCTCAAGAAGTTGGATTTATTGTATCTTCTAAGATGGATATGACAAGTGTTCAATATGAATATAACTATTTATATGTTTTTCAAAAACCATAATAAAAATAAATAATAAATAAGCGATATTTTAATTATGTTATTTTATATAACAATTATATTATGTTAATTGATAGAATTATTAAAATAACGACATCATTTTATTTTTTATTATTTATTTTATTTTTATCTGTTATTTTTATTATAATA
>Ga0247842_10009202_pt1 | contig 10134 bp, 8 predicted proteins | sample LaCruzMarch2015__3_FD_192411 | JGI IMG/M metagenome (GOLD analysis project Ga0247842, IMG submission 192411) | Freshwater microbial communities from meromictic Lake La Cruz, Castile-La Mancha, Spain - LaCruzMarch2015_19m | ecosystem: Environmental > Aquatic > Freshwater > Lake | place: Spain... | reverse complement strand
ATTCACAAAAGCCACAAACCTAGTTTGTGACTGGAGGGAAAACTCAACTGGGAAAGATGGAGTGACTATGCTTAAACAAGATGATTGTATAGTGGTTCTTGATGTGGGCAAAACGAATAAGAAACTCCTCATATATAACAGCAAAAGTACGTACTCTGATTATCAATCCGAAAAGGATCATCGGACATGGAAAAATGGCAATACATAATTGTTGTTGCTGAGTCACCATAAATTTGTGAAAGGAGAATAACATGGATTATTATCTTGCAGTTGACCTTGGCGCCAGCAGCGGCAGACTCGTGCTTGGCCATATCGAAAACAATAAAATCATGACGGAGGAGATATACCGATTCGTCACTCATGGTAAGCAAAAGGGCGACAAATGGGCATGGGATTGCAATGTTCTGGTAGAAAATATTATTATAGGAATGGAGATGTGCAAACAGCAGGAAAAAATCCCAAAGATGATCGGGATTGATACATGGGGGGCGGACTATGTGCTGCTTGATAAGGAAGGCGAGTTACTATGCAATGCTTCCGACTATCGTGATGAGATGGCCTTTTTCGGAATGATGTTGGAAGCGGACAGAATAATCCCCTATGCCGATTACTACCAGAGAACCGGCATAGGTCGCCTGCCCATCGACACGATCTATCAACTTATGGCACTACAAAGTCAGCATCCTGGAGTATTAAAAAAGGCAGGATCCTTATTGATGACATCAACCTTTATCAACTATAAGCTGACAGGTGTTATCAAAGAAGAATATACTACCGCGGTAACAACAGGTCTCATCAATGCTAAAACGCAGACGTGGGATATGGAAACAATCGAACGAATGGGCTTTCCGGCGGATATTTTCACAAAACTATATGCACCGGGCGAAATCGTGGGCAGACTTTGTGAATCTGTGAAGAGGCGCGTCGGCTTTGACTGCGACGTCGTTCTGCCGGCAAGCCATGATACAGCCAGCGCATTCCTTGCGGTGCCTTCTACCGACAAAGACAGTGTATCGGTCTCAAACGGAACATGGAGCATAATCGGAATTATCAGCGAGCAGCCGATAAACACACCTTCGGCCATGGCGGCTGGATTCACAAATGAGGGCGCTTATCCCAAATGTTACCGGTTATCAAAAAACATTGTAGGTATGTTTATGCTCGAAATGATCAGGACAAATCTTGGCGGGAACATCCGTTATGACGAGCTTGTCAAAATGGCGGAGAATGCCGACAACATCCAAAGTGTTATCGATATGAGTAATCTTATGTATCTGCTTGCAACCGACATGCTTGCAGCTATAAAAGACGATTGTTCCAAGTCGGGCCAGCAGGTGCCGCAAACAAACGGTGAAGTGCTGAAGGTTTTCTTTCAAAGCCTTGCTGCTTATTATGCAAGAGCGATACGTGAACTTGAAGAAATCATGGGTAAAAAATTTACTGCGCTGAACATCGTTGGCGGCGGCAGCCGGAATGACTATCTGAATAACCTAGTTTCGAAAACGATTAGTATGCCAGTAATTGCAGGTCCCGCAGAAGCTACTATACTCGGCAATCTTATGTGCCAGATGATCGCAGGAAGGGAGTTCCCGGATATCGATGCTGCCAAATCCGCCTGTGCCGAATCTTTCCCTGTGAAACATTTTAGTTGAATTAATAATGTGGTAGATTGGAGGAAGAAGAATGGAAAATGATAAAGTAAAATTTAGAGAACAGATGGCGTATGCTCTTGGTGACGTTGGGTGTAACTTTGTTTGGACTACGATAGGTGCATTTTTGATTTTGTATTATACAGACTATGCGGGGATCGCTGCGGCAGCCGTGGGAACTATGATATTGGTTCTGCGTTTTGTCGATGCCCTAGCCACACTGCTGATGGGATATATCATCGATAAGACAAAATTCCGTATGGGTAAAACAAGACCATGGATAGCGATTTCGGCTCCTTTTATGATGGTTGCGATGGTACTGATGTTTAATGTACCGCAAAACTATGATGACAGCGGTAAACTTATTTATGCTTATCTCACATATTTCTTTTTGACAACAATTGTTTATACGATGGCTAATGTCTCCTATAATACACTTATTTCGCTGATAACTATTAACAATCAAGAAAAGGCGAGTCTGAGTGCAGTTCGATTTATTTGTGTTGTTCCTACAATGGCTCTAATAGGCATTATTACTCCTATTCTACTCAAAAAAATGAGTTTTGGAAAAATATCTATAATTTATGGCGTGCTTGCGATGGTATTGTTACTTGTGTGTTCGTTTGGAACGAAAGAACGGCACAAGGCAAATAAAGATGAAAAGAAGATTCCGCTAATAACCAGTATTAAGGTGATGTTTATAAATAAATATTTTTTACCCATAACAATTTTTTATATGCTTTTTTACATCCTAAATGCACTTTTTACCGGAGCTGGTGTTTATTATACGCGCGATGTGATGGGGGATATGGGCATTTTTGGCCTCACACAGTTAGCACTTCTTCCGGGTGTACTGATCTCATTAGCGCTATTCACGACGTTTGTAAAAAAGTTTGGCAAATGGAAAATTATGATGTTCAGCTTGGCACTTTTTGCAGTGATGATTGTTCCAATGATCTTTGCTCCGACCAATGTGCCGATTCTGCTTGTAACTTCCTTCTTTAAAGGTTTGGCGATGGGAGGGGCGCTTGGTGATCTGTTCACGGTCGTCGCTGATATTGTCGACTACGGGGAATGGAAAACGGGCGTGCGTTCCGACGGTTTGATTTTCAGTTCCACTAACTTTGGTTTGCAGGTTGGAACAGGATTGGGTGCCGCTCTTATCGGCTGGACTCTGGCATGGGGTGGATATCAAGCGAACGCTGTAGTTACGGAGAAAGGTATTTTGGCGGCAAAAATGATATATCTTTATATGCCACTTGCCATACTTGCTCTACTTTTATTTGTTTTTGCATTCTGCAATGTGGACAAGATATACCCTAAGGTGGAAGCCTATCTGAAAGAAAAGCGTGCGGAAACATAAACGTCAATATAAAAAGAGAATTAGAAAAAAACCATAGTAATAACCGATGATGAATTATGGAGGAGATCGCATGAAAAAAACATTTGAAACTGAAATTGACACTCCGGTCGGCAGAGTAAAAGCACAGCTCATTATCGACAAAGAAACAGGCAATGGATTATCTACTAAGAAATAATTAGTTTCCATGAGCCGAGGATTTCAAAACGATTGCCAAACAATACGAGGATACGGATCACGATCTGGCAAAACATGCAAAACAATAGCGATGTGTTCAAATTCATTCGTCTTACGATACGTAATCGCTTAGAAACGAAAAGAGGCGGCAATAGCTGATACAGGTAGCATCATGATAGAGAAACCGACCGCTTTGATCGTCGATGATACGCCAGCTATCAATTTAATCTTGACAAATAGAGACTACTATGGTTTACGCATGTCCTTATTACTTTTAGAGGGTTAACTATGAAAAAGACTTTGACTAACAAGACAAATACCAAAAGAAAAAGAACACATGGCTTTCTTGTCCGGATGGCTTCTAAATCCGGTAGACAGGTTTTGAGCCGCAGAAGAGCCAAGGGCAGAAAACGTTTAGCAGTATAATTGCGTGATTTTAGCGCCTTAGAGGATGGTCGGTATGCATGGAAGATCAATCTTACCGGAAACTGGAAAGGATAACTAAACACAGCAGATATAGAGCCATTTACGCGCAGGGGGTGTGGAGAAGTTCGCGACACTTTACAACTATCACATGCATAAACGACAAGGAAGCTGGAAGGCTGGGGATAACGGTAACAAAGAAAGCGGGTAATGCCGTAAAACGCAATAGAATTAAACGCCTGATCAGAGAATTTTTCCGCCTTAACAAGTGCTTATTTCCCGCCGGGTATGATGTTGTGGTCATGGCGAAGAGAAATATGCCATCCCTTAAATATCAGGAAGCATGCGGAGAATTGACGGAACTTTTAACGCGGAAAGCCATAATATAATTTATGTTCAGCAAATTTTTGGTAAAACTTTTTGTTTTTATAGTTCGTTCATACCAAATATGCGTATCGCCTTTCTTTTTTGCCCCGTGTTGCCGTTTTTTCCCTTCATGCTCTGAATATGCAATTTTGTCGATTAAGCTCTATGGACCGCTGAAAGGTTCATTAATGGGCATAAGAAGAATTATGCGCTGCCACCCGCTGCATCCGGGCGGTTACGATCCTGTCAAGTAAAAATGAAATTGGAGGTTTTTCCATGGATAAAAAGACCATTCTTGCCGTAGTCCTGTCACTCGGTGTTCTTATGGCATACCAGATGTTTTTTGCCCCGACACCACCAAAACAGACCGCTCCCGTTCAGGAATCAAAGCAGGCAAGCATTGATATCGCTGCAAAACCGACCGCGACACAGGCAACAGCGGCAACGCCAAAGTCCGCAGTGAAAATGATCGCCTCAAAAAATGAAGCCGCGCCGAAAGATATCAAGGTGGAAACTGAAAATTACACGGCAATATTTTCCACCAAAGGCGCTGCCCTGAAATCGTTTCAACTCAAAGGGTATCAAAAAGAATGCACTGAATGTACGGATGATATTTATCCAAAAATAAAAAAATTCTTCACCGGACAAAAACTGCCGCCGAAAGAAAAAAATAAGGAACTCATCGAAGTTGTCACGGTTAATGAGTCCATGCCTTATCCACTGGCTATTACCTTTCCGGAATCCGCCGCGGAGATTACTGCCGATTCCGTTTACAATGCTGATGTATCCAAACTGGATTTGCAAAGCTCTAAAGAAAAACAGCGTTTAGTGTTTTCCCGGATTTTTAGCGGCAAGATTAAAGTTGAAAAGATTTTTACTTTCAATCCCGATAATTTTTCAATCGAGTTGGACGTAAAAGTAACTAACCTTACAGACACACCGATGACCCAGATACCGCATCTTAGCTGGTATCAATATGTGGATCCCAAGCAGGAAGAAGACAGTTACAGCCATGAAGGGCCGGTTACCTACGTGTCCAAATCCATCAAGCGCACGAAAGTCTCGGATATAGCCGCTGATACTAGTTTTGGCCCAGATGTTTCCTGGGGTGGATTTGAGAAAAAATATTTTATGGCGACAATTATACCGCAAGACCCGTCGCTCACCAGCATCAACATGTCCAAAGACAGTAACAACATGGTCGCAATCGATCTGAAGCGAACCAAAAGTATCATCCCGCCGGATCAGTCCGGGTTGTTCAGTTACGCACTTTTCATCGGCCCGAAGGATTACACTCTCCTCAAGAAGCAGGGAATATCGCTGGAAGAAGCCATTGAGTTTGACTCATTCATACCGGGATTGAAATGGCTTTCCATTGCCTTGCTGTTTTTCGTCAAATTTCTGCATCAGTATTTGAGTAACTATGGGGTTGCCATTATTATCCTGACAATTCTGATCAAACTTATCTTCTGGCCACTGGGCAATATCAGCTATCGGTCGATGAAGGAAATGCAAAAACTTCAGCCCAAGATAGAAGAGCTGAAAGAAAAATATAAAAATGACAAAAATAAAATCGGCCAGGAAACAATGGCCCTGTATAAAAGTCATAAAGTTAATCCGATGAGCGGTTGCCTGCCGATATTAATTCAGATCCCTGTTTTTATTGGCCTGTACAATACGCTCCTTTACGCCATTGAACTGCGCCACTCACCTTTTTTCTGGTGGATTCAGGATTTGTCGGCAAAGGACCCTTATTACATTACGCCGATTATCATGGGCGCGACGCAATTCATTCAACAGAAAATGACCCCCACTGTAGGTGACCCAATGCAGGCCAAGATAATGCTGCTGATGCCTGTCGTGTTCACGTTTATCTTTTTAAATTTTCCGGCAGGGCTGGTCATTTACTGGTTATTAAATAATGTCTTAAGTATCGGCCAGCAATATTATATAAACAAGAAATTGACCTAACTCATCCGGGGTTGAAAAATGAGCGCGAAAACATTAGAAATAGAAGATAAATCTATTGACGATGCCATTGAAAAAGCATGCCGGGATTTCGGTGTGCCTCGAGAAAAATTAAATATTGAAATAATTTCCGAAAGTACCGGTGGTTTTTTGGGTGTGTTTTCCAAAAAAGCAAAAATTAAAGCTTCCCTGCTATCCTTTGATATGGATTTCAATTTAACCGATGATCCACAACCAAAAAGTGAGTACAGAATAAAAATAGAACCGCAGACTGAGCCGCAGTCTCTGCCTGACCAGGAAGCCCGCATAGTAATTGCAACTCCGGCAGTTTCTGTCTCCAATTTTATTCATGAAACAACACCCGCGATGTTGTCTCAAACCAAAGAATTATTGTCCGGTATTTTAAGCAGAATGTCTTTTGATTGTCAGGTGAGTGTAAATGAAACACCGGAAAAAATAATTCTCACCATTGAAGGAGATGAAAGCGGATTGCTTATCGGCAGACGAGGACAAAACCTCGATGCCCTTCAATATATATTAAACAAAGCTATCAACAAATCCGATAATACCCGTAAAATGATTTCCGTAGATTCAGAAACTTACCGGAAAAGAAGAGAAGAATCTCTGCTGGAAATGGCGCAAAGAATCAAAGCAAAAGTGAAAAGTACCCAAAAGCCGGTATCTCTTGCCCATATGAACGCTCATGACCGGCGCATTATCCATCTGGCATTGCAGGAAGATGAATCTCTGATAACCAAAAGCCGCGGTGAGGGCGAGTACAGGAAGATCGTCGTTCTTCCCGCCAGAAAAGGCAAAAGTAACTCAAGAGCAAAAAACCGGCAGTAGTTTTCAAACCGATCTGCCAAATCTATTCTAAAGGGGAAGTGCCCAACTGTCAACCGTGCTTCTTCAAGACACCATCACAGCAATTGCCACACCTTTCGGTACGGCAGGAGTGGGAATAATTCGATTGAGCGGCACGCAAGCTCTTGAAATTGGCCGCCTCATTTTTCAACCTGCACATAAAAATTGCCCCTGGGAAAGCCACCATTTATATCATGGCGATATTATCTCGGCAGGTGGCAAAACCATCCTCGATGAAGCTTTAGTATCTTTTATGAAAAGTCCGCATTCCTTCACCGGCGAAGATGTTCTGGAAATAAACTGCCACGGAAACCCGTTGATAATGAAAGCAATTCTTGAAGAGTTGATTGAGCTTGGTTGCCGCCTTGCCCGGCCCGGTGAATTTTCACAGCGCGCTTTTTTCAATAACCGGATCGATTTATCGCAAGCGGAAGCTCTCGCCTCCATGATCGCGGCCAAATCCACCAAAGCCTGTGCCATAGGGCTCGCCCAGCTAAAAGGTGCGCTTACCAAAGAAATTGACAACATCAGGACTCTTTTGATTGAAGCGCTGGCGATAATCGAAGCAACGATAGATTTTACCGATGATGTAACTACTTCAGACATTCCTCAATCTCCGCAAATTGATCTGGCAACCTTGCGCCTGCAATCACTTCTGGCAACATACAGCTCGGCAAAGATATATACTGAAGGTTTAAGCGTTGTTATTACCGGCAAGCCCAATGTCGGTAAATCCAGTTTACTTAACGCGCTCACCGGCAGGAAAAAAGCAATTGTCACCGATATACCGGGGACAACCAGGGATTTGATTACAGATATGATCACTATTCAAGGCATTCCCGTAAATCTTATTGATACAGCCGGAATTAGAGAACCAAAAGACGCCATCGAAAAAGAAGGCATCGCGCTGGTCTGGGAAAATCTGGCCAATGCCGATGTTGTAATTATACTATTAGATGGCAGCAAACCGATAACCTTTGAGGACAGAGAAGTAATTCAAAAAAATAAAAACGATATTCTGATTGCCATTAACAAAACAGATTTGCCACATACATGGGAAACAGGGACAATTGCCGGTTTGCTTACGCAAGATGCCAAGATTATTCACATCTCTGCAAAATTCGGCACCGGACTGGAAGAACTAAAAAATATGCTGGTTGATTCCTGCCTCAGCGAAAATCGCACCGATACCGGCGGCGCCATGATTACCAATATGCGCCACAAAATGGCACTGGAAAAATCCCTGGAGAATGTTGCGGCGGCAAAAAACAGTATGGTGACAGGCCTGTCACCGGAATTTGCCGCTTTTGACCTGCGGGAGGCATTAGATAATCTGGATGAAATCACCGGCAGGAAAATTAATGATGAAATATTGGAGAAGATATTCGCAAGCTTTTGCATCGGCAAGTAATAACATTTCGCCTTCTTCGGCTAACTTTGTTGGCTGCGTCGTTATCCTTTGAAAGCGAAATGGTATAATTTGAATCTTGCGTAACTTTATACCAAGTAGCTATCAAATATTAGAAGGTTGATTCACCGGGCATAATACCAAGTAAGCTTTCAAAAATTCAAATCTTAATGTTTGAAAGCAACTTGGTATTATGCTAGCATATTTTTATTTTCGGCAGTATTTAGAATTCGAGAAACTAAAACTAGGGGGTAATATGAAGAAAATTTCTTTTTTGCTTTGTCTGGCGGTGATTCTTTGCTGGGGCATGAATGATGCCCAAAGTCAGGAAAAATGCGTCAATGCGGATGCGGAAGCCGCTATTATTAATAGTGATATTCCTTCCGCCAAGCTCGAAGCTACTGCCCGCGCCAAATGGTCGGCAATTGAGCAAGTAGTCGGCACAGAAATCAAAGCGCAAAGCTTTGTGCAAAACTTTACCCTGGTCGAAGATGTTATTAAAACAAAAGCGGGCGGTGTAATTAAAAGCTTTAAAGTGATTGATCAAAAAAGCACCGCGGATAGTGTTAGTGTCAAGATTAACGCCTGCGTGGAACCGGCCGGCGCCAGGGAAGCCGTTTCCCAGTTGGGATTAAATAATTCCATCGCTATTTTTATTCCCGCGCGCAAACCCGGCCGCAGCGGCGATGAATTTGAAGAAACAAATATTCTGACAGAAACACTAATCGGTAAGCTTACTGAACAAAGCTACACGGTTGTTGATGTCGCCCCCACTAACACCCTTGACGCCAAGGTAATCGAAAATGCCGTGCGCAGCGGCAACAGCATGACTGTCCGCAGCATGATGTATAAATTTTTATCCAACCTGATTATCATTGGTAAAGTTGATTACACAATTTCTACGAAAAAAGGCGAAAATATCGGTTACGGGCTTTCCATGCCGTTTAATAACGTGACTGTCCGCCTGAATTACCGGATCATTGCAAAGAACAAATCGGGAAATATGGAAATACTGTCAACCGGTGTCGAACAGGCCAAAGGGCTGGCCAATAATGTGGAAGACGCGACCGCCGAAGCAATGACGGAACTGGCATCATCCCTGACACCAACAATTCTGGACAAAGTCGGTACGTATATAAAACTAAATTCGAAAAAAGTGAGCATTAAAGTTAATGGTGTAAACGACGTGGATACTGTCCTGGCCATAAAGCAGATGTTGCAAAGCATTATTTGGGTATCCGAAGTTGAAGAAAAACAGATGGGAGATTTTGTTGTCAGCTATCCGGAAAACACGCTCTATCTGGCCAACAGTATAAACCAAAAAGGGAATTATAAGGTCACTAATTTCTCGCCTTATTCTCTTGTTTTGGATCCCCGGAAATAAGGTGATTTAATTTTATCAATAACTAAATGGAGGAAGAAAATGCAAACTTTACACGGAGGAATTAATCGTTTTACTTTTTTTGTTTTGCTTACCTGTGCCGGCTTTTTTCTGCTAACAGGCTGCGCTACTAAAATCAAAGTCAATATGCTTCAACCGGCGCAATATCACGAAGCGTCATTAACCAAGGCCATTGCCGTCTTGCCGTTCCAAGGTCATGGAGGCAAAGCATTTGCAGCGGAACTCGAAGGGGTTTTAGCCGGTATCGGCATTGATGACAAACGTTACTTTACGCTTGTTGACCGCGCCTCAATTGACAAGACCATCAGCGAAATGCAACTTTCCCAAAGCGGCCTTGTCGATCAGAAAACCGCGGTAAAGCTGGGTAAACTTATCGGCGCACAGGGCATTTATACAGGCATTGTCACCCAGAACAAATATGATGACAGCCCCTATCGCGAAGACCGGCAGACCTGCACCCGTTATGAAAAGAAACGTGATAAAGAAGGACGTGAATATCAGGGTTCCTGTATTTCCT
>Ga0247842_10009197_pt1 | contig 10139 bp, 18 predicted proteins | sample LaCruzMarch2015__3_FD_192411 | JGI IMG/M metagenome (GOLD analysis project Ga0247842, IMG submission 192411) | Freshwater microbial communities from meromictic Lake La Cruz, Castile-La Mancha, Spain - LaCruzMarch2015_19m | ecosystem: Environmental > Aquatic > Freshwater > Lake | place: Spain... | reverse complement strand
TCCGCTCAACTGGCCGCGTCCGGGTACTCCGCTAAACTGGCCGCGTCCGGGTACTCCGCTCAACTGGCCGCGTCCGGGGACTCCGCTAAACTGGCCGCGTCCGGGGACTCCGCTCAACTGGCCGCGTCCGGGGACTCCGCTAAACTGGCCGCGTCCGGGTACTCCGCTCAACTGGCCGCGTCCGGGGACTTCGCTAAACTGGCCGCGTCCGGGGACTCCGCTAAACTGGAACTTAATGGCGCTGACAGTATAGGTGCGGGCATCGGGATTCAAAACATAATTCGCGGCAAAAAGGGAAGTTGGATAACCCTCGCCGAGTGGAAAAATGAGAAAGGGAAATGGGTTCTGGTACATGTCGCAACGACAAGAATAGACGGTAAGAAAATCAAGGAAAATGTGTGGTACAAACTTGAAGGTAAAAAGTTTAAGGAAGTCAAGAACAATGACCGTCCTTGACCTGTTCGCGGGCGGCAAGGCGATTGCGAGGGGAGATGATTAGCCGCATCCACCAGGGCGACGTGCTGGCGGTGATGAAGGGCTGGCCGGACGGGTTTGTGGATTGTTGCGTAACCGATCCACCATATGAACTTGGTTTTATGGGTAAGGCGTGGGATAAATCCGGGGTTGCCTATCGGGTTGAGGTCTGGCGTGAAGTCCTGCGGGTTCTTAAACCAGGCGGTCATTTACTATCTTTCGGCGGTAGCCGGACATATCACCGTATGGCGTGTGCGATTGAGGACGCCGGGTTTGAGATAAGAGACCAGATTATGTGGGTTTACGGTTCAGGATTCCCGAAATCGCTTGATATTTCAAAGGCGATTGATAAGATGGCGGGGGTGGAAAGAGAACCCATTTTAGATGAAAGTGGTAATCAAGTATGGACTTCACAGAAACAGGGTAAAAAATCCATGTTTGATGGCGGCAAGGAACGTCCGGCTACCTACCCGGCTACCTACCCGGCTACCTACTGGTCTGGTTGGGGGACAGCCCTGAAACCGGCCCACGAACCGATCTGCGTAGCCCGTAAACCATTAGATGGCACGGTAGCAGAGAATGTGTTGAAATGGGGCACGGGGGGGATAAACATTGACGGGTGTAGGATAAACTTCGCAAGTAAGGGGGACAAAGCAGCAGCAGCAGCAGCAGCAGCAAGGGAACACCAGCAAGCAAGATGTAATGAAGACAGACACAATACTATTGTTCTTACGCCGAACGGAGATAGCCGAAAAGGGAAATCTCCCCAAGCAGAATATGATAGATATATGCAGAATTCTGGTCGTTTTCCCGCCAACCTAATACACGACGGAAGCGATGAGGTAATGGCTTTATTCCCGCAGTCTGCAGGTCAACAGGGCGATGTGCGCGGGACAGAACCAATCCATACCGGGCAAACCGGGATATTCGGCGATTATTCCAGGATGGCGGCGGAACCTAAACGGAACGATAACGGCACAGCCGCCCGATTTTTCTACTGCGCGAAGGCAAGCAAGGCGGAGAGAAATGCGGGGCTGGGGGGAATGGAAGAAAAGCAAATGGACGAAAGCCGGAAAGAGGGCAATCCGGGCGGGGATAACCCGCGCAATCGTGGGGTGCATACCAGAGCAAACCACCACCCTACGGTCAAGCCCCTCTCCCTTATGCGATACCTGATAACGCTGGTCAGCCGGAAAGGTCATGTAATCCTTGACCCATTTTGCGGCAGTGGGACAACGCTGGTCGCGGCAAAAGAATTGGGTAGGGATTTTATCGCCATTGAGATAAGCCCGGAATACTGCGAGATCGCCAACCGCCGCCTGGCAGAGACGGCGACAGAGGGGAGGATGTTCTGATGGCCAGACTATTCCCGGTGCTGATAATCGCGCTGTCAATCGGGGCGGCTATAGTCTACGGTGCGGCTGGTGATCTGCGCCGGTGCATATATTTCCTTGCGGCGGCGGTGCTTAATGCGTGTATCGTTTGGTGAGGGAGGAGAATGAACAGAATTGAAAAGATTATCCAGGCTGATTGTTTCCCTGGTAAATTGAAGTTCGGAGAAGCGGCCAATATTTATCAGGCCGTGAGCGAAATATTGTCGCTGATACCGGCGTATAAGCCAAGTCCAGGAGAGGGATCACCTGGCGATTTTGCCATGCGGGCTGCGTACAATACCGCACTACGGGACGTGCGAAAGGCGATGGGAGGAAAGTGCTGGAGGGAAAATGAGAGAGATAAGGTTTCGGGCGTGGGATGTTACGGACAAGCGAATGGTTTGGCTTGATTACATCTGGAACGAATGGTGGTATGGTTCACCGCAAGGTGGTAACGGTAAGGCGGTTTATTTTAATGACAACAAGTCAATGGATGAACGTAGGCACGCCGGGTTTCATATTATGCAATTCACCGGCTTGCACGACGAGAAAGGCAAGGAGCTTTACGAGGGGGATATTGTTTGTGGTGAGGCAGTCTGGACAGGAACACAATGGAATTCAGTAACCGGAGAAATTATTTATGATGGAACTTGTGGTAGGTATATGGTTAGAAAAGCAGACGGTTCAAGCATTACGCTTGGAAGTTTTACGGACAGGATAGAAGTCATCGGCAATATCTACGAATCCCCGGAATTGTTGGAGGCCAAATGATGCAGGAAAAGGTGGTGGAAATACTAAATCGTCGACTTGCCACGCATCCGATGAGCCGGATACTTGACATTTACGGTAAGCCTGAGGCCGCCGGCGACATTGACGCGCTCTACCGGGCGCACATTAAGGAAGTGGCGGAGAAATATTTGACGACACTTAACGAAACCGAACAAGCAGAACCTGGTAATGAATGGCATGATGGCACAATGACAGGCGTCCGTGAACTCCTGCGGAGGCTGGAAAATGAATAGCCAAGATTCGCAAACTGTTGAGGGAGGGGTGAGATGAGAATGATAATTGAAAGACAGCGAATTACTATCGTGCCGGAAAGCGATGAAGATAAAGCATACATTGAAGATACTCTTGGACTAAAAAAGGAAGGGGATAAAATATCGTGTGAACGAATAGCCCCAGCGGGATTGGAACACGCTATTGGGTATTTAAAAATACAGGGCAAATAGCCCCATCGGGAGGAGGAAGATGCTGACGAGAGATGAACTGGAGAAGTTTGACCCGCCGTGCCAATATATTGGCGGCAGGAAGATAGTGTGCGAAGTAGTCAAATCCCACCTTGAAGCCCTTGACCTGCTGGCGGCGAAGGAGAAGGAGGACGAAGGATTGATTTGCGAATAACCGAAGCGGCATATAAAACGCTTCGTCTTTTTGGGAACGGGATGGTTGTAGAAAGTGTGTTTAAAAATGGTAAATGGGAACAAGTTACCAGACCTAAAAGTTCCCTGACGAAAGAAGAATTGGAAAGAATTCATCAGAACCATATTTCGTGGTCAGCGTGAAGGAGAACAAATGAAAATAAGAGTACGGTGTGCAAATTGTGGCACAATTTTTGACAGGGTAACTAATTTTGGAGGCGAGGTGGAGTTTACCGACGACCTCTGCTACAACTGCCCGAAATGTAGTAGCAATGCCTACGATGTGATAGTAGAAAAAATAAAGAAGGAGAGAGGTAAAAATTGATGTTGACCGCCTCGCCGTGCTGGAGCGCGACCATGCGGCTATGGAGAGGAAAATGACTGGCTGGTGGAGTTATTAGCCGAGGGAGGGGTCTTATAAAAGAGTTATCACCTTATGTCCCCTGCGCGGTGAACCATTTATCTATGAGGTTAAAACATATGATTAGCGGGGCATATTGCCAAGGAGGTATGTGAGCAAATTATACCTTGTTTCTTTTGGGGCGCAGAAAAAGGAAATCGACGAGTATTGTTTTGGTAAATGCGGGCAAATTTTTATCGGCGCGGTAGATTTTATGGGCGGAATGTTCTTGCCCTGCCGAACCGAAGACTGCAAATTTTTAGAAAAGGCGGTCGATATGGGAAAAGCAAAAATGAAATCAGGCCGGGTAGAACACATTGAAGTAAGAAAATTAAAATCTTTGGGCGGCAAATTCTGGCCTGTCCACCCGGCCACGGGGGTAATCAATCCCCGGAAGCGGTATAAGCGGCAGGATAAGCGGCGGGTAATTCAGGAGCAGATAAATGATACTACGGGCGCAGCGGGCGTATAAGTGCTTTGTCTGCGGCAGGAAAATCCGCAAGGGCAGTAAGTATAGGTGCAAGGTAAGCGGCCGGCGGGTAATCCGGCTGTGCAATTTCGGCTGCGTTTACGTGCCGGTCAGGGGAGGCAAGGCGGGATATTTCCGGCGGACTATATTAACCAAGTTATCTGCGGGGATTGCCTATCCGCAATGGCTGGATTGCCAGAGCGCGGCTCCGGGGTGCGTACGACCTACCTGACGGGCTCTACTCCTTAAACCCCACCGCGTCCAGGAATTCCTGGAACGAACCGAACGCGACCGGATCAGTCCGGTTTTGTTTGACGCCCTGCAGGACAACCTCCCGCAGGTCCGCGGCGTCGTTCTCCAAGTCATCCTGGCCGCCGGCGTTGCAGTGATACCCATCGCCTACGGTGTCATCCCAATAGAGTTTGCCGTGATAGACATAGTGGGCGCCGGATTTGCCGCGGACATAGATCAGGATGCCCAGCAGTTCCTGTCGGTATGCCTGCGGGATTTGTTCCGCCTCCCTGATCCCCTGGGCGTATTTGACCGCCAGGGCATAGAGCAGCGTTGGATCATATTTTCTCTGCATTTTCCTCCTCACCAGGTGTGTTCCCTGGTTTGTTTGCGGGTGCCGTCGGGCATAGCGTAAATCGTGACGATATCGGTGCTGCATTGCTCCCGCGGATCGTTGCAGTCGGCCGTCCAAGACTCGATTTTTACCGGCTTCCCAAACCCCCGCGCGAGAGTAAATTTTTCCACCCGCTTTTCCTGCTCCGCTTTTTCCCGGAGCGCTGCGCTCCATGCACGCGAGATGATCAGCGTCCGGAGACCGCCGGCGCTTATCTCATGCCAGCCACCCCGCAGGTAGAGCCCGGCTGTGTCCCGCTCAATGTCGCTGGATACAGTGAGCAACTCCGCCTCGGAGAGTTTCTCGGCAAATTCCAGCGTCTGCTCGATGTCCGGGCGGTAGTCATGTTCCCCACTGTCCAGGCCGTCGGCAAAAATCAGCACACGGCCGCTGTCGCCACCGATCGCCCAGTGGTATTTTTTAACCTCAACCGCCTCGGCGGATTTTTTAAGCCCGGCCTGCAGAACGGCAAATTCGGCGCGGAGCTCGGCGTCAATTTCCTCCGGGATGCTGAGCATGAGGTCTGCGTCTCCGGACCGACCTATTGCCGTGCGGATGGCGGTGGCAACGGAACTGCGGCCCCACAGCAGGATGTACGGCGTGTTGCTCTTTTGGCTGCGATGCAGGTCGTGGATGTCGCAGCAGGCGCGCTCGCCGGCGAACAACAAATAGAAACGCATGGTGAGAGTACATCCGGCGCTCCCGATCCAACCGACGGATATGCCGATAGAACCGTAGGGTTTGGAGATGGTGCGGATTGCCGTGCGAGGGTCGTTTTGTGTGGGCATGCTGTCCTCCTTGTGCGGTTGAGAGTCCGCTGCAGGATCCGGTCCTGCGCCGTTGCGGGTTACTGAGTCCCGCGCTCGATGGTGTATAGATTATACCGCATTTTTGCCCCCGTGTCAAGAGCGGAAAAATCCGCGCTATCATTAGCGATTCAGCCGCGAAACAAAGAACCCCGGGACCGCCACCAACAGGATAAGCGGCCCCGAGGTCGGTTCCAATCCCCTTGGGGAACCCCAAGGGGAAAAATTACCCGCCTGTTATCCGACCCCAGGAGCCATACCAGGAGACGATTAACTCCGCCCCCTTGTAGATCTTGTCCTGGATGCGGTTAAACAGGTCGTCGATCTGCGTTACGATGTCGTCGTCTTTCCGGGTCGGCGTGAATGAAGCCAGGCCAGCCAGCACCTTGATTATCTGCTTGACGATGCCGGTAATCAAGCCCCATTCCTTGACTACCAGAGCTGCCAGCCAAAAGACGCGGGTTGCCAAAAATACCACTGCTTGAAATGCCATAGGGTTCTCCTTCCGCAGCCGGGATAACCATATCCTGACCGCCCAGACTATTACCAGGTTCATTAGAAATCAATCGAGAACTGAATAACCGATACGATAACCCCGGTCTCAAATTCCCCGTCGTTTAAGTTGCAAGCGCCCAGGATACCCGGCATAAGGATATTTCTGCTCAGGCAATTAGCAATCACCGGGTTTACCGTGCCGCCTTTGCTTAACTTCTCGATGCCAATCAGCACCGCTTTGCCAGCATTGAAAGTCAGCCCGGCGTAAGCCCAGGACTTTTCCCCGTTTGTGCCGAACATACCAGCCCGGACGCCCAGCCACGGGCTTGAGTATACGGTAGCCCCGGCTCCGGCGTATGCCTGGTCCTTCACATAGACGAAATCCCCGCCTACGCTACCCTTCCAGTCAAAATCCCCGGCTTCCTGTACAAAGGACTTTACGCCCGCAAAGAAGTCCCCTGCCTTCGCTTGAGACGGCATAAAGCACACCGCCGCAAGCATTAACCCTACCAGCACCATTTTACGCATCTTACCCTCCTTTGGTTTTTACTTCCCTTGAATGTGGCAAAAGTCCTTAAAGTGCATACCCGCCACCAGACCGATTGATTCGGCCAGCTTGCCGGCCTCAACGTAGTCGGGAATCTGATCGTTGTCCACGTCTATCTTGACATCCCATGTTGGCCGGCCATCCTTGAGCAAAACGAAATCCCATGCGTTACAGTATCCGTCCGGACCGAGAATGTGCTCTGATTTCAGTGTCCAAGTTACGACCTTGTTGTCGGCCGGGGCCAGCAGGTATAGCCCGGCAGCAGTCCTGAATCGGTTGACATCCGGGAGCGTCATGCGCCCCTGTGTGTAAATAGCCATCTGTTCGGCCAGAGAGCACCCGGTCCGCGTTATCGCATAGCCGAATCCGTTCTGGGCCATAAGACCGGACCATTGCACATAGAGCGGGTATATCGCCGGTCGTAAAATCTTCGGGTCTTTACTCATTTTCTCCTCTCAACGCGCTCGATAATCTCGTTCAGTTCCTCGACCGGCGGCAACGTGCAGCCGGGACACTTGATTATCTCCGGGTCAACCTTGCCCGCCGGGTTGACCAGCACGCAGGTTTCCCGGTTGTCCGGACGCTGCCATACCTTCCAGCCCTTTCGTAGCCCCTGAACGCTGAATTGTGGCATCATTCACCTCTTGCGCTGTTCCTGAACCAGCCAGTCAACATTAGTCTCAATTCGGGTGATCCGCTGCTCAATCGTGCCGATAACGTCCTGCTTCTTCTGGACGTCCTCGATCTCCGCGCATTGCGTTTGTAGCCGTTCCTGCATGACGCCGCCCCAGATTGCCAGGCCGATGACCGCCAGCAGGATAGACCATACCAGCCCGGCGATGGCTGCGGTATTGTACCAAGGGGATTTCGGCCTTCCGTTGTCGTCTGGCATCTTACGGCTCCTTTCGCTTGACATCTGTCTTATTTTGCGGTATCATTCATTTGCCTGGGTTAGCAGGTTTTCTTCTATTCGTACCTTTTGCCGGTGGCCGGAGTCTAACCGCTCCGTGCTGCCGGTTTTTGTTTGGGGGCGATGTGAAACTCCGCGCCATGCTGCAAACGCCGATTACCGGCCAGTCAGTTTTGCGCCTTCTTCCCTGGGTTATCATCATTTTCGTTGTGGGCTTCTTTTACGCCCAGATATTCAAACACGCCGAGACTGCCCCGTATTATGACGATTACCCGGCAATATTCACATTCCTGATTGACTTCCTAAATGGCGGTGTTGCCGATAAAATATCCGCCTTTTCCGCCTTGTTTAATGAACACCGTCCAGCGTTCACCCGCATTGTATCGCTGGCGGTGTACTCTGCCCTGGGTTCCGTTGATATGCGAGTTTTGTTGTTCATCGGGAATTTGGGCTTACTTGCGCTTGCCGGAATTCTATACCGGACGTTCTCCAACCAGCCGGGCAAACCGCTTTATTTCCTGCCAGTTGTCTTTGCTCTATTTCAGCCGCAGCACTGGGAAAATATGTACTGGACAATGGCTTCGCTTCAAAACTTTTGGGTTCTCGTCTTTTCATTCCTCTGCCTCTACTTCATCGTAAAGCCGGATGGATTACTTGCCGCCGCGCTGTTCTGCCTGTTGGCTGTGTTTACCAGCGGCAACGGGTTATTGCTTATCCCGATAGGACTTATTGCCCTGCGCCGAAAGAACGCCGCTACCGTGTCGATTTGGCTTGCGCTTGGGCTTCTCATAGTCTTTGCCTATTTCGCCGGTTATCCGTCTGCCGGCGGTGAATTAAGGGGACTTATCCGTCCCCTGCCACTGGTCAAGTTTTTCCTGTGCTTCCTGGGTTCTGGTTTTCAAAAGTCCTATGTCCCCGCAAACACCCCGGCGTTGCTCACCGGGCTGGCATTCGTGCTTTACTTCGCTTATCTAACCGTCGCCAGATACTACCGGAAGAATCCGGCGGTCTATTGGTTCACGTTCTTTCTGTTCGCATCTTCTTTTCTGGCGTCCGTAATTCGCTCGGTTCATGGCATCCCCACACCCATCGCTTCCCGGTATATGATTTACTCTGTCCTTTTGGCCGTTTGCTTCTATACCGCAATTTGCGACACCCAAAAATCGGGTGTTGTTAAAGGAATTCTGCCCGTTATATTGCTATTTGCTTTTATCTTCAATCTCTGGTCTTACACCGTAAACAGAACACACATTATAGAATTCAATTCTGACCGAGAATCTTTTACCCGTAATTGTCCTGGCTGGCATAATGCCGCCGAAATAGAATCCGAGGCAATTCGACTAAAACTAATTCAATAAGGATATGCCCTTGCCGGCGGGTCAAAATTCACCGTCCACCGGACAACTCCTTTTGAAAATCTATATTCGTCCAAATAGCCATTGAGGAATGTTCCAATTGCAACATCCGTTCCAATTACAACATCACCAACAACATCACCCAAATCGGTCTCAGCCGTGATTACATCAATCTCGGTAAGCGAGAGTGCAACTCCGTTCAGAAATATTTTGAGGTTTGCCCCGTTTCGCACAACGGCGACGTGATACCATGTGTCAGTCGATAAAACTACAGGGGCTTGGTAAAAACAGAGGGATACAGAATTTATGCAGACCTGAAAATCCAACCGTTTACTTCCTGTGATTGCTCGATAGTATATTTGAATGGTGCTGGTTGCTGAAGAGGACAACTGCGAATACAAGGGGATTAGTGTTTGCGGTAATTCAATAAATTTCACCCAAAAGTCAATCGTAAAATTACTTGTCCCTAAAGCAAAGTCGGTGTCGTCGGTTATTGTTATCAATGAAGTTGTACCATTAAAACTCGCCGATGCTCCACCAAATTTACTTTCGGTATCAGAAACCGTAATATCCGTCGGAACTACGGTCTTTGGATTTGTAAGCGAAAAATCACCTACCGCCGCATCGTCGCAATGTAGAAGCAATTTGTTATAAGTATCCCCTGTCCCCATTGCGAGCCATGTTTCATCTAACCCATTACAATACTGCAATGCGCCGATATAGAGCCGATAGCCGAGTTTACCAACCTGCGTATCGGCGTTTGCCGCCTCGTTTCCGAAGGCAAAGTTGAACGTCCCAGTTGCGGGAGAACCAGACCCGACAGTAAAGGTCGTTGCGGTCGTGCCGGTTGGAGTCATTACGTTACCCGCACCGTCATCAACAGCCATAGCCGAGTCCACCCGGTTAGCGTCTTGCGTGGCATAGTCGGCCTTGGTCATGTCACCGCTGCCGGCCGGAGTGTCCCAGGATGGAGCGGAGGCCCCGGATTTAAGGTACTTGCCGGCATCGGCGGCAAGCCGGACCCATTCTTCGCCGTCATAGTAAAGAACATCGCCGGTTGCCTGACTGGGTATCTCTATCTGAAACGCCGTGTCAACGATGTTAGCGTCCTGGGTAGCATAATCGGCCTTAAACATATCACCGCTGCCGGCCGGAGTGTCCCAGGATGGAGCGGAGGCCCCGGATTTAAGGTACTTGCCGGCATCGGCGGCAAGCCGGACCCATTCTTCGCCGTCATAGTAAAGAACATCGCCGGTTGCCTGAC
>Ga0247842_10009192_pt1 | contig 10144 bp, 8 predicted proteins | sample LaCruzMarch2015__3_FD_192411 | JGI IMG/M metagenome (GOLD analysis project Ga0247842, IMG submission 192411) | Freshwater microbial communities from meromictic Lake La Cruz, Castile-La Mancha, Spain - LaCruzMarch2015_19m | ecosystem: Environmental > Aquatic > Freshwater > Lake | place: Spain... | reverse complement strand
CCTAAATTGATATGCTTCCTTTTAATAGTCGTAATCCTTAGAATTATTTCTTAACATCGGATTGTTAATTGATTTGCCCCTCTATTGTCTTTGAAAAATGTCGAAATTTATCCCGTTTTATGTATAACAAACATAATCCGGTTATTTTGAAAAATCAATACTGCATTTGCGGTATTTTTAGGATAATTGTATATATTTGGAAAAGTAATTCAACCCTAACAATATGGCTATCGAAATAAATGAAATTACATCAGTCATGAAAAAAGTCGGCCGGGAGGGAACCTATGAATTGACCCCCGAAGAGGAAAGCGTTTTTCACCGGGAAATCCTGGATAAGGTCAAAGTAAACATTTACATCAACCAGATCGATGACATCAGTGATTTTACAACAGCCCGAATGGTATGGATGAATAAGGACTGCCAGGAATCGATGGGATATAGCCTTGAAGAGGCCCGGGCAAAGGGCCACCGCCTGTTTCTTGAAAACATCCATCAGGATGATTCAAAAGTGACCACCGACGCGATAGACCATCACAACCTGCAAATGGGGGATGTTTTCGGTGGACTGGCAAGGTTTATCAACAGGAATCATGAATCAAAATGGTATCTCGGAAAAACGGTTGTCATTAGCATGAAAGAGGGGAAACCCTGGCAATTCCTGAATATCTCGATGAACATCTCGGATGAGTTCCATTCGCACGACCAACTCATGGAACTTCAGCGGGAAAACCTGCGACTGAAAAACAACTTGAAATTACAGAGGTTGACGAAAAAGGAAAAGGCGGTTCTTGTGCTGATTGCAAAGGGCCAGACTGATCATGAAATCTCATCTCAATTAATGATTAGCCGGAATACGGCCCGAACCCATCATAAAAACATTCTTGTAAAACTGAAGAAGCATAAAACTGCCGAATTAGCAGTATTTGCCTCAGAATGTGGACTTCTTTGAAAAGGCTTGCAGTGGTTATTTTTTATCAATTAGCACATTGTTTTTAGTCATAATATTTTCTATAAAGAGTATCAGAATATGATCAGAAATCACTAACTTTCACGCATCAATCAAAGACCTGAATTTTAATCAAAATTAAACATTTTCGCTATGAAAAGAGTTCTTCGGTCCAGGGTTCCAGCCATCATTTTCCTGCTTTTACTTTCTGTGTTCTTTTTATCGGGTTGTTCCAACAACGAACTGGTGACGGCATGCCTTAAAGGGCAAACCTACGGTTTCTGGGGCGGTTTATGGCATGGCATCATTGCCCCGATCGATCTGATTTTCATGCTCTGGCGCGACGATGTGGCAGTTTTTGCCCCAAATAACAATGGAGCATGGTATGCCTTTGGATTTATTCTCGGAAGCGGCGGATGGGGTTTCTTTGGGGGCAACAGGGCTTCAAAGAAGTTCTGAACTCAAGATCCAGAGAAAAGCACGTATCCCTGAAGGATTGATAAAAGTCACTAAAATGACTGTTGTGTGTTGGTTGTATTCCGGAGACCGAAGATGGTCCTGAAATGGTAACCGTACACCGAGAAGGTTACGGCCTCTACCAGGTAACCCGGGCGCCTCATGAGTGTCCACAAAAGGAAACTCCAGTACTCCCGCCTGCCTTTGTTCAGGATTCCGATGATGACCAGGGAGATGATAAAACCTTTCAGCGCTGTGTAGTTGATCTTTTTCGGGCCGGAACGCTGCCTGTTATAATCCAGTAAAAAGCGCCGCACTCGTTGATAATATGGCTTTACGGCATAAATGTTTTTTAAGATAGACTGATATCCGGCAAGGAGTTCATCCTGGTTCATCCTGGGAGTAAAATTCATGGAAAAATCGGTGTTGCTCCCTGTCGCTTCGGCGGTCAGCCTGTTTTCGGATTCAAGCCGCCGGTAGAGTTTTGTATTTTTTGGTGCGTTCAGCAACCCGACCATAGCAGTGACGATGCCGCTCTTCTGTATAAAATCGATCTGCTGCCTGAAAATCGATGGCGAATCGCTATCGAATCCCACAATAAACCCTCCCGAAACCTCCATTCCCGACAGCTGGATTTTTTTCACACTCATGATCATATCCCGTTGCTGGTTCTGGATTTTGTTGCAGTGATGCAGCGAAGTCTCATCCGGTGTTTCAATGCCGATAAAGGCGGAACCGACTCCGGCATCCGTCATCATGGTGAGGAGTTCTTCATCATCGGCCAGGTTGATGGAGGTCTGCGTGGTAAAAGTAAACGGATAGCGGTGGATCTGCATCCATTTTTTCAGCGCGGGCAGCAGGTCTGATTTCATTTCCCGTTTATTCCCGATGAAATTGTCGTCAACGATCGCCACGGGTCCCCGCCAGTGAAGGGCGTACAAGGTGTCGAGCGTTTCCAGAATCTGAGCTGTCTCTTTTTGTCTGACCTTATGCCCGAGAAGGGATGTGATCTCGCAGAAGTCGCAGGCGAACGGACAACCGCGGGTGACCTGGATGTTCATCGAAGCATAGGCTTTCATTGTCAACAGGTGATAGTCGGGAACCGGTGACCGGGTCATGTCAGCGAATTCGCCGGTTTGATACACTCTTTCAGGAACAACACCCGATTCCAAAGCCTTCAGGAACGGGGGCAGCGTGATCTCGGCTTCGTTCAGGATAAAGTGATCAACTTCCGGATAATTTGCGGACTCCTGCGTAAAGAGCGGCCCACCGGCAACAATTTTTGTCCCATGTTTCTGACACTCCCCGATTACCTGTTTCACCGATTCCTTTTGAACATACATGGCGCTGATGAACACATAATCAGCATCGATGATATCTTTGTCCAGCAAAGGCGCGATATTTATGTCGACCAGTTTTTTATTCCAATGGGCCGGAAGCATGGCTGAAACGGTGATCAACCCGAGTGGAGGAACGGCAGCCTTTCTCGAAATAAATTTCAATGCATGCCTGAAACTCCAGAAAGTGTCGGGATATTGCGGGTAAACCAGTAAGATATTCATAGTTCGGAAGGTTGTTGTTTTTTTGTTTGCCAAAACGGTCCCTGCACAACTTGTAAGGGTCTTGGAAGCATTAATATGCAAAGGTATAACCGGGATTCAAGGCCTGTTAAGGAAAGGGATTAGCCGTAATTAAAATGTGGCAAAACGGGCTATATCGGGGCAGGTATCAGAAGAATGGGGTGAATGGCAATCGCCAATGATTCATTAAACGGTCTCTTTCAGCTTCAGCAGGTATTGCCGCGAAACCGGGATCGGTTCTTCCAGGCCTTTGATGGTGATCCAGTGGTTATGGTAACTTTTTTCAAGTTTTTCGACGTGGTGGGTATTGACGATGCAAGTGCGGTGACAGCGTATGAAGTTGGAGTAGACCCTGATCTGGTTCTCCACATTTTTAAGGGTGTTCCGGATTAATTTTTTCTTTAAATGGTTGTCTTCCTGAAAGATGATCTCCACATAGTTATCGGCCGATTTAATCAGCACGACATCTGCAAGCGGAAGTGTAAGCTTCTCGGAGCTGGTTTCTGAGATGAACTCAATCGGTTTATTCAGGAAATCTTCTTCGTATCTGTCGATTTGTTTCTGAATGATCTTGTTTTCAATGATCAGTGCGCCAATCTGGTGATTCAGATCGGTGATCATGTCGTACAGCCATATTGCCACTGCCGGAGCGCTGCAAATGATCACGACCTTGAACATGATCAGGAAGGTGATGGTTACAGATCCAACAAAATGCAGATAAAACGGAAATGCGACAGAAATCAGTGTTATGATCATTAAACTGCTTAAATAGGCAGGCAAAACAGGCCCGGGGTCTGTTTTCTTTCGCCAGTTCAGGAATACGGGGACGATGACCCGGACCAGGATCAGAAAAAAAAGGACGATGGCGGCCAATCCCATCACGAAAACCAGGATGTTGTTGCTGTTTAGCCGGTCGAGGGGAAAAGGCTGAAAGAAAAGGATGAAAAGGAACACGCCGAAACTGACACTCAGAAAGAGCCCAAGCATCTTTGTAAGTTCGGTGATTACCGGGTTCGGTCTTACATTCATCGCTGGTATCCAGTTTGTTTGATGAACAGGCTATCAAAAGTAGCAAAAAATTTCTTAAATTGTCACCTGGTTTTGGTAAAAGAATTTCATCGTTACTTTGTAAAAAAATGTGCGATGCCTGAAAAACGATTTGGAGTCCTGGTTATTCATGGCATTACCGCCAATCCTGCTACCGTTGCTCCCATTGCAGGGCCGCTAAGCGATCTTGGATTACCCCTGAGGATCCCTGTTTTGAGAGGTCATGGAATGGATTCTCCTGAAAATCTGCGCGGTGTGACCTGGCACGACTGGATGAACGATGCCGAAGCTGCGCTCCTTGAGATACTGTCGGAGACCGATAAGGTGATCGTGGTCGGTCACAGTATGGGAGGACTGATCGCTGTCGTACTTGCCGGTAAGTACAGGGAGAGAATCGACAGCGTCGTCCTGGTTGCAGCTGCAGTGGAGGCCGCAACCCCATTTGCCCCCGGGAAACTCCTCGGGTTTATCGCCCCGCTGGCAGCGAAATTTCTGAGGAAATGGAAATTTAAGCCATTGTACAGCGAACTGAAATATGCGGCCGGTCACCCGAATTATCTCTGGACACCCATCGAATCGGTGAAAAACCTGCTTGAACTTACCCGAATTGCCAACGGGAAACTAGCTTCGGTTACGATGCCTGCATTGATACTTCAGAGCCGCAAGGATACCCGGATTTCGAAAAGGTGCGCACAGGTCATATACGACCGGATTTCAACTCCTGTCACGGAAAAAGAGATTGTTTGGTTTGGCAAGACCGATCATGAGATGTTCCTTGATTGTGAACGGGAGCAGGTGGTCAGCAGGATTGAAGGATTTATCCGGGACAGGCTGGACCAGTGACAGGCGAATTACAATTTGGGACTTGCACCTGACCCGGGAGGGACTGAGCACGTCAGGTTAAAAACAGACGGTTTATTCAAAGGGCGTTTTTACCATCGGGATCTGTTCCCGGAGGAATTGGTTGAAACTCCATCGGGGCCGGGTACAATTATTCTGAGCGCTTAAGTGTGCATTCATCTGCAATCTCCAACAGCCGAAGCAAAATTGTTGCATACTAACCACCAGGACATATCATGGAACGAAAAGGGGCGAAATCTGTTGATCAAACCAGCCCATCAGGTCTCAGATTTTTTTACCTTTGTGCCTGAATTGCCTATCTTATGGAAAACCAGCTTTTTGTTCACAATACCCTTACACGCAAAAAGGAACTTTTTGAGGCCATCAACCCGCCCTTTGCCGGCATGTACGTTTGCGGACCCACCGTTTACGGCGATCCACACCTTGGCCATGCGCGACCTGCCATCACCTTCGATATGGTTTTCCGTTATCTGCTCCACCTGGGATATAAGGTCAGGTATGTAAGAAACATTACTGATGTAGGTCATCTTGTTGCCGACCTTGATGATGGCGAGGATAAAATTGCGAAAAAGGCTCAGGTTGAACAGGTAGAGCCGATGGAAATCGCTCAGTATTATGCCGATCGTTACTTTATATTCATGGATGCCCTTAATGTGAAACGGCCGAGCATCGAGCCAAGAGCTTCAGGCCACATGATCGAGCAGATTCTGATGGTTAAACAAATTCTGGACGCGGGTTATGCATATGAAGTGAACGGCTCGGTTTATTTCGATGTGGAAAAATACAGCAAAACCCATGAATATGGAAAGCTGTCGGGGCGTGTGCTCGATGACCTGTTGACAAACACCAGGACACTGGAAGCCCAGGATGAGAAGCGTCACCCTGCCGATTTTGCCCTTTGGAAAAAGGCGCAACCGGAGCATATTATGCGCTGGCCTTCACCATGGAGCGAAGGATTTCCCGGATGGCATCTCGAATGTTCAGCCATGAGCACCAAATACCTCGGCGAATATTTCGACATTCACGGTGGAGGGATGGACCTTTTATTCCCGCATCACGAATCGGAAATCGCACAATGCCAGGCCGCGATTGGCCACGAATCGGTAAAATACTGGTTGCACAACAACATGATCACCATCAACGGTCAGAAAATGGGAAAATCGCTTGGGAATTTCATCACCCTGGATGAGTTCTTCACGGGAACCCATGCTTCACTGCACCAGGCATACAGCCCGATGACTATCCGTTTTTTCATCCTTCAGGCCCATTACCGCAGTACCCTTGATTTCTCAAATGAAGCGCTTCAGGCTGCCGAAAAGGGATTGAAAAGATTGATGACTGCTAATGAAACATTGAAAAAACTCGCTCCTTCTGTTGAAATATCGAAAAACACACTCTCTGCATCAGAATCAGGTGATAAAAAAACCAATGCTGAAGGTCAATTCTCCGTTAGCCCGGAAGGAAAAGAAGTCAAAACCGGATCACTGCCCAATAGGTCGGCAAGTATTATTCAGGATCTTGCTGACAGTCTTTACGCCGCCATGAACGATGATTTCAACAGTCCAATCGTGATTGCCAACCTTTTTGACGGGGTGCGTATCATCAACTCCGTGGCCGACAATAAAGAGACAATCGGAGCAAACGACCTGGCGTTGCTGAAAAATATCTTCAACACCTTTTTATTCGACATCCTTGGATTAAAAGATGAAAAATCGAACAATCAGCGTGAATTGCTCGATGGAATCATGCAACTAGTACTGGCAATCAGGCAGAAATCGCGCGAAACCAAGGACTGGGGCACCTCCGATCAGATCAGGGATGCACTGCAAAAGCTGAATATTACAGTGAAAGATGGGAAGGATGGATCAAGCTGGAACGTTGAGTAAGGAAAAAAAATGAATATCGAATATTGATCAACGAATGATGAATTATGAAGTTTTCACTGCGTGTTACTATTACAATGATCACACGTTTACTAGAGTAATCCCCGGTTTTGAAATTTGATTTGTAGTTTTGATCTTTGAATTTTGATCTTTGAGTTTATTTCAATAAAACCACTTAACATGAAATCAATCTGCGCATTTGCACTGTCACTGATATTGATGACCTCGTGCACCTCCAAACAGGAAACCATGAAAAAGGAACTGACCGATTTTATCAACAAGCACGATTCGCTGTTGATCCCGTTGTATAAACAAACAGCACTTGCATCATGGGATGCTGCTATTTCAGGAAAGCCCGAAGATTTTAAAAAGGCTGAAGATCTCAACCTGAAAATGATGGCACTTTATTCTGACAAGGAGAAACTGAAGAAACTGGAAGAAATAAAGGTTTCCGGGTTGATCACCGACAGCCTCCTGAACCGCCAGCTTGATGTGTTGTATCGGTCATTTCTTATGGCAAAGGCCGACACAGGAAAGCTGAATGCAATGGTACGAATGGGAACAATAATCGAACAGAAGTACGGAAATTTCCGCACGGAGGTAAAGGGAAAAAAAATGTCGGACAATGAGGTGGAGGAGATATTGGGCAATTCAAAGGATGTCAAGTACCAGAAGGAGGTGTGGGAAGCACAGAAGAAAATAGGGACCGTGGTAGCCGACGATGTGAAAAAGCTGGTCAAGCTGCGCAACGAAGTTGCCAAAGACCTGGGTTTCAAGAACTATCATGAAATGAGCCTCACCCTAAGCGATCAGGATCCAAAAGAAGTCAGTAAGCTTTTCGATGAACTTGACAGTCTCACAAAAAAATCCTTTACACAGGTGAAAGGCGACATTGATGACTATTTTGTAAAATACTATAACCTGAAAACCAAAGATGATCTTAGGCCCTGGAATTACCAGAACAGATTCTTTCAGGAGGCTCCGAAGATTTACGATGTTGATCTTGATAAATATTACAAGGATAAAAATCTTGAAACACTCACCTCTGATTTTTACGGTGGCATCGGACTTCCGGTCAACGACATACTGAAAAACAGCGATTTGTATGAAAAACCGGGAAAGAACCAGCATGCATTCTGCACTGATATCGACAATGCAGGCGATGTACGCGTACTTTGCAATGTGAAGTCAAATCAATACTGGATGAATACAATGCTCCATGAGTACGGGCACGCCGTATATGATAAAAACATTGACACCACACTTCCGTTCATCCTCCGTGATCCTGCTCATACCTTTACCACCGAAGCCATTGCCATGCTTTTTGGAAGATTTTCATCCAATCCGCAGTGGTTGAAAGACATGGCCGGCATCAGCGAAGAGGAAAAGCTGAAAATCGCAGATAACTGTTTTAAAACTCTGCGACTTGAACAGTTGGTGTTCAGCCGCTGGGCACAGGTAATGTACCGTTTCGAAAAGGAGATGTACAAGAACCCTGACCAGGATCTGAATGCATTGTGGTGGGATCTGGTTGAAAAATACCAGATGATGAAGCGCCCCGAAGGCAGGAACGAACCTGACTGGGCCACCAAGATCCACATTGCAACCTATCCCTGCTACTATCACAATTATCTTCTCGGAGAACTCCTTGCCTCGCAATTATATTACTACCTCGTTGGGAACATTATCAAGTCGGACGATTATAAATTTCAGAGTTTTGTTGGAAAATCCGAAATCGGAACCTGCCTGAAAGAAAAAATGTTTATCCCTGGTAACAAATGGTATTGGAATGAGTTGATAGAAAAAGTTACCGGAGAAAAACTCACGGCAAAATATTACGCCAGGCAGTTTGTCGAATAATGGAGTCAACTTCAGCGGATTATCAAATATTTCCAGACCAATGTATTGATCATGACAAAATCAGAAAAAGCGATTGCCTTATTTGATCAGGGATTAGACATGTATAATCCCGCAGATCTGAAAAAAATAGAATGCCTTAAAGAGGACCCTGTCAGGGTGTGTGACCCTGACAGGGTGCAATATTTTCAATGGTTTTCATGGCAAATTCGGCAGCAAGTTTTATCTCTTCAGGATTCGGATGCCCCAGCGTTGAGGGTCGCATTGCTGCAAACGACATAAGCATCGGAATTCCACTGTTGTTTAGTTCCTCTGAAATCTTTTCAGATAGTTCTCCCTGGCAATGATACATCCCCAATAGTTTGGTGTGAGCGCAAATGGCTATGCATTTGTCCAGTTCTTTTGCCAGCATGGCCTGTTGAGATGGATCACTGCTGTTTGAAACCGTGGCATGTGTAATGAACAGGGCAACGTTTTTATCTTCAGCCAGGGTAATGAATTTCCTTGCTACCGGGGGTGGGCCGAACTGCATGATGGGATACCCGATGAAGATGAGATCAAATTCATCGAGGGTCTCCACTTCTTTAAAAGGTTTTAAAGTCTTATCACATACCAGGCTTCTAAAAATGGCCTCTGCGATTTTTCGGGTATTACCGGTTTGCGACCAATAGGTTACTAAAACGTTCATTGTACAATGAACCGGGTTGTTTGTGATTTACCTTGCTGATCTTCAATTTTCAGCAAATATAGTCCTGGTGTAAAATCCTGGCGGTCAATTTTGAAGTTTTCCGGTTTTACTCCTGATTCTTTGCGGATCGAACGGCCTGTATGGTCAAAAATACTGATGGTAACTGGCTGTGCTGATGGATTACTTCCAAGTACTGACTGACCAGTTACCGGATTCGGGAAAACTTTCAGGGCTAAAGGATTTATCGGGGTTTCTGAAACCCCGGTTAAATAATCCTCATACCCGAAAACAATGTTGTCAATCAGCCAGCCATCTTTCCCACTGTCGGTTCCATCGCTTCTGAAAATGAATCGTATAGATACGCTATCGTAAATAATATTACGCGGAGAATTGTCCTGGATAATCCAATATAAATGGCAACGGGAAAACAGCCACCCGTCAGATTTTCCGCTGGGTTTAGTCAAATGATTGTGCTTTAGATGAGAGTTCACAGAAGAGTCCTGGTCCCAGGTTATCAATGCGGGTCCGTCAGGACAGGGCCAACTTTCGTTTCCCAGCTGACACCAAATCCCATCATTATAGCGGGCTTCAATTTCTCCGTAGTCAACAATTGAATCAGTGTCAAATTTGTGCATGAAACTGATATAGGTTGCATAATCCTGTTTTAATGATTTCGAATCGATCACAAAGGAAAAAACAGAATAGGTATTAACCGGGTATGGGACCAAGGTCTCTGTGATAATACCTTTTGGCTGCGACCAGGCTGAATTGAGGTAAGTTTTCTGGGGTGTTCCAACCTGCCATATGTTTGTTGGTTCCGGATAAA
>Ga0247842_10009188_pt1 | contig 10148 bp, 13 predicted proteins | sample LaCruzMarch2015__3_FD_192411 | JGI IMG/M metagenome (GOLD analysis project Ga0247842, IMG submission 192411) | Freshwater microbial communities from meromictic Lake La Cruz, Castile-La Mancha, Spain - LaCruzMarch2015_19m | ecosystem: Environmental > Aquatic > Freshwater > Lake | place: Spain... | reverse complement strand
TGTTCTATTGAAATATGATTTGTCCACACATCAATCAATTTTTCTGTTTTAATACAAGGTATTTTTATTTGATCATGTGTTGATAATAATTCTTCATCATATCTGTTATCACTAGAATGATTTATTACAGATACAGAAATATTAGAAAATATACAATGATTATAAATTGAAACTAATTTTGAAGTCTTAGATGCGTACATGGGACCTAATATTATTTCAAGATAAGCTGATTGATTTGATAATACATGCATATTGTTAATTTATATTCATTGAATATCTTTAATATTTTAATTTCAATTTTATTATTAATTAATTTTAGATAATTACAAATAATTATATATTAAATAAATAATATGTAATTAATTAATGACAGAAAGTGGAATACCTTTCATGGAATCATATAGACCAAAAAAATTTGAGGATATTGTTTTAGACCCTTTAAATAAGCAAATCCTACAAACTATTATTGATACTTCCTATTTTCCCAATTTGCTTTTTTATGGACCTCCAGGAACAGGAAAAACAACTACAATAATAAATTTAATAAATGCATATCAAACAAAACTAAATATTAAAAAAAAAGATTTAATTATTCATTTAAATGCTTCAGATGAAAGAGGTATTGATATAATAAGAAATCAAATAAATTTTTTTGTAAATTCAAAACCATTGTTTCATTCAGGTATGAAATTTGTAATATTAGATGAAGTAGATTATATGACAAAAAATGCTCAACAAGCTTTAAGATATTTATTACAAAATTATACAAGTAATGTAAGATTTTGTTTAATTTGTAATTATATAAGTAAAATAGATGAAGGATTACAAAATGAATTTATACGTTTGCGTTTTAATCAGCTTCCAAAAAATGATATAATTAAGTTTTTAACAAATATTTCCATATCTGAAAAATTAAATATGTCTGAAAAATCAATATCTTGTATTCAAAAATTATATAAGTCTGATATAAGAAGTATGATAAATTTTATGCAGTCAAACCAAGACATTGTAAATAAAGAAAATGAAATAAACATTATTGACAATGATATCTGGGAAAAGCTTCTATCAAAGTTATTAAAGAGAGAAAAATTAGAAGTAATTACAGAATTTGTTCACATAATAAGCATTAATTATAATATTGATAAAAAGAATATTATAAAAGATTTTCTTAATTACATTATTCGTAATTATCCAAATTTTTTAACAAATGATTTTTTTAATTTTGTTGAAAATTTAATGCATTCTCAAATACAAAATAATAATATCCATATTTGTTATTCTTTATCAAGATTATCGTCTTTATTATCTTTATAATTAATTTTATTATGTTTATTCATTCTCATATGCAATTTAATCATAAATTCATTTGGTGGTGAACTTTTTGAAGGGTCGAAAAAGTTTTGCTTAAGACTATATTCATTTGTTGTATTTATTTGCTTCATAGATGTAGATAACTTTTTATAAATATGTATTGTATTGCTTTTTTCGTGGATAACGATAGGTGTTACTAGCATTCTTTATATTATATATTAAAGAAAATAATTGAAATAAAATTAATATAAAGAATATAAAGATATTACCAGAAATATTATATGACTACAAGTGTAAATATTGATGATGAATGGGAAAATTTTATATCATCAAGTTATGGCGATGATATATCATCAGATGATGAAGAAATAATTCAAATTATAAAACAAACACCTGAAGAATTTATGTCAGCAAATTTATCATCTGATTTAACTTCTGAAGCTCCTAAAGCAACGGCAATATATATATCAACTAAAACTAAAATTTCTTATTTAGATACTCCAATTGATTTAAAAGAAGTATTTTGGCAGATTCCTGTTATACCTTATGCTAAACCGTGTTATGGTATTATAAAAAAACAAATGAAATTTAATACAAATTCTGTTGAAGAATTAGTATTTATTCAAGATAAACTTAAAGATGAAATATATTTTGAAGAGCATATTATTACGCATATTGATAATCCAACTGGTCGTATCAAATTTAAAGATACAAGAAAAATTAGTATCGGGATATCTAAAAAGGATCTAGTAAGTTATAGATGTAAGAAGAAGAGTGCATTTTATAATTGTTTTGTTTTGATACTTAGATTAAAAGTTCAGAACATATTTAAAGAATTTCATGTTAAAGTATTTAATACAGGTAAACTAGAAATTCCAGGAGTTCAAAGTGAATCAGTATTTGAATTAGTTCTTCAACAAGTTGTAGACACAATACAACCTTATTTAAAAGAAAAACTTGGATATAAAGATGATACTAATGAAACTGTTTTGATTAATTCAAATTTTAATTGTGGTTTCTTCATTAATAGAGAAGCTTTATATGATATTCTTAAATTTAAATATAATATTCAATGCATTTATGACCCGTGTTCATATCCAGGAATTCAATGTAAATTTTATTATAATCCAGATGTTGAAATTCAAAATGGTTCTCAAATATCAGAAGAAAATAAAAAATTATATGTAAATATCAAAGCAGTATCATTTATGATTTTTAGAACAGGAAGTGTTTTAATTGTTGGAAGATGTGATGAAAATGTATTAATAATTATTTATGAATTTCTTAAAATTATACTCAACAATGAATATAAAAATATTTATCAAAAAAATGTTACAACAAATTCAACAGAAGTTGGAACTAAAAAAAAAAAAAAAAAAATGCGTACAAAAAATATAATTGTTGATCTTGTAACTAATTAGATATTAACCAATTAATAAATTTATCAGGTATTTCTTTTAATTTGTCGTTGAATTCTTCTTCTAAATTTATTTTTTTTTCAATATTTGATAATATTTTTTGATTTTTTATAAATTTTTTAATTAATAAATTATTAATTGTAAAAAACAATTCAAAATTATCAATTTTACTATATAATTTGTCTATTATAGTTTCTAAATTATTTATTTTAGATTTATGTTGATTATGATTTATTTTTTCAGCTATTTCATAAAAATATTCTAAATTTGAAACATTAAATTTATTATCTAAATTAATTACTTTTAATAAATAGGTTTGATAAATAAAAATATATGATTCAATAATTTTCATTTTCTCTCTAAATGTTTTTATACTCTCTTCATTTAAATTTTTAAATTCGTTTTTTATATCAAAAATAGTTTTTTTATAAACATAGGTTGTTGCATCTCTTGAAGATAATTGTAAAAATGATTTTTCATCATCTGATATTTGTCCTACAAATTCAACATAAAAATAGAATGATTTTTGACAATGAAAATATGTTAAATTGCTATTTTTTGTATAGTATAAAAGATGTAAAAATACATTTGTTATTGTATCTAATCCACGTAATATAATAAATTTTTTTAATTTTTCATGTGATATTTTTATATTTTCTAAAATAAATTTAAAATACACAACAAGCAGGTCAGAATATTTTTTTGTTACTTCACTAATTTCACAGTCTAATTCTTTTTTATAATTTTCCGAATTACTCAACGAATAACTAATATCTTTGTTAAATATAACACTTTTCATTTATAATTAATAGTATTTTAAAATATTTAAATTAAAATACTATTAAAACAATAAGTATTTAAAGAAATTAATATTTAAATTATATAAATATGTCTGAACAAAAACCCGCGCAAAAGACCGATACTAGTTTGAACTATAGACTTCCTGCAGATATTACATTGAAACACGCAGTCAAACTTAGCATTGTTGATGATAAGCCAATTATGATGGATTATTGGGCTGCTTCACTTGATAAAAAGGCGCTGATTGGAGCCAGAGAGAATAATGAAAAGTTATTAGTGAAAAGTGAAGAAGAATATACCAGCGTAATTCAAAAATTTTATAAGAGCGGAACCGAATATATTGTAATTACTGAAAATTCAATCTATCTTGTTTCCAATGATATTCCTACCAGAAAGATTTCTTAAAAAAATTGATTCAATTATATAATCTACATAAAGAGATATTATATAATTAAGTAAGATGGAAGAAGAATATATGAATGATACTTTAGAAGAAAAGATGATTGTGACAATGTATAAGATTTGTCCTAAAAATAAAAAACTAAATCATTGTTATATTGGACAAACAAATAATTTTACAAAAAGAAAAGTCAACATATTATAAATACAACGTGTGAAACAGACAAAAAGCATTATCATTTGAAACATTATGAAGCGATTAGAAATAATGGTGGATGGGATGAATGGGAAATGATTGAAATTGAAAAAATACTTTGCAAAACAAAGTTAGAAGCAAGAATGAGAGAACAAGAATTAATTGAAGAATACAACGCAAATTTGAATTCAGTTAGTGCATTTATCACTGAAGACGAGAGAAAAGCAACAAAAAATGCAATCACATAGAAATATAGAGAAAATAATAAGGAATTGCTTACACCCTTGGTAATTTAAAACGCCGTTTTTTTATTATATTTATTCACAATATAATATAGTAAAATGCCCCACATAAAAGCGAAGATTATAAAATTTTTGCGGTTAAGTATCATTTAGAAAATAATAGTTCATTTGTGAATACATGTAAAATATTCAAGTGTAACGAAAGAAGTTTGAAACGATGGATTGATAAATACAATAATCAACATAATATAACACGAAACAACCGACCAGCATTATCTTATAAAATTACACAAGAACAAGTCAAAGATGCATTACAATTGCTAAAACAAAACGAACAGATTACAATGAATGAATTACAATATCAATTGCAAAAACGACATAAAACTCTGGATATTTCAGCAAGACAACTTAGTAATATTCTTCGTGATAATAATAAAACACGAAAACGAACAAGACATAATCATTTTCCAGTTATTCGTTATAATAATCCAATTGATAAACAAACTGAAATGACTAAGTTCTATACCGAAATACGCAAATATCCTCTACATAAAATTATTAGTATTGATGAAACTGCGATACGACCAGTTATGATGAATGAGTATTCACGGTGCGAATTAGGTAAGCGATGTATATTCAAAACAACCGATACGTTTATGTTTCGTAAATACACATTATTAGTTGCAATAAGCAACTCAAAATGTATTGGTTGGACGATGTTTGAAAAAGGTGCAATGAATAAAGAAAGATTGGTTGAGTTTATGAAAGAATACATATTTAGTAAATATAAAGACCAACTTATACTTATGGATAATGCGGGAGGACATAGAAATAATTACGTATGGAATGCGATAGAACAAAGTGGTAATAAATATTTACATTCGGTTCCATATACCCCATCTACAAATCCTATTGAAATGTGGTTCAATGAACTCAAACATTATATCAAACAAAATAAAAGCGTATTACGTTATAATGAATTGAATAAATCAGTTGAAAACGCAATAGCAAAAATCAAACCAGAAAATTATAAAAATTATTTTAATTATGCTTTTGATAAGGAGCAATTCAAATTACCATCACAACAATCTACACGTAGAAGAAAATTAAAAAAATATAAAAAATTAGAAACGTAATAAAAACATTATATTATTATAATGTAGTATAACTAAAAAATGCGTGAAAAACTATCTATAAAATATTATACAGAAAGAGAAGAAATATGTAATAAACTCGTAAGCATATTAGAGTTAGATGAAAATAATTCTATTTTATTGTGTGATTTAGAAAAAGATGTAGAAAAGCAAAATAAAATATTAGATATGAAAGATGAAATTAAGAAGTATTTTGCTGTAAGTTGTTTAGCACCATATAAACCAACAGCAACATGTAATCGCCCTTATATTAATATTATTCGTGGAATACTACGAATGCAAAACTATACTTTTGAAGGGACGTCATTAATTACAAGTTTGAACGATGGAAAATATACATCAACTACAAAATATAAAATATTTAGGAATAAATGAGTAATTTTATTTATAAGTCAAATAACTTAAAAATAAAATCTTTAGGTATAATATAGGATGGTGAAAAGGAAGAAGGACGAAAACATCCCAAAAGTTAAAGTTGTTAGAGATGACGTGAAACAGCGTAAGGAAGACAATAAAAATACAGATTTTACATGTATCAAAAGTTCATGGAAATCATTTTGCAAAAATAATCTTTTAGCAGATACGATTGTAGAAGACATTTTACCGAAGATTAACACTATCAGTTTCTTATCATATAAATTGTTAAACTATCATTTTACAAGGTTGTTGGAAGAAAATAAACCTTTACCAGAAATAAAACAAAATCTTTTATATCAAGCGTGTTGTATGGTTTCACGACTAAAATACACGAAGGACACTACGGATACAACAACCGAATTATATGAAAGTTTTTCACAAATGAAAGAGTATATAACTGATGCTTTACCTGCACGTGATTATTTGTGTTTAGGATACATTACTAATTTGAATAAATTACAACTTACAATGACGAATAATCATTTGAAATTGAACTTTTATAATCGTTTTCGTAAATATTTGAAACTACGAACTGGTGAAACCGATAATGCTGTCGTGTATCATTGGTTAAAGGATATTTATGAAGTAAAGTATGAGGGCAAAAATACATTTATTTTGTATATGCGTGAATGGTTAAAATACACACCAACCGAATCAAATATAGTGAAACATTCTAATCATTTTGTTAAGATTTATTATTCTATTTTGAAGGAGTTTGAAAAATATCCAGAAACAAAAGGAGTAAGAACATTCACTTTATTACCACATAAGCACGGATTCACACAATCGCATATAACTATTTGTAATGCTGGGTTAGAAAATACACTCAAATATATTGCGAATGAACTAAAATGTGCTAATAATAATATTGATAGCGGTTTAGATGTGAAAAAGTTTGCGGAGAATAGTAGTGATTATTGGAAAGAATTATTCAATATTACAAAATATGAAACAAAAAATAAAAAGTTTGGATTTACTATTCTAACAGATGGTAAAAGCGTAGTGTTGCAAATGCGAAAACCTGTAAAACCAGAAAAAACAGCAACTCAATATACCGAGCAACAATACGATAACTTTTTAGGGATAGACCCTGGAATAAGGGCATTGATTACTTCTTATGATACAAATGATAAAGTTATTCAAGTATCCACCAGAGAATACAGACACAAAAGTAAAATGATTTCTGCTTGTAAGAAACGAGAAAACTGGTATAAAAGATGGGAACATTATGAAGAATGGAAACTTATACCTACTATAAAAACCAGTAAAACAAGTGTAATGAAGGAATATTTCAAATATGTATTTCCACGATTGCGAACATTTACAGAGTTTCATATAGAAAAGGGTTTCCGTAATTTGAACTTCACTTCTTATTGTAGAAGCAAAGCAACATTAGCAAAAATATGTGAACGCATAAGCGGTGTAACCAAAAAAACAAAACATGTGAAAACATTAGTAGGTTTCGGTGATTACTCACAACAACATGGGTTAGTAAAATCTCACCCAACTACGCCTATTTTACGTTTGAAAAAGGAACTTCGTAGGTATTGTAAGGTAGTTGATATAGATGAATACAAAACCAGCAAAACGTGTTCTTCGTGTAATAAAGAAATTGTATTGTATCGTAATCGTATTCAACGAAAAAATATGGGAGTTTTTGAACCCATAGCAAAAATGACTAATATCCATAGTGTAATCCGTTGCAAACACAACGAGTGCAAATTATGCTGTATGGATAGGGACATTAATGCTTCCAAAAACATATTAGGATTGCTTCTCAATCAATATAGAGGAGAAGAAAGACCAGTATGTTTTAGACCAGAAAAAATTGCCGTGAAACCTCGCAAGAGTGATAAGCGTGCAAAGGCGTGCGATTCGCCATTACTAACTTGATTTTTTTTAATGTCGTGAAAACGGCGTTTTAAATTACCAAGGGTGTAAAGAACAATGTAAACAATATAAGGAAGAACATAAAGACATTATTGCAGAACAAATGAAAAAATATAGAGAAGAAAACAAAGAAAAACTTAGAGAACAAACAAAAGCATATAGAGATAAGAATAAAGAAAAATGTCGTGAATCGCAAAAAGAATGGTTTTCAAAAAACAAAGAGGGTTTGAAGGAAAAACGAAAAATTAAAACAGCTCAACAGAAACAACTTAAACAATTAGAAAAAGAACAAGAAACAGATGAACAGAAAGTAGAAAATGAACTAATTAAACAAGAACATGCAAAGAAAAGAAGAGAACAATATAAAGAAAATAAAAGAATACAGAAGCAAAAAGATACAGAACTAGTAAACAAAGAATTATTTATATAATAAATTAAATTATTTATTAATTATATAAATGTCAGTTTTTGGTTCTGGAAGTAATTCAAATGGAAATTTTTGGTATGGAAATAGCACAAATTTTCCTGGATTTTTATATAAGAAAAACCTTGGTGTTGGAGGAAAAAGAAGCACTAAAATGGGACCTGGTGGTAATACAACTTGTAATAATTCTACTTATTTATATAATAAATTTAAACCTGGTTCAGGAGGTGTAGGAGCTTCTAGTATTGCAAATCGTCGAGCTAAAAATAGACTCGCATCTGTTTGTGGTGGAGGTAATAGTCAATGTGGACCATTTTATAATTACTTAGGAAGATATGATAATTATACAGGAAATCCAAATGGTTTTTTTCCTTATCCTCCTCTGCCTGTTAAATAATTATTTAGATGTAAATCCAGTCATATGTTGTGAAACTAATGTTTTACCATCTGTTGATGGTTGTCCTAAATAAGGTCTGTAATAATGATTATCAAATTTAGAATTGGCATCATAAAATTGTGTACCAGGTGGTGCATTATATGAATAATTATAATTTGTAGTTGGTCTAAATCCCGCGCTGACAGGTGTTCTTGCCGAATTAATATTTAAGAAAACCATATTATTATAGCTTTTCTTGACTGCATTTGGATTTGTGTTGCATTGCGTAACATAATTATACCAATAATTTCTAGTTACACCTATGCTTGGTGCTGTTCCCATTTTCATTGGTCCTGAAAATGTATTATTATCAATATGATTGACATAAGATTGAATACTTCTAATTCTGCGAGGTCTGCCTGCCATTTTTATATATGGTAAAGATATAATAATTTGATATTTCAATGTGAATTATAATTAAGTATTCTAAAATATTTAATTATAAAATTAGCTTCCTGTGAGAATTGAACTCACGACCTCCAGTTTACAAGACTGGTGCTCTACCACTAAGCTAAAGAAGCGTTTAAATGCGTCTACCGCGAATCGAACACGGGAATTCTGCTTGGAAAACAGAAAGTTTACCACTAGCTTACAGACGCATTGTTATGGTAGAATAGAAGTCTTAATTATTGTATCAACATGATTGGATTTTTCCAACCATATTAACACAATAAATAGTTAATTATCAATAATTGTATATGAAGGGTTAAATAAAACGATGATTCAATAAGAATCTACAATGTCTGAAACTAAACCATTGATGTACCTTTTTACTCTTGGACTTATGTTAACCACTCTGATGAACTTTATCGCCTTTTGAAGTAAATACATATGGTGAAAGTTCATAATATTATAGGAAACTCAAATAAAACAACATCTGTTATTTTAATTCAACACACTACATTTACGGACCTATTATTTTTAATAACTAAATGTTCTATCTGACAACAGAACTTGTTCGGGAAACACCTCATAAGTATAATTTTGATTAAACTTATCGAACACTATTTGGTTGCTTCTATCCCACCATATTATATATAATATATGTCTTTAAATTGTTTTTAAAATATATTTAAAGAATTTCTTCTAATTTTGTAATCTGTTCTTCCGTTAATTTTTCTGGAAAATCTACATGAAAATGTATAATCATATTACCTTTATGTTCACCTCTAGTTAATCCCATACCTAAATATACTTTTTTATAATCAGGACAAATTATATTTCCCTTATTATTATTTAATGTATAACTTTTTCCATTTAAATACTTAATTTCAAATGAAAATCCACATAAGGCTTCTTTTAATGTTATGTTTTTATTTAATAATAAATCTAATCCTGACCGTTTGAATACTGATTCATTTGTTATTGTTACAAAAATTTTTACATCACCTTTAATATTTTCGTTAAGAATATTTCCTTTATCTCTTAAAATTATTATTTCATTGTCATCTATTCCTTCA
>Ga0247842_10009184_pt1 | contig 10151 bp, 4 predicted proteins | sample LaCruzMarch2015__3_FD_192411 | JGI IMG/M metagenome (GOLD analysis project Ga0247842, IMG submission 192411) | Freshwater microbial communities from meromictic Lake La Cruz, Castile-La Mancha, Spain - LaCruzMarch2015_19m | ecosystem: Environmental > Aquatic > Freshwater > Lake | place: Spain... | reverse complement strand
AACTTGTGGAACTGCTTGAAGGCAGCCTCCGGTTGGAATCGGAAAAAGGAGAAGGCGCTTCATTCTTTTTTACAGTACCTGTTATCATGATCAGGGTTGAAAACATACCCGCCGGGGAATTACATAAAGACGAAAAAGGAAAACCGCTCATACTTGTTGCGGAGGATGAGGAGTCGAACAGCCTTTTGGTTGCCGAAATCCTGGAGAAATTAGGACTGTCGTTTATAGTTGTAACAGATGGAAAACAAGCGGTAGAAGCCTGTCGCAAAAACTCACTGATATCGCTGGTGTTAATGGATCTTAAAATGCCGGTAATGAATGGTTTCGAGGCCACAGGGGTCATAAAAACCCTTTTACCCAATTTACCCGTTATTGCCATCACAGCATATGCCCTGAGTGGTGATAAAAAGAGAGCATTCGATGCTGGTTGCGACGACTACCTTTCAAAGCCTATCAGCAAGGAGGCGCTGTTAACGAAGTTAAAACAGTTTGGAGTGACAACCTCATCCTCTTTCACACAACATCAGTGATCATCGAAATCCCAACAATCAACGCAAACACAGGCGTTATGACCACCTCCAACGACACGACTCTTGAGATTCATCAAATGATCACAATGCGACTTAAAAAAACGACAAACACATTCCATGTCAGGGCTATAGGAATTATTAATTCCGAATGCTCCGGCGGATGGTTTCAAACAATTCCTGGTTCCTGATAGGCTTACTGATAAAGGCAGCGCATCCTGCTTCCATCGCGCGTCGTTCCTCTTCAGGTTGGGTGTAGGCAGTCAAGGCAATGATCCGCAGGTCGGGAAACAGAGCTTTAGCCTGCCTTGTGGCTTCATACCCGTCCATGACAGGCATCTTAAGATCCATCAGGATCAGGTCGGGTTTTTGCATTCCAAGTATGGACAGTACCTCTTTTCCATTGGTGGCGCGGATTATTTTCTTTATTCTTTTTGCCAGCAGAATCTCAAGTAATTCAAAATTGTTATCCTCATCTTCGGCCACAAGGATTGTCAGTACATCCATTGAAAATGGTTTTTCATTTTCGAACGAATGGACTGAAGGTTTTTGTTCCCGGAAAGGAATGGTCAGAAAGAAAATTGATCCCTCTCCCGGGGTTGATTCCAGCCTGATTGATCCATTCATCACTTCAGCTAACCCGCTGGCAATACTTAGCCCTAAACCGGTACCGCGAATTCCTTGGGTGGGCTCATTGTTCAACTGGTAAAACCGGTCGAAGATCTTTCCCTGTTCTTCTTTGGGAATTCCAACACCCGTGTCGCGTACATAAAAGTCGATCTCTTCTTTTAATCTTCTGTAGCCAAAATTTATTGCACCCCTGGGTGTGAATTTGATCGCATTGCCAATAAACCCGGTAATGACCTGCCTGATTTTTTCCCGGTCGGAAATGATCAGATCAGGACATGCCGGTTGATTAAAATCAAAATAAAATGCCAGCCCCCTTTTTGTCACCATGTCGGACATGGAAAGATGAATGTCTTCCATCAATTCACGAAGTGAGAATCCAATCGGATTATAAGGTATTCTTCCGCTATCCATCCGGGAGATCTCCAGCACATCGTCGATGATGCTAAGCAATTGTTTGGAATTTGAACTAATAATGCTGAAAAATCGCTCTTTCTCATGCCGGTCAAATTCGTCTGATTGCAATAGTTCAGTGAATCCAAGGATAGCATTCATAGGGGTACGGACTTCATGGGAAATGTTATTCAGAAATGCAGTTTTCAGACGGGAGGCCTCTTCAGCTGCCTCTTTGGCATGCAGAATGGCCTGTGCGGCCTGCTTTATTTCTTCGATATCGCGACTGATGGAAATAATGTGTGGAATGCCATTCAGATTGATTACAGCAGCCGACATCAATCCCGTGTGGCATGTTCCATCTTTAAAACGGAAAACCGCTTCAAAATTAATCGCCTTCCCGTTCCTTTTTAATAATTCCACCATCTTGGCCCGCTGGACCGGATTGGCCCAGATATTTATTTCAAGAGAACTTTTTCCGATCACCTCTTCCTTGCTGTAGCCTGTAATGCTGCAAAATCCCTCGTTCACTTCGATATACCTGCCCGTTTTAAGGTCGTTGATATTCACCGCATCGGGGCTGGTTTGAAAAGCAAGTCTGAATCGTTCTTCCACCTCTTTCAGGCTGATTTCTGCTTTAATTCTGTTCATCGAAATGGCTGCCTGGTTAACGATCATTTCAATAGTGCCGGCATATACCGATAGATCTTTCTGGCACAGTACGATAAATCCACCCAAATGAAGGTCGTGATAAACATATCCAATGGTGTAAATCTTTTTAATTTTCAGCAGCCTCTCAACACCCTGAATGAGGAGTTTTGGGAACCTGCGTGTGGCCAATTCGTACAAGCCGCCGGGAAACTCCTTAAATTTCGTGCTTTGGTATAGTTTGAGTTCCTCTTCTGTGATGTCTTTCATATAGAATTCCATCTTAAAAGGATCAAGACCAAGGGCCTGTGTCAGCCGGTTTTGGGGAATTTCGAGGCCTGCATAAGCGATGATTCTTCCGATTCCGGTGAATTGGTCAATGTTGGTTGAAAATACGATATCCTCAACGAGAAGGTGATGCACTGTTTGAACAACCAGATCATGAACTTCATTCAGCGAATCGATTTTCAGAAGCCGGGATTGAAAATCAACAAGAATCTTGTTTGTTTTTTCTGCATTTTTTCTGAACGTAATATCTCGCGACACGCCATGACCCCCTGTAAGATTGCCCGCTGAATCAAACACCGGACTGACCAGTACTTCTGAATCGCGCACGGAACCGTCTTTACAATAATGTTGAATTTCGGCTGTTACAGAATATCCGGGAGGTACTGTTCCTTCTTTTGCCATTTTCTGTCCCATCCTGTAAATATCGATAACCTTTTCAAGCGACGCGGGTGGATAAATATCCTCGGGCTTCAGGCTCATGAATTCTTCGGGTGTATAACCTCTTTGACTGAATATTGAAGGACTTACATAGGTGTATTGCATGCTGATATTCATCATCCATATAACATCGGATGTTTGTTCGGCGATCTGCCGGTATTTTTCTTCACTTTCGCGCAAAGCATTTTCTGCTTTCTTGATATCGGTTATATCCCTGCCAAAGACGACAATCCCTTTCCTGCTTCCATCAGGATTATAGATAGGAACCTTTACCACATCAAAAACATGTATAACGCCCCTGACATCGGGTATATTTTCGGAGGTTCTTGAAGTTTTCCCAAGTGCCCATGCGAGGTCGTCTGAGCCTTGGCAATTGCGGAAAGCATCCTGGTATATGGGTGCAGTGTAGTCGGCAAGTTCAAACTCGGTTTTGCCTTTATAATCGACACCCTTCAGACCATAAAGTTCGAGGATGCTTTCATTAACCTGCATCCATCTCCCTTCGGCATCCTTAAAACAGATGATATCAGGGGAGGAATTAATCAGGGTATGCAATCGTTCTTCGCTTATTTTCAATGCTTTATCGCGAGCGGTAATGTCATGGATCAGGATCAGGATCAGGTTCTCGTCAATTTTCTGTGTATGGCTTTCCACAAGAATGTATTCCCCTGATTTTTTCCGAATCCTGCATTCCCTGACAACCGTTTCGCCATCTTTAATCGATTGTTTGTCAGGTGGTTCCCAAAGAAGGTCGTCCGGAACAAAGTCGTACAAGGTCAGCTGCAGCATCTGTTCACGGTCTATCCCAAGCAAACTGCAGCAAAATGGGTTTACATCCAGGATTTGATCCTCAAAATTGCTGATCATAAACCCGAATTTGGCCTGTTCGAAAAGTCGGTGATAAAAAGAGAGATTGTTTGATTCATTCATGGCCTGAACATCTGGTTGTTATGTTTAGGCTATAAAATTAAGATTTTTTCTGAAATACCCAACCTGTTAAAGTTTAACCATGTTCCCACAGCCAACATTGGTTCCGGCCCGGATTCGGGCATGTTGTAATTCGCTGATCGTAATTCATAGCCAGGTCCATACCGGCATCAGCACAAGGACTTCTTGGATTTGTCCTTTTTGCAAAAATGCTGATTAATTTTCAGAAGGATAAGATTTAAATAACTCCGCAGGCCAATTGGTTATCTTTGCATTTTATCATTTCATTCATGCACTAATACCTCAGTTGAATTATCATCCGATTCAGGATCATGAAAATGGGTGTCATACCAATAATATAACCGTTAATATGGAACTTCTCACACCAACCGACTGGACCGAATATGAGCTGATCGATACAGGCAACCGGGAAAAGCTGGAGCGCTTCGGAAAATACATACTTATTCGCCCTGAACCACAGGCTGTTTGGCAGAAATCATTGCCTGAAAGCGAATGGGAAAAAATTTCACATGCCCGTTACATGCGCATGAAAGGAAAAAAAACCAGCCCCGATGAGCATGAGCGGGGATCATGGACCCGGAAGCCAAAGATGCCCGATCAATGGATAATTGGTTACAAGTATAGGCAGATGAACCTGAATTTCAGGCTTGGACTGACCGCTTTTGGCCATATCGGGGTTTTTCCGGAGCAGGCCATCAATTGGAACTACGTTTACGATTTGGTAACTCAAAGATCAAAACTCAAAGATCAAAACTACAATTCAAAGATTAAAACCGGAGGTGAACCAGCGGATTCGTCCCGTGTCCCGCGTCCCGCGTCACTTGAAGATTCGTCCCGCGTCCCGCGTCCCGCGTCCCGTGTTCTCAACCTCTTCGCCTATACCGGTGGAACTTCCCTTGCAGCAAAGGCTGCCGGGGCCGATGTGGTACATGTCGATTCGGTAAAGCCAGTCATTACCTGGGCAAAAGAGATGATGACGGCCAGCGGGCTCGACAACATCCGTTGGGTAGTTGAGGATGCAATGAATTTTGTTCGCCGTGAGGTCAAACGTGGAAATCAATACGATGGCATCATCCTGGATCCACCCGCTTATGGAAGGGGTCCCGATGGAGAGAAATGGATCCTCGAAGATTCGATCGACGAAATTATCGCCATCAGCAAACAATTGCTCGAACCGGAACGCGGATTTTTTGTGTTGAGCCTATATTCCATGGGATTTTCGGCTCTGATTCCTGAGAACCTTGTAAAAACACGCTTCGGCGATATTCAAGGAATGCAATCCGGAGAATTTTTCTTCGAGGACAAAGCGAAAAGAAAACTACCACTGGGAACATTTCTGAGATTTGCAAAATAATTTTCGCTACCTCGCTACCTCGCTACCTCGCTATTTCACCATTCCTTCAGGTAAGGAACAACTCACTCGCTATCTGGTCGGCAAACAACTTTCCCTCATCCGTAAGAAAATAAACACCTGAATCCTCTGTGACCAAACCCTTCCCGATCAATGGAAGCGCCTTCTCTCTGAAAAAATCGTAAACCGTATTTCCAAAATCGTAAATTCTTTTTTCGTCGCATCCCCACATCGTCCGCAGCGAGGTCATCACATACTCGTTGTATTTTTGGGCGGTAGTCAGGGTTTCTTCTTCATAAATACATTCCCCTTTTTCAGTGCCGTCAATGTATTTGGTCAGGTTGGCAATATTCCACCGTCTGGATGTTCCGTTGTAGCTGTGTGCCGACGGACCCAGCCCCAGGTAAGGAACCCTTTTCCAGTAGCTGGTATTGTGAATGGCATGTCGGCCAGGTTTGCAGAAGTTCGAGATTTCGTATTGCTGGTATCCGTTTGTATTTGTTTGTTCCATCAGTATTTTGAACTGCTCCACCTGTTTTTCATCGCTGACCGGCGCCGATTTTTGTTTGTCAATCATCCAGGCGAGCGGGGTCCTGGGCTCTACGGTCAATGCATAAGCTGAGATGTGCGGGACATTCAGTGAAAACGCCATTTCAAGATTTTTTTGCCACCAGTTGGTTGTGGAAGCTGGAATGCCATAGATCAGATCGATACTGAGGTTGTTGTAGCCTGCCCCCTGCAACAGCCTCACTCCATTGATCGCCTGGATCACGGAATGGGAACGGTTCAGGTATACCAGGTCTTCTTCGCAAAACGACTGAATGCCGATGCTGAAACGATCGAAGGCGGTTTGCTTAAGCCGGCCAACATAGGCTGGTGTAATATCATCGGGATTGAGCTCCAGGGTGATTTCCTTAATAGCTCCTGAAAAGTCTCTCCCCTCTCCCCTGGGAGAGGGGTCAGGGGGTGAGGTAATTCCCACAGGAAAAATAGCACCAGGTTGGGTCACCATTTCGATAATCTCCTGCAACACCAGAGGATCATAAAGCGAAGGGGTTCCTCCTCCGAAATAGATCGTGTTCACCGGTTGGCCGGCCAGGTAATCATATGAGAAGGCAATTTCTGTTTTCAGCGCCTTCAGGAACGAATCTTTCAGCTTTTGAGAAGCAAGAGAAAAAAAATTACAGTAATGGCATTTACGCCTGCAAAAGGGGATATGGATGTAGATTCCGGCCAAGAGGCTACTTTTTCAGGATAATACGAAAAATAGTCCCTTTATTCAGCGTCGAGGATTTTACGAAAATCTTGCCCGCATGGTAATTCTCAACGATCCGCTTGGTTAGGGTCAATCCCAGGCCCCATCCCCTGGCCTTGCTGGTATACCCCGGCCTGAAAATAGTCTTAAAACGCGATTTGGGTATTCCCTTGCCGGTATCGGCTATGTCAATATGAATGTGATCAACATCTTCAGTAATTTCTATGTTCACATTACCATTGCCCTCCATCGCGTCCACTGCATTTTTACAAAGATTTTCAATGACCCATTCAAAAAGGTGCAGGTTCAGCGGTACCAAAATTTGTTTGGACAGACCAGGCTTAATATCGAAATTTACCTTGGCAGATATTCTTGAACGGATATAACCAACTGTATCGTGCACCACGGCAACGATATCGGTCTTTTCAAGCCGCGCTGCAGAGCCGATCTTTGAGAACCGGTCGGTAATGGTCTCGAGCCGTTGCACATCCTTTTCAATTTCACGGATGGTCTCTTCGTCGAGCCCTTTTAATTTCAGTAATTCCATCCAGGCTACCATGGATGAAAGCGGGGTGCCAAGCTGATGGGCGGTTTCCTTGGCCATGCCAACCCAAACCTGGTTTTGTTCCGACTTTCGTGCGTAACTGAAAAGCAGGTAGGCAATCATCAGGAAAACAAAGATGACTCCAAGCTGCACAACCGGATAATATTTCAGCTGGGTGAGAAGCAGGGAGTCCTGGTAATAAATATAATGCACCCCTGTGTCGGCCAGGTCAACCTTGATCGGTGTGTTCTGTGAGGCCATCGATTGCAGGGTGTTCGCCACCCAGGATCTATCCTTCAGCTTATCTGCCGGGATGTTTCCCGACTGATATACCTTTTTACCTGTGCTGTCGGTTATGATGACGGGAACAGAGGCCGAATTAAGGACCACTTCGGAGAAAAAGGAACGGATGAGGTCGTCGAGTCCCTGTTTTAACTGGGCAAAAATATTGGAGTCTTTGTAGTAGAGGTAGATTTTTTTATTGAGGTAATAGGTAACGGCAATCGGTGGATAGACCGAAAATTCCTGTTTCAGTTCTCCTTCGAGGAATTTCCCCGTATCAATATTGATGTTCCTGGCATTCATGATCATTCCCGTCTCATCGGTCACAATTACAGGAATGGTGTTGTTTTCGCCGATGATGCTGAGAAAGAAATTCAAATCTTCGTTTGAAGTGGCTGTAAAGATGCGTCGCTGTGCTTCCGCCACGATAGAAACCCGTTTGCGCTCCTCGTCCTTGATCTGTTCAAAAAGGTCGTTAGTGAAATTTACCAGGTCGGCTTTCTGGTGGATGGCATCGGCCCAAATCTCTACATTTTTCCGTTCATCCTTCCTGATCTGATGGACCAGGATGTTGGTATAATAGAGCGAAGCGGCAACAATGAGAATGGCAAACGCAAACAGAATCAGTTTCCAGCGCTTTTTTCTGAGGTAAATATCCACGGCAGATATTAAATTTAGAGGTGCATTAAAATCTAATCAATAACGGTAAAGGATGAATTATATTTTCATCTGGTTATCAAAGATATGTGATTTTTATCCGGATAATAGATGAATTGGCAGAGAAATCATGGAAGATGATCGAAAATATACCAGGATGATGGAATGTTTTTCTATCATTGCACCAAAATTCAACCACCACGAAATACACATATAAACCGCGATTAAAAATTGTCATTGATACTATGGGTATTCCAGGTGAACAATTTGTAACCAATAAATAGCAGCACATGAAAACAAAAACACTATTGTACCTTCTCCTTGGAGGGTTAATCACATCAGTCCTTATAATGGGGGGATGTAAAACAAAAAAGCCAATGCAGGTAAGACAAATTCCACTTGAAGATTTCTTTAAAAATCCCGAAAAAGCGCGCTATCAGATTTCTCCTGACGGGAAGTATTTTTCATACATGGCTCCTTACGAGAAACGCATGAACATTTTTGTACAGGAGATCGGTACGGAAAAAGCTGTCCAGCTTACCATGGAAAAGGACCGGGATATTGCAGGTTATTTCTGGAAGAACCCAACCCGTATCGTATTCCTCAAAGATACCGGTGGCGATGAAAATTTTAAACTGTACGGCGTGAACATCGATGGGTCAAACCTGCAGTGTTTCACCGATTTTCCTAAAGTGAGAACTGAGATTCTCGATGACCTGTACGATTTTCCTGATGAGATCATTATCGGGCTGAATAAACGTAATCCTGAAGTTTTTGATCCTTATCGCCTGAATATCGTGACAGGAAAAATGACCATGCTTGCCGAGAATCCGGGAAATATCCAGGGATGGTTGCTGGATCATGATGGAAAGCTGAGGGCAGCAACAGCTATCGTTGACGGGGTAAACACCCAGTTACTCTATCGCGAAAAGGAAACGGATAAGTTCAAACCGGTGCTGACAACCAATTTCAAGGAAAGTCTTACACCACTCATGTTCACCTTCGATAATAAGAATGTGTATGCAACATCGAATCTTGGCCGCGATAAAAGCGCCGTGGTGGTCTTTGACATTGCCCAGGGCAAGGAAATTCAAATGCTGTATGAAAATAAAGATTATGATGTCAGCGATGTGACATGGTCGCGGCTTAAGAAAACGCTGATCTGTGCAAATTATGAATCGTCAAAGCAGGAGCGGTACTTCTTTGATGAGGAGGGGAAACAAATGTTTGAAAAGATCCAGAAACATCTTGGAAATTACGTTTTCAATATCACCTCCCTGACCAAAGCGGAAGACAAGTTTATGATCCGTACTTACAGCGACCGTTCCATGGGCGGATATTGGGTGTATGACCGTGCAACAGACAGCATTACAAAAGTTGCCGACATCAGTCCCTGGCTGCTTGAAGAAGAGCTTGCAGAAATGATTCCCATTGAATATTCTGCCCGTGACAGTGTAAAAATTCAGGGATACCTGACGCTGCCGAACGGATATACAATGGAGACTGCAAAGGATTTACCGGTTGTGGTCAATCCGCATGGCGGACCCTGGGCGCGCGACGGCTGGTATTTCAATCCTGAGATCCAGTTCCTTGCCAACCGGGGCTACGCAATCCTGCAAATGAACTTCAGGGGATCGACCGGGTATGGAAAGGCATTCTGGGAAAAATCGTTCAAAGAATGGGGATTAACTATGCAGGATGATATAACTGACGGAACAAGATGGCTTATTGACAAAGGTATTGCCGATGCTAAAAAGATTGCGATTTATGGCGGAAGTTATGGCGGTTATGCAACCCTCCAGGGGTTGGTCAGGGAACCGGATCTTTATGCAGCAGGAGTTGATTATGTTGGGGTTTCAAACCTCTTCACCTTCATGAAGACTGTTCCACCCTATTGGAAACCAATGATGGACATGATGTTTGAAATGGTTGGCAACCCCGTTACCGACAGTATTCAATTCGTAGCTACCTCACCGGCCCTGAATGCAGAGAAAATCAATACTCCTTTGTTTGTTGCCCAGGGCAAGAACGACCCCCGGGTAAATATTGCGGAATCAGATCAAATCGTTGATGCCCTGAAGAAGCGCAATATCGACGTTGAGTATATGGTTAAGGATAATGAAGGCCATGGATTTCACAATGAAGAAAACCGGTTTGATTTTTACCGTGCCATGGAGGCATTTCTTGGAAAAC
>Ga0247842_10009177_pt1 | contig 10154 bp, 19 predicted proteins | sample LaCruzMarch2015__3_FD_192411 | JGI IMG/M metagenome (GOLD analysis project Ga0247842, IMG submission 192411) | Freshwater microbial communities from meromictic Lake La Cruz, Castile-La Mancha, Spain - LaCruzMarch2015_19m | ecosystem: Environmental > Aquatic > Freshwater > Lake | place: Spain... | reverse complement strand
TGCTCCGAGTGCGGGCTATCTCTGGATCGAGATTGGAATGCAGCCATAAACATTTTGAGATTGGGACTTCAATCTCTGCCAATCAACGGCTAGAAGCCCCGTCCTTCAGGGCGGGGAGAAGTCACCATCTGTTCAACTATCAGCTCATGAGATGCAAACAGCCCTATCCAAAAGCTTAAGCATGATCAAGCCCATAAGTGGGATTGATAATATATGCCGTTCACGAAAGTTGACGACAAGGGAAGAGTAGTTCTTCCCAATGATCTCCGGCGCAGACTGGGCATAAATCCCGGCGATGAGTTCGCAGTGAATGAATTGGGACCTGACGCCATTGTGCTGAAAAAAATCAATTTGAAATCCCTGCTGGATGAGATAATCGAGAAATCCAAAAACGTTGATCTGGATAAGTTCGAAGCTGAGATCGAAGAAGAGGCCAATAAGCTTGCCCGGCAGAAGTACAAGGTTCTTAATTGATACGAACCTGTTCATTGCTGCTGTAAAACATGGAAACACGAAGAGCACCAAGCTATTCTTGAGGCTCCTGGACGGTTCATGGGAGCTGGTTGCTGACGACATTCTTGTGTCGGAATACGAGAAATATGCAAAAAAGTTCGAAGCCGATGCGTTCCTGGCAATTCTTCTAGGCAAGGTGGTAGAAATTGAGCAGTCCGAAGAGGACATCCTGTCATGCAAGCCCTTCTTTCCTACCAGCGAAAGCGCAGATATAGTCCACGCAGCGACCTAGCCTGCATACCGGGGCGATCTTGATCACCAATGATGCCCATTTCAGAGGCGATCGAACGAGTCCTTGAGTGAGACGAATTCTTGCTTTGCCTTTGCATTTCGTCCGGCTGCCCGTCCGACCGGGCCCGCTCGCGTGCGCGTCGGTGGCGTCCGGCCCTGGGCAGCCTCTTGGCACGTGGCCCCATGCGCGCGGGCGGGAGCCGGTCGCCATGCTGCAAGGTCACCGGGATTCTGAGCAAGCCGCTTCTGCCAGGACGAAAAACCGAATGACGACTTTTTCTAGGAAAGATTGAATAAGGTATAAATCGTATACATATTCTGTGCTGCAAAGCAGTTATCGCCTGGAAAGACAGATCTGCAAAGATGGTGCAGAGAAATACTATCTGGTCAAAGACATAAAAATAGGCAAGAAAAACGCCAAGGTCAGAAAGTATATTGGAAGCTCTGCTCTTTCGCCAGGAGAACTGAAAAGCCTGAGTATAAGTCTGGCGCTGGAGATCGAGACTAACGCAGTGGAGAAGGCCTCGCGCCTGAGCTGTGCCAGATACTCCACCAGATATCTCGGTGAAGGGATGTCAGAGCGACTGGAACTGATGCGTTACACCTACAAAGCCTTCACTGAGATTCTAACAACTGATGAAAAGAGAAAGTACGAAGAGGAATTCGAGATAAATTACGTGCAGGGCACAACAGCCCTCGAGGGGAACACCTTAACGTTAGGAGATACCCGCGACCTTCTTTATAGTGGTCTCCTGCCCGGAAAAAAGAGCCTGCGAGAGATCAACGAGGTCCAGAACTTTCGAAGGGTTATAGACTACAGGAATCGGCATCGTGGTCGTCTGAGTCAACGCTACATCAAGGGCCTGCACACCTTGATCATGAACAATATCGACCACGAATCAGCAGGCACCTTCCGTCGCACCGATCTTATCGGCATAAGCGGCTGTGACCAGGCACTGACGCCATCGTTTGAGATTGAGGACGAGCTGGAAAAAATAATTGGATATTATTATAATAATGTGGGGGCCGGAGCCCATCCTTTTGAGGAGGCGGTGCTCTTTCACTACCATTTCGAGATGATTCATCCCTTCACTGATGGCAACGGACGGGTGGGCCGGGAGCTGTTCAACTATCTGCTCATGAGAAGCAAGCCGCCTTACCCGAAACTGCTATTCTTGGGAAAGGACCGACCCGAGTATCTTCAGGCCCTCCGGCACGGCAATGAAGAGAGATATGCGGAAATGGTAGCCGTCTTTGTGGAACTGATCATCAGGCAGAGGCAAAAGGTTCTGGAGGAGAACTTCAGGAGGATCATGGAATCTGGGCAAAGAGGACAGATGAGACTGTCGGACTTCGTCGAAGTATAGACGAATATCGCGGCTGATTTGACAATGCTCATCCGGCCCACCGCCCGCCCCGGCCGGGCCCGCTCGCGCGCGTGGGCGGCGGTCGGCCCTGGGCAGCCTCTTGGCACGTGGCCCCATGCGCGCGGGCGGGAGCCGGTCGCCATGCTGCAAGGTCACCGGGATTCTAAGCAAGCCGCTTCTGCCAGGACGAAAAGCCTGCCATCAACAGCTTTGCCATTTCAGGCAACTGAGAACCATTCATCGCGGCTGATTCCAGAGTCCCTTAAAATTCTGACCAGGAGATCCACGCAGATATCCTGTCCACGGTGCTGATTTGGCAGTTTGGTTTTGTCAAGAATTCATGGTCTGTGCCTGTGAAAGGTCCATTGAACCCCAGATCGCCCAGCCGCCGGATCAACTCGCGCCTGGATACTGGAACCAGTTTACTCGACAACCGCCACCGGCTCCAGGGACACAAATATTGCGTGGCCATCGATCGGCGGGATGGGATGCCCCATTCGAAGGCCCAGCACAATCCATCCTTCAATTGTGCTGATAAGCTCCCTGCGGCATTCTTCAATTGTCTTGCCGGTGGCCCACACACCCTGCAGCCCGGGAACTGAGGCATAATACGGTTCAGGGTCATCGATTATTTCATATTTTGCTCGCTCCAGGGCGGCTGCGATGTATTCAGCGAACATGTGAAGAGACATATGCGTACTGTTAGGATTTAACCTTTCTTTCCGGCATGACGGCAGTCATCAGACCCACTCCCGCACGCCCGGCCGGGCTCGCACGCGCGCGTCGGTGGCGTCCGGCCCTAGGCAGCCTCCCGGCCAGGCGGCGCCAGGCCCGTGGGCGGGAGCCGGTCGCCATGCTGCAGGGTCGCCGGGATTCATGGCACTTGCTTCAGCCCATACGCGTGCGCTCATGCCCGGAAGGGCTTTGATGGCGACCCTGAAGATAATCCATGTAGCTTTCCGAGGCTGGATTTGGAAATTAAATTATACTCGTTATGAAAATGTTCGAGATCTAAATCACGTGTTTCACAAGGCCGCGTTTCCCGGCGTACTCATCCAGATCCTCAAGCTCATCCTTGTGCGCCTCGTAATACTCCCAAATCTCATCTGCGCACTTGGTCTCTTCGCCTTCTGAGATCACGCCTTCAAAATCTCGGTCGGTAAGCATCTCTTGTCCAGCCGATCTAGCTTCGATTCTTCCCATCATATGCCTCTATGCTATGCAGGTATATCCGCTTATCTGTAATCCGACTTTCTTTTCTTCATGAAGATATTGAAAACAACAATCATTTGTCCATCTACTAAATACTCAAGGCGAATTCTTCCGATTTTCAAGCGGTAGGCCGGAGGTTTTTGGCTGCCTGCCACTTTATCGATGTCCATCCCTGGGTGTGATCTGAAAGGCTCTCTCTTAAGCTGCTCGATGTGGTCATAGATTTTTTGCGCCCTGCTTTTATCCATCTTCTCCAATTCTTTCTTGGCCGGGCGCAGCATCTTCAGAGAGAACGACACGATGATCAACTCTTCTCAATGCATTAATTCTTAGCGCCAGAACTGCTACCAGCTTATACCACCAAGAAACATTGCTCTCTTATCAGCCAACGCACATGTCCACGCACGCCCGGTCGGTCCCGCTCGCGCGCGCGTTGCCTTGGGCAGCCTTCCGGCCAGGAGGCTCCAGGCCCGCGGGCGGGAGACGATCGCCATGCTACAAGGTCGCCGGGATTCTAGGCGGGTGCGACCTTGATCTGCTGGGCGTCCTCGACATCATCACCAGAGGATGCCGTCCTGCGAAGCCTGCCACCATCAGCAAATCTATGCAGCCTTCGCAATTTCGGGCCGCTTGGAGCCAATCCCTTCTTCCGATCCCAGCCTCTTTCAGAACTTGCGCCAGAAGCCTAACCCCAATATCTTTTCCTTGATGCGTATTGGGGATTGTAACTCGGATGTCCCTCTTAACCATAAAATCGTGGTCAGAACCGGCACAGGGTCCGTGAAATCCCAAATCCCCTAATCTCCGGACGAGTTCACGTCTGGAGACGGGTACGAGCTTATTCGACAACCGGCACCGGCTCCAATGAAACGTTTATGTTGTGGCCGTCGATCGCTGGGATGGTGTGTCCAAGGCGCAGACCCAATGCCACCCAGCCTTCGATGACGCCTATGAGGTCGTCTCTGCATTCTTCAATTGTGTCTCCAACAGCAATGACGCCACGGAAACCATCTACGGTGGCCATGTAGGTATCGTCTTCCAGGACCTCATATTTGGCGTGCCTCAAAGCCGCTTGAACGTATTCTGCGAACATAGCAATGATTCATTTGCACTGAAAGGATTTAACTCTTATTTAGGATCGTGACAGGTCGCCGACAAATGCATTAGCTGGCACCTGGTAAGAGGGCCGGGCTCGCTCGCGTGTGCGTACGCTCGTACTCGGGGCGCGGGAGGCCTGTGGGGCTAGATCAAGAGGAGCGGGGAATCTGCAGGTAGAGGAGCCTGACTTCGGAACAGAAAGCCTCCCCGCCTTTGGCGATACCCATGGGACTATAAATCCCAAATCGGAGCCTAAAAGTTGAATAAGCAAAACAGCATATGATGTTTTAATGAGGACTCTGAATTACCGAATCAGGCTCGAAAAAGAAGAGGAAGGCGGCTATACTGTGATAGTGCCTGCCTTGGCTGGATGTGTTACCTTTGGTGAGACTGTCGAGGAAGCCATTTCCATGGCCAAAGAGGCGATAGAAGGCTATATTGAAACTTTGATAGATTTGGGGAAAAAAGTGCCAACAGATAACGATGTATTGGAGTACACAGTATCCGTTGAAGCCCATGCCTAAACTCTCTGTATTAGCACCCCAAAAGCTTGCCAGGGCTTTGGAGAAAGCTGGATTTGAGTTGATACGAGTCAGAGGGAGCCATTACTATTACTATAATCAGCGAACGGAAAAGATTGCCGTTGTCCCATTTCATAGCAAAGACCTTCGCAAAGGCACATTGCATGCAATTTTGAAGAATGCCGATCTGAGCATTGAAGAGCTGCAAGATCTACTTTAATCGTAGTATAACATGCCTCTTCTTCCCCTCGCCTATCGCCGTCGCCTCCTTGCCCAGCACGCCCACCACCGACACGATGGCGAAGTTCATGCAGTATTTCTGGATCTTTTTCTCAAGCACCCTGACGATCAGCTCCACCTCCACCGTGCTGAGGAAGCGCCGCTTCTGCCCCGCCCGGCCGGGCCCGCTCGCGCGCGCGTGGCGTTTGGCCCGGGGCAGCCTCCCGGCAGGTGGCAACAAGTCCGCGGGCGGGAGCCGGTCGCCATGCTACAAGGCCGCCGGGATTCAGACAGGAGCGACTGAGATCTTCCTGGTCCGTCTTGGCCTTCAGCAAAATTTCACTACATTTTTAACCTTGAAGACGAATGATAGTAATATGTCAACTGCCTCATTGCTGGTTGAGATAAATCCAAAGGTCAAGGATAGGCTGGATCATCTCAAGCTCCACCCAGAAGAGAGCTACAGCGACGTTATTGACCGCCTTGCCGTCATTGCCCTTGACGAAGAGCCTTTAGATCCGGAGACCCAAGATAGGATCGCTGAGGCTTTGAATGATCTCAAAGAAGGCCGGTATTTAACCAGCCAGGAAATTCGGATGATGCTGGAGTCATCCTGATGTTCCAGGTGCTCTACTCACCAGGAGCTGCGAAAACCCTCCAGAAGATTCCCAAGGGAACAGCAAAACGTGTAGTCGAGTCACTTGAAGCACTATCCCAAGCCGACGATCCCAAACGTTACATAAAAAAGTTGAAAGGTTCATTTGGAGTTGCGATTTACTCTTATCGAGTGGGAGACTACCGAGTTATTTTGAGTGTCAATGAAGAGGTTCTCGCCATCTACGTTATCGATGTGGGCAATAGGAGCACGATCTATCGCAACTATTGATGGCCCTTGCTTTCATTGACCTGTCGAGCATCCTGCCGCTAGAGCACGCCCGGCCGGGCTCGCACGCGCGCGTCGGTGGCGACCGGCCCTGGGCAGCCTCACGGCCAGGCGGCCCCAAGCCAGCGGACGGGAGCAGGGCGCATTGCTGCAAGGTCGCCGGGGTCAGGCTGGGGCGAGCTTGATTAACCTGGCTTGTGCTGGAAAACCTCTGCCTCACCCATCCCGAGGCGCAGATATCTATTCGATACTGACATCAAGGTTGATCATACGACAGGTGATACTCACTTCAGGAGAAGACGGCTACTGGGTAGCAGAAGTGCCCAGTCTTCCCGGATGCATCAGCCAGGGAAAGACCAGGGAGGAAGCTCTTACGAATATCAAAGCTGAAGTAGGGGCTCAAGAATCCGGATGTGTCAAAAGAATGCGCTTTGTTCTCCTGCTGATATTATGTTTCAGCTCTTTGGCCTTGACGAGGGCTTCATAGGCTTCTTTTGTGTGACCCAGCAACCTGAGAGCATTGCTTTTATTGTACCATACATCGGGATCTTGTGGATTGATCTCAATCGATTTGTCTAATGCCTTAATGGCATCCTCCAGTTTGCCCAGAATACCTAGAGCTGCACCCATATTGAGCCATGCATCGGGATCTTTTGGATTTAGCTCAATAGCCTTTGAGTATGCCTTAATAGCATCCTCCGGTTTGCCCAGCCCAACAAGAGCAACGCCTTTGTTGTGCCATGCATCAGCGGAGTCCGGTTTAATATCAATGGCTTTATCTAATGCGTTAATAGCATCCTTAAACTTGCCTAGCTTTACAAGAGCGTTGCCTTTGTTGAGCCATGCATCTTTAAATTGTGGATTGATCTCAATAGCCTTATCAAATGCTTTGATTGCATTCTCCAGTTTGCCTAGAATATCGAGAGCATAGCCTTTGTTGTACCATACATCGGAAAGCTGAGGATTTATCTTGATTGCCTTATCATATGCCTTGATAGCATCATTATACTTACCCTTGGCCAGGAGAGCATCTCCTTTTTCTCTCCAGTCACGCTTTTTAGCATCAGGTGTTTCTGGAACGTTCATGCATCTAATTATGTGCACAGAAAGGATTTAACTCTTGTTTCGGGTCATGACAAGTTATCAACCACGAGACCTAGCTTCGGTCCACACGCCCGGCCGGGCCCGCTCGCGCGCGCGTGGCGGCCGGCCCTGGGCAGCCCCGTGGCATGTGGCTCCAGGCTCGCGGGCGGGAGCCGGTCGCTCGATGCAGCCTCTCTCTTGTCCTCCGTCCGCAGAAAATATATCTTAATGGTCCACATAATATGATCTATGATCAATTGGCAAGACCGCATATCTCTAGACCCCAAAATCCTTGTAGGAAAACCCGTGATCAAAGGCACGCGCCTGGCGGTGGAATTTGTTATCGACCTTTTGGCCAATGGCTGGAAAGAGTCCGAGATACTCCAGAACTACCCCAAATTGACTCCTGAAGACATTCAGGCCTGTCTCGGCTACGCCAGCTCCATGATGAAATCGGAACGTGTCTATCCCAACACCGTCTTGCAGGATGGCCTTAATGCGGCTTCTGGCTGACGAAAATATCCCATTTCTGGCCATCGAATTGTTGCGAAGAAAGGGGAATGATGTTCTGGCCATCGCCGAAAGCACGCCCAGTATTTGCGATGAAGATGTCATGTTTCTTGCTGAGTATGAAGGGCGCATTCTGCTGACCTTTGACAAAGACTTCGGAGAGCTGGCTTACAGTTCCAGGCCTCGTCCGTCTTGCGGCATCATCCTGTTTCGCATACCACTGCAGTCTGCCGACTACATTGCGAAGATGATTGCCGAGGTATTGGATTCGAGATGCGATTGGCCCGGCCATTTCGCTGTTGTGGAACCGGGACGAATTCGTTTGCGTGAGCTTTAGGATCTCTGTTTTCGAACATCTACTGGGCTAAGGAAGTGGTCGCGGCTGCCCGCCCGGCCGGGCCCACTCGCGCCGCGCGTGGCGTCCGGCCCTGGGCAGCCTCTCGGCCAGGCGGCCCCAGGCCCGTGGGCGGGAGCCGGTCGCCGCAGGGCTTGCCGGGGATTCTAAGCAAGCCGCTTCTGCCAGGACGAAAAGCCCGCCATCAACCGCCTTTGCCACTTCAGGCCACTCTGAACCACTCATCGCGGCTGATTACCGAATCCCTTAAAATTCTGACCAGGAGATCCACGCCGATATCCTGTCCATGGTGCGGATTTGGCAGTTTAACGCGCACAGCTCCCTTTGTCATAAATTCGTGGTCTGTGCCTGTGAAAGGTCCATTGAATAGTTTACTCGACAACCGCCACCGGCTCCAGGGACACAAATATTGCGTGGCCATCGATCGATGGGATGGGATGCCCCATCCGCAGGCCCAGCACAATCCATCCTTCAATTGTGCTGATAAGCTCCCTGCGGCATTCTTCAAAGGTCTTGCCGGTGGCCCACACTCCCGGCAGCCCGGGAACTGAGGCATAATACGGCTTAGGGTCATCGATTATTTCATATTTGGCTCGCTCCAGGGCGGCTGCGATGTATTCTGCGAACATGTCAAGAGATATTATTCGTACTGTTAGGATTTAACCTTTATTTCCGGCATGACGACCATCATAAGAAACCCACTTCCGCCTGCCCGCCCGACCGGGCCCGCTCGCGTGCGTGCGCCCGGGGAGCCTCTCGGCCAGGCGGCACCAGGCCCGCGGGCGGGAGCCGGTCGCCATGCTGCAAGGTCGCCGGGATTTAGGAGTGGCGATCAAAATGGGCGTGATCATTGTCAACGGTGAGCGCTGTCTCAAGACAGGTAACATGCGTCAGCAACTGGTCGTCATCTTTCGAAATCCTTATAGCCTAAGGCGTAAGATTGAATATCATGGTTGCTGTTGTGAAAGCTCCTGAGAGGAAATCCACTCGGGCCAATCTCGAAGAAGATGACATTGCCACGGGCATTATCAAAGGGCTCCGGGACTTCAAAGAGGGACGATTTACCCGCCTCAAAAATGCTGATGAGCTGGCAGAGCATTTCCGAAAACTTTAGATTGCCATGGCTTTCCAGACCATATCAGCATCGATCCGGAAATCGGAGAGACCAAACGTCATGCCCTCAGGGGGCTTCGCAGTGAGCATCTTGATCCCTTTGTTATTATTTATATTATTATCAAAGATGTAGTTTTATTAATAAACTTCGATGATCATGATCAAGCATATGATTCAACTCCTCTGATACTGGATAGGTTACTCCGTGATCCCAGGACAATTGAAGCCCTGGAAAGCGCCGGGATCAAGGCCGAAGAATACATTCACTTCGTGAAGTCCATTGGAAAAACGAAATGAAAAATCAATCGCGTGATCGGCACCTCCAGCACGCCCGGCCGGGCCCGCTCGCGTGCGCGTGGCGTCCGGCCCTGGGCAGCCCCGTGGCATGTGGCCATCGGCCCAGCGGGCGGGGAGCGGGGCGCCAGGCCGCAAGGTCGCCGGGGTTCGAAGCAAGCCGCTTCTGCCAGGACGAAAACATCACTGCACCTACTGAATAGAAGGATGATGACGAACTGCCAATCATGGCACTCGCTCAACCTATCTCTTTGCATATTTTAGCCAGATTTATGTACATTCTAGTTTCGGGTTTATCTACCTTAATGTTATACATATCAATGAATCCTAACTTTATGTAGAAATTCCTGGATTCAGCCTTCGGATCTACAGTAATATATGTGACGCCAATATATTTTGAAACCTGATCCGCAACAATGCCCACCGCCCAATAAACTATTGAAGTTCCTATATTATGACCCTTATATTCTTTGTCAACGGCAAGACGGCCGATTAGAGCACACGGAAAACCATCACTATAGGCGGGTTTATCGCTTCCTTTCTTCGTGATAACATCTTCCTTTCTTAGATAATGGGGCTTTGTCAGATCTGCATTTAGTGAAATAAATCCAACTATCCTGCTCTTATGACCCATGTTCTCCAGATTTCCTCTTAGATTCCTCATTTTTTGTGTTTTAATAGCCACCCAATGGCTTTTTAGCTATCGATCTCTCTTTCAAAAAATAATCATCTGAAAAATTTTTGTAGTACAGACT
>Ga0247842_10009171_pt1 | contig 10158 bp, 10 predicted proteins | sample LaCruzMarch2015__3_FD_192411 | JGI IMG/M metagenome (GOLD analysis project Ga0247842, IMG submission 192411) | Freshwater microbial communities from meromictic Lake La Cruz, Castile-La Mancha, Spain - LaCruzMarch2015_19m | ecosystem: Environmental > Aquatic > Freshwater > Lake | place: Spain... | reverse complement strand
AATCAATTTAAAAACTTTGCTAAATCAGATAAGTCTGTTAATCTGAAATTAGACAATTTAGATGTAAAAAAAGAAACCGAGTGTTCGGTTTGAGGGGTGAATTTGCCCTTACTACTTACCTTACATTCTATCACACTCTTCAAAAAAGTCAATAGTACCGTTGTAATCGCCCTTTTTTAAGGTAAGATTATATTAGAGAACTTTCTATCATCAACTTTCTACTTTCAACTATTGTGTTGAAAATTGATCTAAAGAATTTTTCACTGTCGTATTGAAAATTGATAATTGATAATTGAAAATTAATGTATGTATCCTGAAATTGTTAAAAATTTAATTAGAATTTTTGCTGATTTACCCGGAGTCAGCGAAAGAGCAGCGACAAGATATGTTTTTCATTTCCTCAAAAAACCAAAAAAAGATATTGATGAATTTATAGAAAATCTTGATCGCCTGAAAAAGGAAATTGCACTTTGTTCAAAGTGTTATAATATTGCTCAAGTATCAGAAACCGGCCCAAGGCCGGCCAGCCCCGGGCTGGAAAAGTCTCCTAATCTTTGCGTTATCTGCCAAAACAAAGAACGACGAGAAGACCAGGTGTGTCTCGTTGAAAAAATTTCTGACATTGACCGCATTGAAAGCATGCATTTTTATAACGGCGTTTACCATGTTTTAACCGGTTTAATAAATCCTGTTAAAGGAATTACGCCTCAAAAACTGACCTTCAATCGCCTTGTATCTCGCCTCAAAGAATTTAAGCGCCAAGAAAAAACACCGGAATTAATTCTTGCCTTGAATCCAACGCGTGAAGGCGATTTGACTGTCAATTATACAAAAGAAATTCTAGCGCCTTTAAAAATAAAAATTACTCGCTTAGCGCGAGGCATTCCCACTGGCGGCGAACTTCAATATGCCGACGAAGATACGCTCAAGGAATCCTTTACGCAGAGAAAAACTTTATAAAAATAGTACATAAAAAAATGAGAATTGCTCTCATTCTTTTTATTATAATAATTATCTAAAGTTCGTTTAATGCGATTTCGACAACTTCTGAAGAAACGCCAAAAATATTGGATAAAGGAATTGCCAAATAAGAATTCAGCGAATTTCTGTCTTTTATAGTTTGTATTTCTTTATATTTAAGAATCAAACGATCACGTTCAGTAATTAATTTTTGCCTTGGTACTAACAAAAAATTAGCAAATTTATTAGCTTGAGTTTCTAAATATCCATATTGTTCATTCGGTATTGTAGAAATTGCTCTATAAAAATCAGCAAAATTTTTTATTTTAAAACTTTTATAAATATCTTGGTGTAAAATATAATGGCCTATTTCATGCGACAGAGAAAATCTCAATCTGTTTTGATATTTATCATCAAGATAGTCGTCATGATCAACGTAAATAGACTCATAGTCAGAGCTTATTAAAGCATCGACATTACATATTTTCATTAAATTTGGTATTGGGATAATGTCTATTTTGAGTTTCAAGTCTATAATCTTTTCTATGTCAACTGGTAATGAGTCGTTCCAAAACTTGCGCCGAAAAAAATCAGCATGTTTTTTGATTATCTCTTTAGATAAAAATGGAATTCTGATTTTGGAATAATCTATCATGCCTAAACCTTTCTAATTAATCTTATTAAATCATCTATCTCTTTCTTTGTGGGTTTTTTGTTTCGTAAAGTTCTAAAAAATGCTGGTAGATATTTTACGGCATTTTTTTGTTCCAAAATGTCTTGCGGAATAATGCCTTGGGAAATCTTCGCTTCGTCTATAAAAACATGAAGTTCTTTTGATGCTTCTAATAATCCTAATGCACCTGCCCATTTAGTAAGTATTTTTTCGTCCGAAGGCGGAGAAATAACGCCCCTTTCGATTTTACTCCAATTGCTTGGATCGTATCCGATTTTTTTGCAAATATTCCTTAAGCTTAATTCTTTTTGAATTCTTAAGGCCTTAAGATATTGTCCGAATTGTTTTAAATTTTTCTTCATAATTCTGTTTTTACAACTTTTTAATATTAATATGTGGTAACAGTTTACCACAAAAGAATAACTAATCAAGTCTTTCTGTGGATAAATAAATTTTTAGTGTTATTCTGAGTGATTTATGGTGAGCTTGCCTGCCCTGAGTCTAATTGAAGGGTCGAACTAAGCGAAGAGCTCACCGTAAATTCCGCGAAGAATCTCGAGATCCTTCCTCGGCAAGCCGGGGTCAGGATGACGAACATGGAAAATAAAGTGTTGAGGTTAGACCTAAGCACCGGGACTATAAAACTTTAAACTATAAACCATAGACTTTAAACAAGAAAATGTTGTGTAGATGTCTGACATCTACACAAAAATTAAAAAGAGGGCTTGCAACTTCGCAAGCCCCTTGTTTGTTTTACACTAAAGTGCCATTTCTAATTCCTCTAAAAAATACTAGAGCCTTGGCTGCTTCTTTGATAGGCTCATAAACATTTCCTTCGAGTTCCAAAATTTCACTCATATGAGATTCACCTTCGGTCCAAGCCCATTGTCTTCTCTTACAATACGGATGATTAATAAAACAATAACTAACCCAAGGATACAAATCTTGATGACCAATAAAGGAATTTCTTGTATTGGCTAAGGCTGTCTTTATAAGAACATCGCTTAATCCCCAATTAACCAGAGCTCTTGCTAGTATTCCTTCTTTCTCAATTCCTTTTACGAATTCTTGGCGTTTTGAAATATCGTTTTCTACTCCACTCATGGTTCTCAAATTAACATACTGTTGCCAAAGTTTTAGTAAGAATTCTTTCGCAATTCTACAATACGGATCTCTTTCGGTGAAATGATGAGGATCAGCTAGAAGAGTTATGATTCTCACTAGGTTATCATCGCTCAAAATTTCCATAATCTTTTCATAGAAAGCTTTGTGTAAAAAAGCTCCTAAAACTTCTTCCCAAGCTTTGTTTGCAACAGATTTATTGAAACTTTCGCCTTGCCAAGGATTAAGCCGTCGCCAGATAAAAACCATATCGGCTGGCTCTGCCAAGTGAAGATAAAAATCAAGTCCTAGTCTTGTGACTTGACCTGAATCATGGGTGGAAGAATGATAATCTTCCAACAAAATACTTCCCGATCCGGAATGAAGAATTCCCAAGGCTGCATTTTCCGTTTTCGCTTCAGAAAGCGCCTCGAGAAATCCTTCCCATGTTTCGATCTTGCCTACTTGAGCCAGATGGCTCACCACTTCTTCTTGCGTGACGACTCTCTCTGTCATCGCGCACCTCCTTTAATTTCGCCAACCTAGTCTGGTCGGCTATGTACTTGTATCGTATTATAAATATTAAATTTTGTCAATATTTTAAGTTGAGATGTTGACTTTATAAAATTTAAATCATACGATTATAATATAGTTCTTAGTTTTTATAATATAGAGTTGTTCTTCTTCGCTAGTAAGTTTTATCCGCCTTCGCAGATGCTTCGGCGGGACATATCCTTCGACCCTTCAACTAAATTCAGGGCAAGCAAGCTCAGGGCATAAGAATATTCATTTTTCGCAAAAAGCTCAAAAGAATATTCTAATGGAGGTGAGCATGCCTAGACAAGGAAATCTCGTTATCACCTCAAAAGAAGGTCTTAGCGCTGAAATAGCCTTTGTCAAAAAAGAAAGCGCCGTTACCAGAACAAATGACGGCATGACAATATCAGCAAGCACCACCGTTTTGGTTGCCCATTTGAGACTCAATTGGGGACTAACCGAAAAAGAAGAAGATGTCGGAAAAATTCCAGATAATCATGATCTTATCGATCGATTGAATGCCCTGCCGAATATCGACAGGATACAATTTGTCGCTACCGATGAGATCTTGATTATCCGCAAAAACGAGAATATTGACTGGTCTCCCATTATTGATAATGTTCTTGGTGTTCTTTTCCAATATGAGAAACCGAGAATGGCTAGAGTTAACAGCGCCATGGCTTTCATAAACAGTCATTTCCAAGATATAGATCATTAATCCAAAATCCGGGCTAAGCAGTCCGGATTTTTTAATAAAAAAACGCGGCGTGGTGCCGCGCTTTCTGTTGTCCGTTTATTTATTCAAAGAATGTTTCTTGTTTTTCTTCTTTAGTTTCTTTTTCAACTTTCTTGGTGGTCTTTTTCTTGACTACTGGTTTTTCTAGCTTTGATTCGGTTTTTTTCTCTTCCTTCTTTTCTATTTTTTTCTCCACTTTTTTTGGCGCCTCAAACTCCTTGTTTCCAATCTTGGTAATTTCAACCAAAGAAAAAAGTTGGCGATGGCCTTTTTTAACCTTGTAGCGCTTCTTCGCTTTATATTTAAAAACAATGATTTTTTTATCCTTAGCTTGATCAATCACCCTAGCTTCAACTTTTTCTTTGAGGAAAGGAGCGCCGATTTCAACCTCATCATTGTCATTGGCAATCATTAACACTTCTTCAAAAATCAAAGTATCGCCAATATTTTTATCAACTTTCTCAATTTTTATTTTTTGGCCCAATTTGACCAAGTATTGTTTCCCGCCTGTTTTAATAACTGCTCTCATATAATTAGAATATGGAATTTAGAATTTAGAAGTTAGAATTAAGAATAAAAACCCATTTTATATTAAGTATTAGAAAATGTCAATTTTCTTCCCGTTTTTTCATCACTACTTGAAGCGCTTCCCTTAATGCATTTTTGTCGGGTTCAGGTTTTTTTTCTTCGGATTTTTTCTCTATTCTTACTGAATCTATTTGTTTTGATTCAACTTTTTTTGGTTCCTCAACAATGGCTTTCTTCTCCAGCTCAGAACTGGTCAGACTTGGGCCGACTTCAACTTTATGATCGCTCTTGTGGTTACCTTTTGGAATAGGAGGAAGTTCGCCGCTTCTAATTTTTTCAAGACAATCATCGCAATAAACTGGTCGGCGATTATCCGGTTTAAACGGAAGCAGGGCCTTACCACCGCAATGAGCGCAGACTGCTTCGTGAAGTTCTTTGCCTTTTTGGATCGCTTCAGATTCTAGAGTTTTGCTGCCATATCCCGCCCATGAAGCGATTTTCATTTCAACTTCATCCCTCGGAGTAGCATAGCGTTCGCGGCTTAATTTAATAACCGTTTCGCGACAAGATTTTTCTTCTTTGGGATATGGCGGAAGAGTTGTTGCAGAGAAAGGACGCGATGCCATGCCATCAATCATTAATTTTAAATAAATATCATATTTTGCCAAACCTACCAAATCAGTCGCAGTAAATTCTGGCATAAGTTCTCTTTCAAGAAATTCGGCATCTTCAGCGCCTACTCTAAAAGTAATCAATGTTCCGACATTGCCAAAAACTGCATCTCTGACTTCTTCTTCAAGTTGCGCAATATATTGATGAGCTAAAATAAGGTCCAAGCGATATTTTCTTGCTTCGGATAAAATATTGGCAAAAGATTCCGTGGCAAAGTTTTGAAATTCATCTACATATAAATAGAAATCCTGTCTTTGGGCTTCCGGAACATCAACTCGACTCATCGCTGCCAATTGAAGCCTCGTAATCATCATTGCTCCCAATAATGCAGAATTGTCTTCACCGATAAGACCTTTAGATAAATTCATAATCAAAATCTTGCCTTCATCCATGGCTTGGCGCAGATTTAGTTTTGATTTGGTTTGACCGACAATGTTACGAATTAACGGACTTGTGAGAAATTGTCCCACTTTATTTTGAATTGGCGCTACTGCTTCGGCTAAAAATCTGTCAGGATATTTTTGAAATTCATCAATCCAAAAACTTCTTACAACTGGATCTTGAATTTTTTCAATAACCTTGCCTCGATATGTTTTGTCCACAAGCATTCTCATAATACCAAGCAAAGTGCTATTAGGATATTCAAGGAGCGCCAAGATCGCATTTCTTAAAAGATATTCCAATCTGGGACCCCATGAATCAGCCCATATTTTTTTAAAGACGCCGACTAATCCAGAGGCGACCAAGTGTCTTTGTTCTGGGGATACTTTTTCAATAACATTAAGCGCGATCGGGAAATCCAAATCGCTGGGATTAAAATAGATGACATCATTAACCCTTGATTTGGGAATAAAATCAAGCATTTTGTCAGCAAACTCGCCGTGAGGATCAACGATGGCCATGCCATGACCTGCCCTGATATCAGCAATCGCCATATTCTCTAAAACAGTCGTTTTTCCGACACCAGTTTTACCAATAACATAAACATGGCGACGACGATCGTCAATTTTTATGCCAAATTTACGGCGTTCATTTCTAAAATTTGTTTCTGCAAAAAGGGCAATTTTATCAATCATTGTTAATTGTTAATATTAAGATTACTCCACCGGTAAACGAGTTGGTGGCTATTTCAGTTTTTGACTTTAGATAACGCTTCGGCATATAAAACAGGTGAGATTTCTTTTATTTTAGTCGCCAAATTTCTAATTACCCCTACTTCTAATTCCCATCCATCTGCAGAAGGCATAAAGAACGAAAAAGCTCTGTCTTCTCTGGTAAGCTTAGTTTTTATATCGTCTTGTGAAAGTTTTTTATCACCAACAAAACCCTCTACGGCAGAATCTGGGATCCCCAGCGCTTTTCCGTAAGTATCATGATATTTACTCATTTCGTCTTGATGATTTTGCGCATTCTGTACTTTTTCTAAAAACTCCGGCGTTCTTGCTACAATGTAACCCAATGACACGAAAGGTTCATTTTGCCAATCAACGCTATTCTCTTTATAAACAAGACCGAATCTGTCAAACAATTTCCTGATGCGCTCTTTCGCTAATGGAATTTGTTTTGGATGAATTAAATCGGTTTCAACAATAGAAGCTGGCCTAATGTCTAAAACAACAGCTAAGATATTAAGTCTTGACCGAACCATTAATTCTGTCATATTCTCTAATTCCCTTATCGCCTCTGGTTGAATGAATATTTCCCGTGAATTAATTGTTTCCATATTAGTACAAGATTACTCCACCGGTAAACGAGTTGGTGGACCGCCTCTCTTGGCCTCAACCTTTGGTAATTCAGGGGTAAGAACAGATTTCATTGGGAAGTGAAAGATTGTTGCCAATTCTTCGGTATTCAAAATCATTCCCTTGTGGCCTCTGTCTGGTTTTCCAAAGGCGCGAGTTCTGAAATAATTATAAATTTCACGCATTCTCATTATCCTTAATCTTTTAAGGGTCAATGGCAACATTTTGTGCTTCCAGGAAAGATAGTAGTTGACCTTTCTGAATCTCCAAATATAGGGACGCTTGACGGTATATTTAATCGGCTGACTGATTCCAAAACTATTTAAGACACTATCGTTAAATTGGAAAAGTGATCCGATTAAAGTTTCTGCTTTAGTTGAGCTAAAAATCTCATTGGGAGCAAAGTAGGCAAAACGAAGCATTGTATAAAAACCAAGCTTTGAAATATTTCTATCAATCGCCAGACAAACCTCTCTTTCTCCCGGAGAAAGTTTAAAATATCCGCTTTCAGCAAGAGATTTTTCTTTTTCATCTGTTTCGTAAATCTTTTCTTCGGGAAGAATCAACTCTCCGCCCGTGATCAAGTTTTCCACACGAGTAGTAACATGAGGATGAAAACCAAGGAGTTCGCGAATAAGGCGACGCAAAACGCCAACTTCTGGGGGCGCAACAACTTCACGACCCATAATTTTATCAATCAATGCTCTGCCGTCTTCTTGCCATTTTGAAAACATCGGAATGCCAATAACATAATGAAGCCACATTTGTTCGCCTTCACCGATAGCATTCATCGCCTCAAGAACGGCCGCAAATGGATCAACGACAAATTCTGATTCCTTGCCAGCTTTGATCTCAAATTGCTGATAAGTTCTAATTGGATAAGCGTCTTTTTTTTCTAAAACAAATTCTCCAGCTGCCAATTTGTATTCATCGTTGGGTAAAACTTTAGGCGCATTTTTTGTATAATCTTCAACTTCTTGAATTTCAACCTCGGGAAACTGGGCGTAAATTAAAGATTCTACCGTAGTTCTATACTTTCTTTCTCCTCTAATATAAAAATGAATGCTTCCTTCAATACTCACGAGCTCTAAACTATACGATGTCTCTAGATAACCTTTTAATTCAACTTCAAGTTTCGTCACTCCTTTTGAGGTTCCGTGAAGCCCGGCGAAAATCTGCTCCATGCCAAGCGGCGTTTTTTCAAGAGCCTGGGGAATCCTAATTTCCAAAAGACAATAATCCTTTTTAGCCAAAAATAAGTCTTCCCAATAATCGTGAAAGCGTTTGCGTAATTTTTTTTGAATTTTAAAGACTTTAAAAAACAAAAACAGCCCAATTATAAGCCAAAAGACCCAAATATGAGGCTGTATAGCAACCCACGCCTTTTCTAATAGCGATAGAACATTTTCAAGAAATTTCATAAAACTCTCCCGTGAGAGTGACTTAACAAAGCCACTCTCGTGCGCCCTCCCAAAGAGGGAAAGCCTTAATTAAATATTAAAAGGCCTTTCCTTCGTAACTTTATTTTTTCAAAATGTATTTGCCAGGCGTCTTTTCAACAAATTCCGGATTGCTTTTGAGATTAAAGCGAATTGTGGATTCTTTAACAAAGCGCTCTTTCAAAACAAGTTCAACGAGTTTCTTGTCTGTCAAGATTTTGTCTTTGTTTTGCTTGAAAACTTTGATCAAAATATCCTTAACTGTTCCACGACTATAACCCCACTCGGTTAAGGCGTAGAGCCCTCGTCCCACAAGGACGAATCGGCTATCTTTAATAAGTTCGTTGTGAACAGTTTGGGATTTTGCGATGTGTCGTGAAAAGTTAGCTTTGTTGATTTCGTCGGCTATAGCCCTGAAATGAAGAGGTTTTTCCAATTTCTTGACCACTAAGTACGCTTTGTCTTTAACACCCCTTGGGTTAATTTCAGGCCATTCGCTCAAGCCCAAATCGTCATAGATATTTCTGTCAACTTGCTTTGAAGCGTCAATATATGATCCAATCGCTTGTCTTGAGAAGAAAGGAAAATTCTTCTTGAGTTTGGCGATAACTGACTTTTCCTGAAGAGGAGATTTAGACTTTTTGAATATAGCCACTAATTCGTTAATCAAAGAACGTGCCTGGTCTAAGGCCTTACTCTGAGTATACCATATATCATAAAATTTTGCACTTTCTTTTGCGAGTTTAAAATTGGTGCCTAAATTCAAAAGCAGGAGAGTGAACCCTCTATATTTTGTTTTATCTAAATCAGGAGCAATGTATTCAACAAATTCCTCAAGAAGTTTGTCTTCGCGCATTAACCCGCCTCTTTCAGAAACGAAAAGTTCCAAATCTTCTAAGATTTGTTTAACGCTCGCCAGATTCTCTTTTGATCTTAATCTTCTGAGCCCCTCTTCTTCAATCTGTCTAACTCTTTCTCGGGTAATACCATAAGTATGACCGATTGATTCAAGAGTCTCTTTTCTTTTTTTATTAATACCAAAACGTCGGACAATTACGTCCTGAGTTCTCTTCGGAAGATTTTTTATCACCTTCCTCAATGCCTCCTTGAAGTCGATGTGAATGTTTGACATATTAGTGTGAAAAAAATTAAAACATATTTATAACAAAAAGTTTACCCTTAAAGGCATCGTATCACAAGCCAAAAGACTTGTCAATACCTATTCTTAGAATACTATGGATATTTATTTTGTCAAGTGCTTTTTTTGTTTTTATGAAAATTCCTCATAAGGTCAATGGTAAAATCGTTAATCCTAACGCCTATACTGGTTTCGTAAAAATAAAATTATATATTTATCTGATGTGAAAAGTAAACATTTTTGCCTATTTCGTAAATCATCTATTACAAATACGAGTGAGTGTCTGCAGATAAAAAAAAGAAGGCACGACTCGTTTGTCGTGCCCCAAAGATTGCTCACGCAGCTTCTTGCTTGATGTCCTCAAGAAGCTTCTGGTTGAGGTCTGTCCAATCGGCCTTGAAAAAGCCAGTGGCAGTTCCCCAATGCCCGCCATTGCGAGCCTGCCCATCGCGACAAACCATGGTTTTCCATCCCTGGTAAGTCGTAAGAGCATCTGCGACCAGCTTCTTCACCGAAGGATCGCCCAGAAAGTGCGTCTTGCCACCTGCTTTGACATGAGCTTCCACCAATGCGTACAGAAACTGAACTTGACTCTGTAGAGCATTGGTGAAACCATGCGAGGCCCAATTCTG